>Ga0182737_1001796_pt1 | contig 19632 bp, 15 predicted proteins | sample eDN5th30CBELigOP_FD_128878 | JGI IMG/M metagenome (GOLD analysis project Ga0182737, IMG submission 128878) | Enriched Organic Plus compost microbial communities from Emeryville, California, USA - eDNA 5th pass 30_C BE-Lig OP (version 2) (version 2) ...
AGGAGCCCTGGATCGGGCTGCGCATCGAGCCCTCGACCGACAGCCTGCAGTTCGAGGGCCCGGTCTGCTACGTGCTCGAGGACTACGGCCTCTCGAACGCGCTGATCCTGGAGCGGGCCTGCCGCGAGGCCGGCCTGCCCTCGCCGCTGCGGCCGCTGCCCGGCGATCCGATCGGCCGCAAGCGCGCCTCCCTGGCGCTGTCGCGGCGAAACGCCGGCAGCACGCTCAACCGCGCCGCCGCGCTGGCCGCGAACAAGCGGCCGCCCGCGGTGAAGTCGCACTCCGGCTCGCTGGCGCGGCTCATCGAGGCGCACCGCGAGGATCCGGCGCTCGACGTGCGCCTGGTGCCGGTGTCCATCTTCGTCGGCCGCTCGCCGGACAAGCAGAGCGGCTGGTTCCACGTGCTGTTCTCGGAGAACTGGGCGCTGGTCGGCCGCTTCCGCCGGCTGCTGGCGATCCTGATCAACGGCCGCGACACCCTGGTCCGCTTCGCCGAGCCGATCTCGCTGCGCGAGAGCGTGGACGAGGGCCTGTCGCCCGAGCGCACCGTGCGCAAGCTGCAGCGCGTGCTGCGCGCGCACTTCCGCCGGATCCGCGCCGCGGTCATCGGCCCGGACCTGTCGACCCGGCGCCTGCTGGTCGACAAGGTACTGGCCGCCGACACCGTGCGCGAGGCGATCGCCGACCAGGCCAGGCGCGACGGCACCCGCCCGGCCGAGGCCTGGAAGAAGGCCCACGCCTACGCCTGGGAAATCGCCGCCGACTACTCGCACCCGGTGGTGCGTTCGGCCAGCTTCATCCTCACCCCGGTGTGGAACAAGATCTACCGCGGCGTGCTGGTCCACCACCTGGACCGCCTGAAGGAGGTCGCGCCCGGCCACGAAGTGGTCTACGTGCCCTGCCACCGCAGCCACATGGACTACCTGCTGCTGTCGTACCTGCTGTACGAACGCGGCATCGTGCCGCCGCACATCGCCGCCGGCATCAACCTCAACCTGCCGGTGGTCGGCACCATCCTGCGCAAGGGCGGTGCGTTCTTCATGCGCCGCAGCTTCCGCGGCAACCCGCTGTACTCGGCGGTGTTCACCGAGTACGTGGCGCAGCTGGTGTCCGGCGGCTACTCGCTGGAGTACTTCATCGAGGGCGGGCGCTCGCGCACCGGCCGCCTGCTGCAGCCCAAGGGCGGCATGATCGCGATGACCGTGCGTGCCTACCTGCGCCAGCCGACCCGCCCGGTGCTGTTCCAGCCGGTCTACATCGGCTACGAGAAGCTGATGGAGGGCAACAGCTACCTGGACGAGCTCTCGGGCAAGCCCAAGGAAAAGGAGTCGATCTGGTCGCTGCTGTGGGGCATCCCCAAGGTGCTGCGCAGCAACTACGGCCAGGTGGTGGTGAACTTCGGCGAGCCGATCGAGCTGGGCAAGGTGCTGGCCGAGCGCGCGCCGTCCTGGGACGGCCGCCCGCTGCCGGAGGACGAGAAGCCGGGCTGGCTGGCCGACACCGTCGACGCGCTGGCGCAGAAGATCCAGGTGCACATCAACAGCGCCGCCGACGTCAACCCGATCAACCTGCTGGCGCTGGCGATCCTGTCCACGCCCAAGCACGCGATGGGCGAGGCCGACCTGCTGGCGCAGATCGCCCTGTCCAAGACCCTGCTGTCGGAAATCCCGTACTCGGCGCGCTTCACCGTCACCCCGCACACGCCCGAGGAGATCGTCGCCCACGGCGAAGAGATCGGCGTGCTGCGCCGCATCCCGCACCCGCTGGGCGACGTGCTGAGCGTGGACGACGACACCGCGGTGCTGCTGTCGTACTTCCGCAACAACGTCGCCCACCTGTTCACCGCCTCCTCGTGGATCGCGGTGTGCTTCCAGCACAACCGGCGGATGAGCCGGCGCACCCTGGTGCGGCTGGGCCGCACCGTCTATCCGTTCCTGCAGGCCGAACTGTTCCTGCCGTGGACCGAGGAGGAGTTCGGCGGGCGCCTGGAGCGGATCACCGACGTGTTCGTGCGCGAGGGCCTGCTGCAGCAGGTCAACGACGAGGAAGACGGCATCCTGCAGCGCAAGCAGGGCCAGAGCGACGAGGTGTTCCGCCTGCGCGCGATCGGCCACACCCTGCAACAGGCGTTCGAGCGCTACTACATCGCCATCTCGGTGCTGGTGAAGAACGGCCCCGGCACGCTCGGCGCCGCCGAGCTGGAAAGCCTGTGCCAGCTGGCCGCGCAGCGGCTGAGCCTGCTCTACGCCGAGGCCGCGCCGGAGTTCTTCGACAGGAGCCTGTTCCGCGGCTTCATCCAGAAGCTGCGCGAGATGAAGCTGGTGTGGCCGGACCAGAACAGCAAGCTGCTGTTCGACGAACGCCTGGACGTGTGGGCCAAGGACGCGAAGATGATCCTCGGCCGCGAGCTGCGCCACACCATCGAGCGCGTCAGCCCCGAGGCCGCGCGGCCGGAAACCGAGGCGGCAGCGCCTGCCGAGTGACGGGCGCGCGCGGCGCGCCCGTCGCTCGGCAGATCAGTCGGCGCCATGGCTGCGCAGAAAGCCCTGCGCCACCCGCGCCGACTGCTCATGCGCGGCATACGTGCGATTTGCGTCGGCCTCGCTGTAGCCCTGTGCGATGGCGCGCTTATACATGGTGTAGTACTCGAAGGCTTGGCCGCACAAGGCGTACAGCTGCTGGTCCGGACCGCCGGACAGGGCCTTCTGTCGGTAATTGCTCTCGGTAAACCCGGCGCAGGCGCCGGTAGCGAGGTTGGGCCGGGTCGGATAGCCCGTCTGCGTGCCAGCGCCCGCCAACGTGGAAGGCAACGACGTGCTACTGGCACCGAGCAGGGCATCGGCCGTGGAGCCCAGCGATGCCGCCGCCGCGCTGTCCGGGTTGAACACCTGGGCCCCCTTCAGCGCCCCGCCGAGCACCTGTTCGGTGCTGCCACCGCCGGCCGCCATCATTGAAGCGCCCACCGTCGCGCCGACCAGGGCGCGCATCAAGCCGCCGCCTTCTCCCTTACTCTGCTGCTCGAGTTGCCGTTCGCGCTGCACCTGCGCGAGCTGGGCCCGTGCCTGGTCCATTCGCTGGCGCGCAAGGCCCTTGGCGTTGGCAGCTGGAACCAGCTCGGCATGCCGGTGTTCCAGTTTGGTTGTGAACAGGCCTGTGTCGGTCGTCACGCGCACCCTGCGGCCGTCCTGGACGAGTACTTGCACAGTGCCAAGCGTGCTGACGCGGCGGCGTCCCTTCCGGTCGAACTCCACGCTGTTGAAGACGAGCTGGCCATTGCTGCCCAAGGTGAACTGGCTCTCCGGGTGCGCCCCGGAGATCCAGGATTTCGGGAACGCCCTGTAGCGGCCGAGCGCACGGTCGAACCGGTAGAGCATCCGCAGGCTCATTCCATACGCGCCGACCGAGCCGGATTCGATCAGCAGGTCCTTGCCCGGTCCGCAGGAGTGATAGCTCGAATAGCTGGCGTGGCCACCATCGTGGGTCAGCACATACGCCTTCCCATCCAACGCGGCCATGACCGTTTGGTAGCGTGCCGCCGCCGTTTCCCCGGAAGCGCTCCATGCCAGCGGAGCGACATCGACGTGTCGCAGATGCGTGGTGGACGCGACGATCTTGCCGACCGTCTCCGCCGTCCCCGGCTCGAGCCCGCCCTTTGCGGCGGCCCGCTGCGCGTGGTCGCGGGCCAGCACCTGGTTGCCCAGGTGGCTGTACAGCTCGGCGAGGCTGGCGTGGGCCTTGCCCGTTTTCATGGCAACCGCCGCCTGCTCCCAGGCGTCGATCGCGGGACAGTAGTTGTCGGCCGCATACTCCACCACGCCGACCGCGAATAGCGCATCCTCGTCGCCCTGGTCGGCCGCCTTGCGGAACCAGTACAGCGCGTGGCTGCGGTCCTGCGCCACCCCGGTGCCGTTCCAGTACCTCACGGCCAGGTTGTACTGGCCTATCGCGTTACCCATCTCGGCAAGCTTGCGGTACCAGGAGGTCGACTGGTCGAGGTCCACGCCGACGCCCTCACCCTTTCCGTAGATCCAGGCGAGCCTGCCGATCGAGTCTTCGTCGTCCTGGGCCGCGGCCTTGCGGTACCACGCAATCGCCTGTGCCGGATCCTTGGCCACCCCCTCGCCCAACTCGTAGGCAAGGCCGACCGCGTACTGGGCGAAGCGGTCACCCTTGTCGGCAGCCTTGCGGTTCCAACGGAGGGCCGCAACCGGGTCCTTTTCCACGCCCGTGCCTGCCCACAGCATTGCGGCGAACAGGCGCTGGGCGAACGAACCACCCTTCTCCGCCCCCTTCCGGTACCATGCAGCCCCCTGCTCCACATCCGTGCTGGCGCCAGCCAAGGCGTAGCGATGCATGCTTCCCAGCCATGCCATCGCGGTAGCGTTGCCCTGCCCGGCAAGCGCCAGCAGGCGCGCCGGCACGTCGTCGGCCACCGCCTGGTCGCGCCAGCGCGCGGCCTCTGCTTCGCTGACCGGACCGTAGCTGTCGTTCTGCCAGGTCCGCTGCGTCATCATCGCGGCGAATCCATTGCCGGCAAGCGCCAGCTCCTGCACGGCGGTGCGGTCCTTCGGAAAGCCGTCCAGAAAGGCGCGATGTGCGGCGGCGAGCACGTTGACGTCGTTCGGCGCGGCGTGCGCCGCTGATTGCAGGCTCGCCAGCAGGACCAGAACGATGCCCACGAGGCGGAGCGCTTCCGTCATCGCGAAGCCAAGAACGGTCCCTCCCGCTGATTGCTCCCAACGCGACCGGCGCGCGGCCGCCAAACGCTTCTGGTTGTGCATGCCGTCCCCTGTGGAATGTCCCCACCACAGTGGAAGGCAGGAAGCGCGGGCAAAGACACTCCCAGGCCGGACTTGACAGGACCGAAGGCGGCGTGCCGATACCGCAAGACCCTGCGGCGGGCATGGATGGCCGGGCCGTGCGGCAGCCCACGACCCAGGTCCGGCGGCGACCGGGCCGTCAGGCCGGCTGGTCGGGGATCAGCATGCTCTCCAGGCGGGCGATGCAGTCCTTGATCTGCAGCTTGCGCCGCTTCAGGCGCTTCGCCTCCAGTTCGTCCACCGGATTGGCCGCGAGCTGGTCGATGCGTTCGTCCAGCGCGCGGTGCTCGCGGCGCAACTCGGCGATGCGGGCGGCGATGGCGCTGGGCTCGAAGGTATCCACGCGCAAAGCTTACACCGGCCCTGCGGGCGCTTTCGCCGGTCGCGGCGGGGTCGCCGTCCGGCAGCCCCGGACGCCCCCCGGTAGAATGGCGCGACAATGAACGCCGCCGTCCTGCCCCTCCCCGAACCCCCGACCCGCCGCGCCGACCCGCGCGTGGCCCACCGCGAGCAGACCAAGCTGGCCAAGCGCCTGCGCCGCCAGGTCGGCCAGGCCATCGCCGACTTCGGCATGATCGAGGCCGGCGACAAGGTCATGGTCTGCCTGTCCGGGGGCAAGGACAGCTACACCCTGCTCGACGTCCTGCTGCAGCTGCAGCGCAAGGCGCCGGTGCCGTTCGAGCTGGTGGCGGTGAACCTGGACCAGAAGCAGCCGGGCTTCCCCGAGCACGTGCTGCCGGACTACCTGTCCTCGATCGGCGTGCCCTTCCACATCATCGAGCAGGACACCTACTCGGTGGTCAGCCGGGTGGTGCCGGAAGGCAAGACCATGTGCTCGCTGTGCTCGCGCATGCGCCGCGGCGCGCTGTACGCGTACGCGGCCGAGCACGGCTTCACCAAGATCGCGCTGGGCCACCACCGCGACGACATGGTCGCCACCTTCTTCCTCAACCTGTTCCACCACGCCAAGCTGTCGGGCATGCCGCCGAAGCTGCTGTCCGACGACGGCCGCCACGTGGTGATCCGGCCGCTGGCCTACGTGCGCGAGGCGGACATCGTCGAGTACGCCGCCGCGCGCCAGTTCCCGATCATCCCCTGCAACCTGTGCGGCAGCCAGGAGAACCTGCAGCGCAAGCAGGTCGGGCTGATGCTGCAGCAGTGGGAGCGCGAGTCGCCCGGCCGCGTCGAGACGATCGCCCGGGCGCTGGGCGACATCCGCCCCTCGCAGCTGGCCGACCCGAAGCTGTTCGACTTCCTCGGCCTGGGCCACCGCGAAGGCGCCGCGCGCGCCGATGCCCACGCCTGGCTGGCCGGCACGCCGCACGAGGACGAGCCGCCCACATCCGCCTGAGCGCGCGTCGCGAACCCTGCGACCGCTTCCTGCCCTGATGCACGGCGCCGCCCGGCGCCTGCCCCGCTTCCGATCCTGGATCCCGAATGTTCTTCCGCAACCTGACCTTCTTCCGCTTCCCCACCGCCCACGATTTCTCCCAGCTCGACGAACTGCTCCCGGAAGCCGCGCTCAAGCCGGTCGGCCCGCTGGAGCTGTCCTCCAGCGGCTTCATCTCCCCGTTCGGCCGCGGCGACGAGGCGCTTTCGCACCGCATCGGCAATTCGATCTGGCTGGCCGTCGGCAGCGAGAACAAGCTCCTGCCCGGCTCGGTGGTCAACGACCTGCTGGCGCAGAAGGTCGCCGAGATCGAGGAGAAGGAAGGCCGCAAGCTGGGCGGCAAGGCGCGCAAGCGGCTCAAGGACGACCTGCTGCACGAGCTGCTGCCGCGCGCCTTCGTGAAGAGCTCGCGCACCGACGCGCTGCTGGACCTGGAGCACGGCTTCCTCGCCGTCGACACCTCCTCGCGCAAGACCGCCGAGGCGGTCGCTTCGGAAATCCGCCGCGCGATGGGCAGCTTCCCGGCGATCCCGCCGAACGCGGAAGTGGCGCCGCGCAGCGTGCTGACCGGCTGGATCGCCGGCGAGCCGCTGCCGGAAGGCCTGTCGCTGGGCGAGGAATGCGAGCTGAAGGACGCGATGGATGGCGGCGCGGTGGTGAAGGCGCAGAACCAGGAGCTGATCAGCGACGAGATCGCCAAGCACCTGGAGTCCGGCAAGCAGGTGACCAGGCTGGCGCTGAACCTCGACGACCACGTCTCCTTCGTCCTCGGCGAGGACCTGGGCGTGCGCAAGCTGAAGTTCCTCGAGGGCGCGGTCGACCAGCTGGAAAGCACCGAGCGCGACGACCTGCGCCAGGAGCTGGACGCGCGTTTCGCGCTGCTGGCCGGCGAGGTGCGCCGCCTGTTCCTGGTGCTGGAGTCGGCGCTGAAGCTGAGCAGGGCCGAGAGCTGAATACGCAAGGCCGTGCGCCCGGGAACGGCCTTGCTTGCGGCCACCGCGGGCGGGGGCTAGGCTGGGGCCACACCCTGCCAGGGAGGCACCCGATGAGGACGCTGTCGCTGTCCGTCGTGCTCGCCGCCGCTTGCGCATCGCCCGCGCACGGCTCGGAACCAAAGTCGGCCGCGGCCGACGCTTCGGTCCATGTCATCCCGGCGCTGTACTCGCCCTCGATCGTCACCCACTCCGGTCGCCAGTTCATCGCGCGCTGCGACGACGACGCGTTCGCCAGGACGCGCCATCCGGAAGGCCTGGCCGAGCAGTGCGAGCGCCTGCTCGGTCTCTGGCACCGCGAAGCCGCCCTCCGCGAGCATCCGGTCGGCGCCTCCGCGCCACCGATCCCCGACCGGAATGCGCTGCGGTTCTCGCACATGTTCCCGAAGGTCGCCGCGCATCCGGCGCCGCAGCAGCCCTCCCGGAACCATTGAGCCTGGCCAGCACGGCCAGTCCGCGCCAAAGCACGGCGCGAAGGCGCTTTGCGCCTAGAATCTGCGCATGCCTTCGCCGCTCTCCCGACTGTTCGCCCGCACGCCGCAACGCGTGCAGCGCGACACGCTGGAACTCGAGCTCGACGACGGCCGCCGCATCGAGGTGCAGCGCGTGCGCGATCCGCGCGCACGCCGGCTGCGCCTGAGCGTGGACGAACGCGGTGCGCGCCTGACCCTGCCGGTGCGCGCCAGCCTGGTGTCCGGCGACCGCTTCCTGCACGAACACCGCGACTGGCTGGCGATGCAGCTGGATCGCCACCTGCCGGAGGACGGCAGCGCGGTCGCGCTGGTGCCGCGCGAAACCGCCTCGCTGCCGCTTCGTGGCGGCGAGGTTCCTGTGCACTGGAGCGAGGGCCGCTGCCTGCGCATCGCCCGCGATGACGCCGGCATCCATGTCCAGCTCACCGCACGCACCACCGACGCCAGCGTGCGCCGTGCGCTGCGCGCGTTCTACGAGGCCGAGGCGCGCGCCGACGTCGGCCGCTGGTTGCCGCGTTACCTGGCCGGGCTGCCGCGCGCGCCGCGCCAGCTGCGCTTGAAGGTGATGTCCTCGCAATGGGGTTCGCTGGCCCCGGACGGCAGCCTCGCCCTGGATCTGGCGCTGGTCCTGGCCCGGCCTTCGGCCTTCGAGTACGTGCTGGTGCACGAGCTGTGCCACCTGCTGCAGGCCAACCACTCGCCGGCGTTCTGGGCCGAGGTCGAGGCCCGCTTCCCGGACTGGCGCGACGAGCGCGCCTACTTCCACCGCGAAGGCCGCCGCCTCAAGGCGACCCTGCGGACCCTGCTGGCCGGCTGATCCGCCCGGCCGCGCGCGGCGCGCTAGGATGGCCCGGTCCATACCGGGAGCCCCTGATGACGCCGTCGTCCCGCACCGTGCTGTCCGCCGCGCTTGCCACCCTCCTGCTGTGCGCCTGCAAGGGCGCGCCCGAGGAACCCGCCGCCCCGGATGCCCCTGCGGTCCCGGAAGCGCCGGCTACCACCGCCACGACGTCCGGCACCCATCCATCCTGCCCGGCCGAACCCGGCACCGCGCCACGCGGCGAGCTGGTCGCCACCCGCATCGCCGCCGCCGACGGCGATGGCAGCAAGGGCCTGTACGAAGGCCCGGTGTGGACCGGCGGCGCGCTGTACTTCTCCGACTTCACCTTCGACGAGGGCTTCCCCTCGAAGATCCGTCGGCTCACCGCCGACGGCCGCCTGGAGACGGCGATCGATCCCAGCGGCAGCAATGGCCTGGCCCTGGGCGACGATGGCGCGCTGCTCGCCGCCACCCACGACCGCAAGGAAATCTCCCGCTTCGACCTGGTCGACGGTTCGCGCATCCGCATCGTCGGCGAGTTCGAAGGCCAGCCGTTCAACTCGCCCAACGACCTGGTCGCCAGCGCCGACGGCACGATCTGGTTCACCGATCCGGATTTCCAGCGCGCGGCCGCGCCGGGCGGGCAGGAGCGTACCCGCGTCTACCGCGTCGGCACCGACGGCGTGGTCTCGGTGGTCGACGACACGCTGCGCAACCCCAACGGCATCGCCCTGTCGCCCGACGGCCGCACCCTGTACGTGGCCGGCGGCGAAGAGAACGGCGTGCTGCGCGCGTATCCGCTGGTGGACGGCAGGCCCGACGGCAGCCATCGCGACCTGGTCAGCGACGCGGTGATCCCCGACGGCCTGGCCGTGGACTGCCTCGGCAACATCTACCTCACCGAGCACACGCGCCGGCGCGTGCGCGTGGTCTCGCCGCAGGGCGAGGCGCTGGCGACGATCGCGGTCGACGCCAACCTCACCAATGCCACCTTCGGCGGCGAGGACCGGCGCACGCTCTATCTCACCGGCGCCGGTTCGGTGTGGTCGATCGGGCTGGACGTGGCCGGCCTGCCGTACTGACGACGCATCCGGCGCGCACGTGCGGCATGCGCGCCGGATGCAGCCGGCGCCCAAAGAAAAAGCCCCGCCGAAGCGGGGCTTTTCCGTGTTGCGACGCGTGGGACCCGATCAGAACTTGTAGTTGATCGAAGCCGCCAGGATGTCGCCACCGACGTCGTAACGGCCCTGCAGCGTGCTGCCGGTCGGCGACACCAGGTTGACCGCCGGATCGTTGGTGAACAGGTGGGTATAGCCGAAGTTGTATTCGACCTTCTCCGACGGGGTCCAGCCCAGGCCGAACGACAGCCACTTGCGGGTCACGTCCGGGACGCGGATGTCGCGGTGCGCGTAGCTGGTCGGGGTCTCGTCGTAGGCCACGCCGGCACGCAGGGTCACCGTGTCGGACAGCTTGTACTCGGTACCGATCGAGCCGAAGGTGGTGTCGTTGTAGTTGAACTCCAGCACGGCATCCGGCTGGTTGGAGGCGAAATCGACGGTCACCTGGTCGAACGACGGGCTCCACGCGGTGCGCGACAGGTCGGCCATCACCATCCAGCGGTCGTTGAGCGCATGGGTGATGCTGAAGTTGAACACCGCCGGCAGGGTCAGGGTGGCGCGACCGCTGGTGTCGACGTACTGGCCCGGGGCGACCAGGCCCAGCACGGCAGCGGCATTGGCCGGGACGTCGAAGTTGGCCTTGCCGCCGGTGATCTTGTGCTCGACCTTGGAGCGGTAGGTGAAGGCCAGGTTGGTGCCTTCGACCGGGGTCACGGTCGTGCCCAGCACGAAGCCCCAGGCGTTGTTGTCGCCTTCGATGGTCATCGTGCCGTCGGCGTTGCCCGGGCGGAAGCCCAGCTGCGCGCCGCCCGGCTGGGCGTAGATCGCGGTACCGAAGTCGATCGCGCTGCTCAGCTCGATGGTCAGGTGCTCGACGAACACGCTGGCGCCGAAGGAGACGTACGGGTTGACGTCGTACGAGAACGCGGCGCCCAGGTCGACCGCCTTCAGGTCGGTCTTGATGCCGTGGTAGCGACCGACCCAGTCGCTGTCGTATTCGGTCTTGAAGCCGAACGGGGCGGTCACCGACAGGCCGAAGTGCATGTTGTCCTCGGCGCCGAACGGCACGTGGAAGTACGCCGCCGGGACCGGGGCGATCATGCCGGCGTCGCCGCCGTTGCCGCCGGTGACCGGGGTGCCGGTGCCGGTGCCGGGGCCGGTCGGGCCGACGTGGCGGGCGCCGAACTTCTCGAACTCGGCCGAGAAGCTGATCGCGCTCAGGTCGGCCTGCAGCTGGCGGCCGTCGAGCAGGCGCATCGAGGCGGGGTTGGTGGCCACGACCGAGGCGTCGCCGGGGGCGCTGGTGGAGCCGGCGAACGCGCGGCCCAGGCCCTTGGCGCTGTTCTCCTTCAGCTGGAAGGCGGCGGCGTGGGCGTGGCCGCATGCCAGCGCACCGGCGATGCCGAGGGCCAGCACGGAAAAGCGGGTGAAGCTGTGGGCGTAATGCATGTTGCGCTCTCTCTCCGGGTACGTGTTTGTTGTTGTCACCAGCGTCGGCGGATCGCCCTTCCGGACCCCATCATCGGAGCCCTTCCCCCCGACATACGACGCCGTACTGGATATAACCATGCTTTTAACTTGGAAATAACGCTGCAGTGCAGTAAAAGTTGCCGCACCGCAGCGGACAAGCTTGCCGCTGATCGGCGATATTGACGGCATGTTTGTATCGCTGCCGTCACGACGCAAACCCTCCCCGCGCTGGGCCACCCCCCTGCTGTTCGCCGCCCTGTGGCTGGCCTTCCTGTGGTCGCTGGGGCGCCCGGACGAGGCCCGGCACGCCCTCTGGCTGGCCTGGGGGGCCCTGGGACGGGGCCTCGGCGGCGGGGTCGCCTGGCTGGCGGCGCTGCAGGACGGCAGCGTCTCGCGCCTGTTCACCGCCCTGTTCCTGCACGCCGACTGGGCCCACCTGCTGGGCAACCTGGTGTTCCTGCTGATCTTCGGCCTGCCGGCCGAGCGGACCATGGGGGCCTGGCGCTTCCTGCTGCTGTTCCTGCTTGGCGGGGCGGTGGCCAACCTGGCCGCGGTCATGGCCATCGGCAACCCGGACCAGGTGGTGATCGGCGCCAGTGGCGCGGTTTCGGCGGTGATCGGCGCCTATCTGGCGCTGTTCCCGTCGGCCCGGCTGGGGGTGGTGCTGCCGCTGGGGCTGTTCCTGGAGTTCGTGCGCGCGCCGGCGTTCCTGCTGATCGGGATCTGGGCGGCGCTGCAGGTGCTGTTCGCCTACATCGGCCCGGCCTTCGGCGCGGTGGCCTGGGCGGCGCACGTGGCCGGCTTCCTGTTCGGGGTGGTGTTCGCCCTGGCGGTGCGCGCCGGCATCGCCCGGCGCCTGCGGCGGCAGCGCGGCTACTGAGGCCGGCCCTTGGATTCAGGGCGGCCGCGCCCCATCTTTGCGTCCCCTCCGGAGATCATCGCGCCCATGGCCAAGCCGCTGTACAAGGTGACCTTCCTCAACCACGGCAAGGTGTACGAGCTCTATGCGCGGCACGTGGCCGGCAGTTCGCTGTGGGGGTTCACCGAGGTCGGCGAGCTGGTGTTCGACGTGCACGAGGGCCTGGTGGTCGACCCCACCGAGGAGCGGCTGCGCGACGAGTTCGGCAACACGAAGATGCTGCACCTGCCGATGCAGAGCATCGTCCGGGTCGAGGAAGTGGAGCGGAAAGGCCAGTCGGCGATCCGCCACGCGGCCACCGGCGAGAAGGTGGTCACCCCGTTCCCGCTGCCGGCCAAGCCGCCGCGCTGAGGCCGGTCGCTCACCGCGACGGCGCCCGTCACCGCCCGACCAGAGCGAATCCCGCCCCGCCAGGCGCCACGACCGCGGCGCCGGCTGTCCCCGGATCCAGCTCAGTGCGCCTGCGCGCCTGCCTTCGACGCCGCCACCGGCGGCGCGCCCTTGGCGAGCTTCTTCAGTTCGGCCAGCGCGGCGGTGATCGGCTGGTCGCCGGGCAGCGGCAGGCCGGGCCGGTAGTCGGCCGCGTCCTCGTCGTCGCCGCGCAGGTGGCCCGGCAGCCGGGCCTCGCTGATGCTGGCGATGCTCGCCGGCATATCGGGCGCCTGCACCAGCGCCGGATCCGGCGACAGCTCGGTGTCCGGGACGATGCCGCTGGCCTGGATCGAGCGGCCGCTGGGCGTGTAATAGCGCGCGGTGGTCAGCTTCACCGAATCGCCGTTGTCCAGCGGCAGCAGGGTCTGCACCGAGCCCTTGCCGAAGGTGCGGCTGCCGACGATGCGCGCGCGTTCGTTGTCGCGCAGGGCGCCGGCCAGCACTTCGGCCGCGCTCGCCGAGCCCGCGTCGACCAGCACCACTACCGGCGCGTCCTTGAGGCGGTCGCCCGGGGTGGCGTCGAAGCGGGTGTCGCTGATCGGGATGCGGCCGCGCGTACTGACGATGCCGCCGCGGTCGAGCAGGTCGTCGGCCACCTGTACCGCGGCGGTCAGCAGTCCGCCCGGGTTGCTGCGCAGGTCCAGCACCAGGCCGCGCAGGTTGCCGCCGGCCTTGGCCTGCAGCTGGTCGACGTGCTTCTGGAAATCGGCGCCGGTGTCGGCCTGGAAGGTGCTGATGCGGACGTAGCCGTAGCCCGGTTCGAGCATGCGGCTGCGCACGCTGGTGACCTTGATGGTCTCGCGCTGCAGGGTCACGTCGAACGGCTTGTCGCGGCCTTCGCGCACCAGGGTGATGGTGACCTTGCTGCCGGGCGCGCCGCGCAGCGGTTCCATGCCCTCGACCTCGGCGATCGGCTTGCCGTCGATGGCGATGATGGTGTCGCCGGCGAGGATGCCGGCGCGCGCGGCCGGGGTGTCGTCGATCGGCGCGATCACCTTGAGGGTGTTGTCCTGCTGCTGCAGCAGTTCCACGCCGATGCCGTCGTAGGCGCCGCTGGTCTGCTCGTCGAAGGATTCGGCGGCGGCCTTGTCGAGGTAGGCGCTGTGCGGGTCGAGGTCCATCAGCAGGCCGCGGATCGCCGACTGCATCAGCTCGCGGTCCTCGACCGGATCGACGTAGGCTTCCTTGACCGCGTTGTAGACCGCGACGTAGCGGCGGATCTCCGCCAGCGGCACGCGCGAGCTGGCCGCGGCGGCGGATTCGTTGGCATCGGGATCGTCGCTGGCCGGGACCGGTGCCTCGGCCGGAGCCGTGGCGGGCGGCTCGCCCGCCGGCGCTTCACCGGAGGCGGCGTCGTCGGACGCGCCCTCGTCGGGTAGGGCCTCGTCCGCAGGCGCCTGCGCCGGTTCTTCCACCGGCACCGGAGGCTGTCCAGGCGCCGGCTGCTGGGCGAGGACGGACGCGGCCGGCAGCAGGGCCAGCGCCAGGGCCGGCGACAGCAGGAGCGGAAGACGACGCATGCAGGACTCCGGTAGCGCTCGAGGCGCGTTCGTCCCGATTATGCGTCAAGGCCGGCCGAATGCCGCTTGAACCCGGCCGGCCCCGCGCGGCGCCTGCTTCAGCGCCGCTGCAGCCAGGTCGAGGGGTCCACCGGCTGGCCGTTGCGGCGCAGCTCGAAGTACAGCGCCGGGCGGCCATGGCCGCCGGAATTGCCGACCTTGGCCACCGCCTCGCCGCGGCGCACGCGCGCGCCGGCGTCGCGCAGCAGGCTTTCGTTGTGCGCGTACAGGCTCATGTAGCCGTTGCCGTGGTCGATGATCAGGATCAGGCCGTAACCGGTCATCCACTCGGAGAACACCACGGTGCCGTCGGCCACCGCGGTGACCGGGCTGCCGAGCGCGGCGCCGATCAGCACGCCGTTGCTGGTACGCCCGTCCGGCAGGCGGCCGCCGTAACGCGCCAGCAGTTCGCCGGTGGCCGGCCAGCCGAGGCCGCCCACCTTCGGCGGCGGCGCAGCCGAGGCCACCTTCGGCGGGACCTTGCCGGGCGACGTCGTCCCCGCCTTGGCCGCGTCGCGCTTTTCCTGCGCCTCGCGGGCGGCGGCGGCACGGCGCTCGGCAGCGGCGCGGGCGGCGGCCGCGCGCAGGTTGGCGAGCAGGGTCTCGAGCGATTTCACGTCCTGGCCCAGCGCCTTCTCGCGCGCCTCGCGGTCGCCGTAACGCTGCTCCAGCTCGCCCACCAGCGAGGCGCGCGCGCCGCGGTCGCGACGGATCGCGGCCAACTCTTCCTGCTGGCGCGCCTGCAGCGCTTCCAGTTCCTGCGTGCGCGTGGCGATTTCCGCCTCGTTGGCCGCCAGCGCTTCCAGCGCGGCGGTCAGTTCGCGGACCTCGGTGGTCTGGCTGCGCTGGGCGTAGCGGTAGTACGCCATCGCCCGCTGCGCATCGGTGATCCGGTCCTGGGCCAGCAGCAGCTTCAGCGGCGCCTGCGCGCCCTGGGTGTAGGCGCTGCGCAGCAGGGTGGCCAGGCGCTCGCGGCGCTTGCCCAGGTCGGCCTGCAGGGTCCGGCGCTGCTGTTCCAGTCCTGCCAGGGCTTCACGCTGGCTGCGCAGTTCGGCCTCGGTCTCGGCCAGGGCGCGGCTGGAGCGGCCCAGCCGCTCCTCGGCCTCGCGCAGCTTGCGCGCGGCCTCGCCCCGCTGGCTTTCCAGCTTGCGGCGTTCGCGGGCGATCTGTTCCAGCTCGGCGCGAGCCTTGCGCAGCTGCTGCTCGGTGGCCTTCTGCGACTGCGCCGGGGCATCGGCCGGCAGCGCCAGGCCCAGCCCGGCGGCCAGCCCCAGGGCCAGGGCCGCCCGCGCACGGAATCCGGCAGGAACGGCTGGCCAGCGCGGCTGGTGCTCACGGCATGGGGGCACGCCCGGTCATCCCAATGACTTCAGACAGTGGCGGATTGTAGCCAACGGTGATCGTATGCTGTCTGGTCCCGGAAACAGGCGCCCACCATGATCGAACGTACCTTCACCCGCATTGCCCTGGCGCTGGCCCTGGCCTGCCCGCTGGCGGCGACCGCGGCGGACGACATCAGCAAGGTCAACGGCAGCATCGAAACCACCGCCGGCAACACCTACGGCGACCTGGAAACGGTGAACGGTGCCGTGCGCATCGCCGGGGACACCCGCGCCGACGACGCCTCCACCGTCAACGGCAGCATCACCGTGGGCGACGGCGCCATCGTCCGCAGCCTGGAAACCGTGAACGGCGGGATCCGCGTCGGCCGCAACGTGCAGGTCGCCAAGGGCATCGAAACCGTGAACGGCAGCGTGTTCGTCGACCAGGGCAGCATCATCGGCGGCGGCATCGAGACAGTGAACGGCGGCATCGGCCTGGTCCGCACCCAGCTCAGCGGCGGCATCGAGACGGTGAACGGCGACGTCACCGTGGGCATCGGCTCGCACGTGCGCGGTGGCATCGTGATCGAGCGCCCGCAGGGCTGGTTCAACACCACCCGGCGCAAGCCGCGCGTGGTGATCGGTCCCGACGCGGTGGTCGAGGGCAAGCTGGAGTTCGGCCGCGAGGTCACCCTGTACGTGCACCGTACCGCCCGCATCGGCGAGGTGAAGGGCGCCGAGCCCATCCAGTTCGAAACCGATACCGCGCCCAAGGACTGAGCGGCGGGGCTTGGCTAGAATCGGGACGTCCGCCGTCAACTACGGAGTCCCGATGTCCCGCAAGATCCTGATCGGCCTTGCAGCCGGCGCAATCGCGCTGTCCGGCTGCAAGAAGGAAGCCGACGCGCCCGCCGCCGCGGCCGCGTCCGAAGCGGCCAGCACCTCGCTGCCGGCCAGCAACCACGAGTTCCAGCCCGCGATCGACGCCGGTGATTTCGCCGAGCTGGTCGGCAGGCTCGCTTCGGACGAGTTCGAGGGCCGCGGCCCCGGCTCGGTCGGCGAGGAACGCACGGTCGAATACCTGCGCGCGCAGATGCAGCGGATCGGCCTGCAGCCGGGCAACGGCGACAGCTTCTTCCAGGAAGTGCCGATGGTGGAAACCACGGCCGATCCCAACACGAAGCTGGTCCTGACCATCGGCGGCGAGCCGGTGGAACTGGGCTTCGGCACCGACATGGTGGTCGGTACCCGCACCGGGGAATCGCTGGTCAGCGTCAAGGACAGCCCGGTCGTGTTCGTCGGCTACGGCGTGAAGGCGCCGGAGCGCGGCTGGGACGACTACGGCGACGAGGACTGGACCGGCAAGACCGTGGTCATGTTCGTCAACGACCCGGGCTTCCACGTCGACGACCCGAAGCTGTTCGACGGCAAGAAGATGACCTATTACGGCCGCTGGACCTACAAGTTCGAGGAAGCCGCGCGCCGCGGCGCCAAGGCCGCGCTGATCGTGCACGACGACGCCGGCGCCAGCTACGGCTGGGACGTGGTGAAGAACTCCTGGTCCGGCGCGCAGTACGACCTGCCGGCCAGCGACGATCCGGAGCCGCGCATCCCCGTGCAGGGCTGGCTGACCGCCGATGCCGCGCGCAAGCTGTTCGCCGGTGCGGGCATCTCGCTTGAAGATGCCTACAAGCAGGCCAACAAGCCGGGCTTCAAGCCGGTGCCGCTCAACGCCACGCTTTCGGTCGACCTGGCCAGCAGCACCGCGCGCAAGACCTCGCGCAACGTGATCGGCGTGCTGCCGGGCGCCGGCCGCGCCGACGAGGCGGTGCTGTACATGGGCCATTGGGACCACCTGGGCAAGCACGAGGGCGAAGGCGACCAGATCTACAACGGCGCCGTCGACAACGCGACCGGCGTGGCCGGCATCCTCGAGATCGCCGAGGCCTTCGCCAACCAGGAACCGAAGCCGGAGCGTTCGGTGGTGTTCGTGGCGGTGACCCTGGAGGAATCGGGATTGCTCGGTTCCAAGTACTACGTCGCCCACCCGACCTTCCCGCTGGACAAGATCGCCGGCGTGATCAACCTCGACGCGATGAGCGTCGCCGGCCGCTCGAAGGACCTGGTGGTCACCGGCCTGGGCAGCTCCGAACTGGACGACATGCTGAAGGTCCATGCCGACCAGCAGGGCCGCGTGCTGAAGGAGGAAGGCAATACCGCCGCAGGCTACTACTTCCGCAGCGACCACTTCAACTTCGCCAAGGCCGGCGTTCCGGCGCTGTACGCCAGTGGCGGCAGCGACCTGGTGGAAGGCGGCACCGCCGCCGGCAAGGCGGCCAGTGCCGAGTACGCCAAGCGCTACCACCAGCCCAGCGACGAGATCCACGAGGGCTGGCGCTATGACGGCATCGTCGAGGACCTTACCGCGCTGTACGGCGTGGGCCGCGACCTGGCCGCCGGCGACCGCTGGCCGAACTGGCGCGAAGGCAACGCGTTCAAGGCGGCCCGCGACAGGATGATGGCGGACAAGGCGCCGGCTGCGGCCACGCCGTAACCGTCCCCGCGCTGCAGAAAAGGAAAGGGCCGGTCGCCGCGAGGCGCCGGCCCTTTTCCTGGGCGGTTGCTGGCAGCGCAGCGACCTCAGTGCGCGTGCGCCGGGACGTCCTTCTTCGCGCCGCCGTCGAGGGAGGCCGCGACCCGTTCGGCCTCGCGCAGCACCCGCAGCACGTTGCCGCCCCAGATGCCGGCGATCTGCTGTTCGCTGTAGCCGGCATCGAGCAGGGCCTGGGTGATCCGCGACAGGTCGGTGATGTCCTCCATGCCGTCGACGCCACCGCCGCCGTCCCAGTCGGCACCGATGCCGACGTGCTCCGGACCGGCCACTTCGATGATGTGCAGCAGGTGCTTGAGGAAGTCGTCGAAGTCGGCGCGCACCGGCGGGTAGCGCGCGTCGATCGCGTCGCGCTCGGCCAGGAAGCGGGCGACGGTGGCCGCGTCCATGTGCTCCTGGTCGCCGTACTTCTCCTCCAGCGCTTCCAGCGCCTTGCTGCGCTCGGGCGTGGTGCTGGTGTCCTTCAGGTAACCGCCGTAGGCGTTGACCTGGATGACGCCACCCTTGGCCGCGAGCTTGCGCAGGCGTTCGTCGTCGATATTGCGCGGATGTTCGTAGATCGCGTCGGCACCGCTGTGCGAGAGCACGATCGGCGCGCGCGACAACTCCAGCAGGTCGTCGAACACCAGGTCGCTGGCGTGCGAGGCGTCGAGCACGATGCCCAGGCGGTTGGCCTCGGCAACCAGCGCCTTGCCGGCCGGGCTCAGCCCGTTCCACTCGGGCGGGGTGTTGGCCGAGTCGCCGAATTCATTGTTGCGCAGGTGGGTGATGCCCAGCATGCGCAGGCCGAGGCGGTAGTACGCGGTCAGCAGGCTCGGATCGGTGGCCAGCGGGGTGGCGTTCTCCATGCTGATGTAGACCACGCGCTTGCCGGCGTCGGCGATGCGCTGCGCGTCGTCGGCGGTCAGCGCCAGCTCGAAGTGTTGCGGGTTCGCCGCGACCATCTCGCGGATCGCGGCCAGGCGAACCAGGCCGTGGTCGCGCGCGGCGAGGTTGGCTTCCGGCGAGCGGTCGCCCTGGCCGGTGTAGATCGCCCAGAAGCCGCCGTCCAGACCGCCTTCGCGCATGCGCGGCAGGTCGACCTGCGAGAAGTCGCGTTCGGCGGTGTGGTCGTCGAGGACGTTCCAGCCGGGGCGCGGCAGGTTCGCCGGCGTATCCAGGTGGGTGTCCAGGACCAGCAGGCGCTCATGCAGCGCCTTGGCCTGTTCGCTCACTTCGGCGGCCAGGCCCGGGACGGCACAGGCCAGCGCCACGCAGCAGGCGAGGACGCGTACGGCAGTTTTCATGCATTACCCCCAATCGAACGGACCGTCGATTGTTGGACATTTTCCGGAGCGGGGATAGTGCGAAGGGCCCTGGCGCATCTTCGTTGGGGGTTTTCCCCGAAGATCCGCGCCGTCCTGCAGGCTGGTTGCCGGCGCTGGGGCGCCACGCGCTTCGCGTGTGGTTGCGCAGCTGCGGTTCGTCTGCGGGTGATGCTGGTGGGCGGTACACGGTGCTGAAGCCTGCGTACCTCGGGCCCCGCGTGCTGTTCCAGGCCGTTACGCGCTTTCTTTCGCGCAAAGAAAGAACCCCCAGCCATTGGCTGGGGGTTCCGGGTAAAGACCCTGGCGATGACCTACTCTCGCATGGGAAGCCCACACTACCATCGGCGCTGTTGCGTTTCACTTCCGAGTTCGGGATGGGATCGGGTGGTTCCACAACGC
>Ga0182737_1001797_pt1 | contig 19630 bp, 22 predicted proteins | sample eDN5th30CBELigOP_FD_128878 | JGI IMG/M metagenome (GOLD analysis project Ga0182737, IMG submission 128878) | Enriched Organic Plus compost microbial communities from Emeryville, California, USA - eDNA 5th pass 30_C BE-Lig OP (version 2) (version 2) ...
GAATATTACGGTTCCTCACATGGTATCATTGAGGGTTGGTGCTCTAACCATCGATAAGTACCTCATATCGAATTGAACAAAGCCCTCTGAGAACGAGCTGTTCTGGATAGAAAAGCCCGACTTCCAGGCGTTTCAGGCGACCCCGAAGCCAGAGAAACCGCGCTAGAGACGTTTACAAACGATCGGTTAGCCTCATGCGCTGTATTTGAACAAGGGTCTTGCGAACGTCATTATATGTCGATAAATTCCGATTCCATCGACATATTTCGGCGACATGTCGTCGCCATCGACATATCCGGCGCCAAGATCAGCCGGAAAAAGGCTGCTCCTGCATGGCGTTTCAACCTGATCGTGCTTTCAACGATCTGCCGGCTCTCCCGCCGTCGCAGGATATCGAAACCAAAGCTGTGCTGAAAGCCTGCATCGAGGCACGCGCGGCGCTGGCCGAATTGAAGGCCTCCGGTCGGTTTATTCCGAACCAATCGGTGCTGATCAACTCGATCCCGCTCCTCGAGGCGCAGGCGAGCTCGGAGATCGAGAACATCGTCACGACGACCGATCGTCTGTTCCGGTTCGCCAACGAGGCCGGGAATTCTCCGGACTCAGCGACGAAGGAGGCGCTGCGCTATCGAACCGCCCTCCACCAGGGTTTCGCAATGCTGAACGAGCGGCCTGTGTCGACCGCGATGGCCGTGGCAGTCTGCCGGACCATCAAGGGCGTCGATCTCGACATCAGGGCAACGCCTGGGACCGCCCTGCTCAACGACGCGACCGGAGAGGTCATCTACACGCCGCCGGAAGGCCGCGCTGTGCTCCTCGACAAGCTTTCCAACTGGGAGCGATACATTCACGAGGCCGAGGACATCGATCCGCTCGTCCGGCTCGCCGTCATGCATTACCAGTTCGAGGCGATCCATCCATTCACCGATGGCAACGGCCGCACCGGCAGGGTGCTCAACCTACTCTATCTCGTCGACAAGGGGCTCCTCGACATTCCGGTCCTCTATCTGAGTCGATACATCATCGGCAACAAACGCGCCTACTATGACCGGCTGCTGCGGGTTACGACCGGCGCCGCGTGGGAGGACTGGATCCTCTATATGCTTGAGGGCATCCGCGAGACCGCTTTGTGGTCGAGCGCGAAGATCCACGCGATCCGTGACCTTCTCGATGAAACCGGCGCTCGTATCCGGCGCGATCTCCCCAAGATCTATTCGCGGGAACTCGCCGAGGTGATTTTCGTCAACCCCTATTGCCGGATTGGCGACCTCGTCTCGGCCGGCATCGCAAAGCGCCAGGCCGCGTCGGTCTATCTCAAGGCTCTCGTCGATGACGGTCTTCTGAGAGAGGTAAAGGCCGGGCGGGAGAATCTCTACATCAATCCCGCGTTGATCGACCTGCTGACGGCGGACCGTAGGCAATGACCCGCTCTCCCTCCGGTCGCCTGATTGGATATGCCCGCGTTTCGACGGACGAGCAGGCGACAGAAGCGCAGGAAATCGAATTGCGGTCGGCCGGCTGCAACATCATCGTTCAGGAGCATGGATCCGGCGCATCGCGCGCTCGGCCGGCGCTGGCGAAGCTCCTCCGCGAGATCTCGGCCGACGACACGCTCGTCGTCGTCCGCCTCGACCGTCTGGCTCGCTCGGTCAGCCATCTCCTGGCGGTGATTGAGGAGCTGGCCGCGCGGAATGCGCATTTCCGTTCTTTACGCGACCCTATCGACACGACCACGCCGCAAGGCATGTTTTCTCTCCAGGTCCTCGGCGCTGTCGCGCAGCTCGAACGCGCTTTGATTTCCGAGCGAACCAAGGCGGGCATCCATGCGGCGAAATCGAAGGGCAAGCGGCCGGGCAACCCCGGCATTCGTGAACGTCAGCCCGAGATGCTCGCGAAGATGACCGCGGCCCAGAAGGAGGCCTACGGAAACCGCATCCAAGTCTCGCTCAACCAGTGGCTTCCGACGGTAAAGCGTATGCGGCCGGATCATACCTGGGACGAGATCGCCCGCGTGCTGAAGCAGAGAGGGAGCGAGTGGACAGCTGAGCGCCTCCGTCGCGCGGTGAAATGGTTGGTCACTGAGCACCTTGCTGATCCTGCGTTGCTCAAGAAGTCCCCTGCCCGGCCTCCAGAAGATCGCCTGATGACCCTCGTCGCCGGAATCCATTCGTCAAATCCGGACCTGACGATTAGAGAGATCGCCACCCAGCTCGAACGGCTTCATGAGCGGACGCCCCGCGGCGGGACGAGATGGGCGCCATCCTCCGTAAAAAATCTTCTCGACCGCGCAAAGCGGATTGGACTCGTTGACACGGGCGCTGAGTAGCGGGCAAAGCTCGGCCTCACACTGCTCAACCGCAAACGCCGTCCTAGGGAAGATGAAACCGTGTAAACCGTCACGATCGAAAGCCGCTCCGATTTCGCGCAATGGACGATCGAACGCGCCACCGACATCATAGCTGAACAAGGCAGCAATCTTGCTATGGCTGCTCGCGGGGGCGGATCGCGGAAAGCGCCAACGCGCTCGGCCGGGCCATCGTCGATGCTCTGCTTGAAGTCTTCGACGGCCTCGTTCCGCAGGAGTAAATCAGCAACGGGGTCTTTGGCATTCGGCATGGTCCTCACTCCGAACGTCACGCTACGCCGTTTTCATGTCCGGGCCTGCATTCGCACGCATTGATGCCACGATCATCGGCCCGAGGGTGAATTCGCCGCGCTTCGCCTTGCGCGTTAAATCACTGAGGTAGCCGCCGGAGGGTGTGATGTGCCCTACCCTGTTCAAGGCTGCACGAGACAGCAGCGGCGATGTTCTCAACTTCAACAAAACGCCGACGTCCTCAAATCATGAGGGCTTGGCGCCATGCATCGCTCGCACCACGACCGTCGCGTCGATGACATTCCCGGAGCTCCATATGGCCGCCCAACCCCATAGGCCGGGGCTATCGCGCCAAAAACGAGCACGCCGAGATATCGTTCCCCTTCGTCTCGTGCGATCACTTTGACGTCTCCCCTAAGGTCGCGAGAGAATAATTCTTTATGATCAACGTTTTAGTGCGGTTTGCAGCTGCAAACACCGTCAACCGGCTTTACGATGGCCTTCGCTCCTCGCATTCAGCAATGCCATAAGCATCGGACCGATAGAGAATTCGCCAATCTCACACCGATGTGTCAGATTTCGCAAATATCCACCCGGCGAATTAATCATATTGTTTCGCTCCAAGATGCACGCGACAGCTACTGCCGCGTTCTCTGCTCCCATTATCTCGCACGCATCTTGGTACGCCGACGGACTCACCCCCATCATCGAGCGAACTACCACAGCGGCCGACATAAGATCACGCCAGCTGGCAATGGCGCCGTTTGGACCATAGTCGCAAATTTCTGGGCAAGCCCTTAACACCAAGCCAAGTGGAAACGACTTCAATTGCGAGCGCTGCGGTTCATTATTATCGCTGAGATTGCCGCCCTGCTCTTTTCTTGAGCGAGGTTCAAATTCAAAAATGGATTCGGTATTTGAATTCTGTATGTGCTGCTCAATAGGAGCATGATTGATGCTAGGATTCGCGTTATTTTCATTATCTTCCAAGATATTGAGAGCTTCCTCCTTCAGCATTCGCATCTCCTCCAAGAGTTCCCTGACTTCGGTCACCGTCGGCGATCTCGGAATTCGCCGGACCAGCGCTAAGTACGTACCCTCAATCAACGACCAATTCCCTGGCGCCTCCTCCTCCAATGCTGCTGTGATAAGCTTCCTCACGTCGCGTCGGCAAATCGTCAGGCTTTCCTTGGCTCTCCTCAATGCAGCCCGCTCAGCCATGACTTCTTGCGCCATTGTGGCCAGTTCGCCGGCGCGGACGAGCAAAGGAGAAAGGTCGAAGCCAAACGCCGATTCAACGGACCCAGACCTGTCCTTCCTAGCGTAGCGCTTTCCATTGGCGCTATCTTTCCGAATGATCAAACCTGCGTCCACAAGCAAAGCCAGATGCCGGCGCATTGTTGAGTTCGGCATACCGTGAGCACGCAGGGATAGCTGCATGTTTGAGGGAAATACGATCAATTGCGCATCCGGGCGGAATTCACTCTCCGGATAGAAGCTAATCAGTGCATCAAGGACTGCAACACTGTTTGAGTGAATGCCAAGGAGCGTCATTGCTGCCGACGCGTCTCGAAGCACCTTCCACTTGTCGACCGACTTCTCTGCTGCCTTACTCTCGGACACAACTCGCTGTCGTCGAATTTCGGCAAGCGATACCGATCGCCGTCCAAACGGCGTTGAAATATTCCCGGTTTCCATCATTCTTCACCTGTCAGCAGGCAAAAGAAATTTGTTCGCCAAAAAAGGCGCCTAAGACTCTTGACGGTGATTCCCGGAAATGCGATTCTGAGCTTGCTTAGAGAACAGAACAGGGCTTCCGAGACGGCGACGTTTTGGGGCTCTTTTCTTTTGCGGTTTAAGCTTCCTTCTTCCTCTGATTTGCAGCTTCATGCGCCTCAAAGAGCGCCGGCAACTGGTTGAGCACGAAGGCCGCGAATGCTGGCGTCGCCTTCTTGTCGATCGTGATCTCGAGTTTTGACTTACTATTCTTCACCTGAGCCAATCGGTCACCATCGGAGGTCGACATGACATCGGGAAGGCCACGTTCAACGCGACGGGGCTTCAGGTGGGCCAAAGTCTGCTTGAAGCGTTCTTCTGAGGACAAGCCTGCGAGCGAGCGGGCATGATTGACCACATCGACCCCACCATCTTGCGTCTTAGCAACCAAGTCACTTAGCTGTTGCCAACTGGGCCGCCCGACGCCTGGCGCCGGGCCAATTGCCTCGATGAGTTCAAGCGGAAGAGCGTCGACGAGTTGGAGCATGATCGAGAGGGTACTCTTGTCGATCGACAGGGACGACATGATAATCTCACGTGAAAACCTCTCCCTCAGGCGTGCCGCAAAGCGGGCTTTCTCGATAAATGAGAGATCTTCGCGCTCATTGTTTTCCTGTCCTTGCGCAATTACCAACTCCTCGTCGGAAAGAGCGCGCACCACAGCCCTCACTGGCAGTTTGAGTTCACGGAGCGCGCGATGGCGTCGATGACCGAACGCGACCTGATATCGTCCGGCCTGATCGGGATGCGGTCGGACGAGAATCGGGACTTGCTGTCCTTGCTCTCTGAGGGAAGCCTTTAACCCGTCGATATCACCTTCCATGCGGTCTTGAACAAATGAGGGCTCGATCAGGTCGGCCTCCAGCTCAACGACGGACTGGCCCTCTGCCAGCTTCCGTTCAATTTCATTTGCGCGGCGGCTCCTATCGTTGAGATCGCCAAGCGTCTTCGTGACCGCAGCCATTGGTTTCGATTTCCCGGCATCCAAAAATGGTCTCGGGTGAGGGGGCGGCGCGACGCTTGCTTCTTGCTTGCTCTCGCTATGCAGAGATGAGAGGAGGTTTTTCCGGCTCATGATCTACCCCATGTCGACTTAATCAGTGATTCGATTTCGGCATTGACGTTATTCATCGATTCCAGCGCGCGGTCATAGGTCGCCCTGTGGAATTGACTACGGTCGATCTCGAACAGAGTCTGGTTTGTAATGCCTGCATCTGAAACGGCCGTACTTTTCAGCATTGGATTGACAAGCACGTCTTCACCAAACATCGAGCGAAGAAATGCGACCATTTGATTCTGCGGACCGTCAGTAGGTTCGAACCGCGTGATGAGATAGCGCATCCAATTGCTTCGATCTTCCGCGCCGGCCTCAGCGATCTCGTCAAGTAGGGCACTCATCATCGAGAGGAATTGGTTCATCGACATCACATCCAGCATTTGGGGGTGGATCGTTATGAGTGCCGACGTCGCAGCCGTAAGGGCGGAGAGCGTTAAAAAGCCTAGTTGAGGTGGGCAGTCTATTACGACAACATCGTACGCGTCTTCCACCTCTTTAATGACGGCCTGCAGCCGGGCAAAGAAAAGGACGTCGTCTGGCTTACGTTGCAGCAGAGCCTTCGGCGTATCGTGCTCAAACTCCATGAGTTCGAGATTGCCGGGGATGAGATGAAGATCAGGGATGTAGGTTCCCCGAATGATCTCTTGAATGGGACGACGCTCCTCGTCGTATCGAATGGCACCGTAGATCGTCTCATTTGGGCCAACGTCGGTTTCTGGTTGGTTCCCAAACAGCGCGGAAAGGCTAGCTTGCGGGTCCAGGTCAATGGCCAGCACTCTATAGCCTCTCAAGGCAAGGTATTGCGCAAGGTGGGCCGAAGTCGTGGTCTTACCGGATCCTCCCTTGAAGTTCATCACCGAGATGATCTGAAGCTCTTCATCCGCCCGACGATGAGGCAAATACCGACCTGTCGACCTGGTGGGCTTATCGAGGTAAGCGCGAATCGCCGAGATCTCCTCGACAGAATACATGCGTCGTCCGCCCGCAATCGTTGGGCTAAACTTCAGTTCACCACTGTCGGAGGCTTTTCGCTCGAGTTCCACTGCGATCGTACGTAGATAGCCTTCGGCAACTCCTAAAAGCTTCGCCGCCTCTGATGGATTGAACGCACGAATCCCTTTCCGCGCGTGCGGCGGAAAAATATTCGCCTGATGCTCGTGCAGCTTGGTCGAAAGGGATGCCGCTTGCTCACGGATTTTCGAACGGAGCGGGTAACTGCGGCTTGCCTTGGCCTTTGCGGTGTTCATCGTTTTCTCGCCTGTCGGGTCTGATATGCGGCTGAAGGCCGTCATTTGACCAAACTCCGCAGATGAACACTAATGCCCGATTTCGATCGATCAGCAAGATATTTAAGGTTAACAGAACCTTAATGCATTGCTGGGTCCAGCGACGAATTCCAGCAACCCATCGAAATTCCCCTATCAAATCAAGCTATTGGCAACGTTCTCCCTGCCGTCGAACATAGACAAAAAAGAGTCGATAAAGGGGGGCCCGTTGACATTCTTCGCCCCAGGGTTGGCACCAAGCCGACCTCTATATGCGACTCAAGGTGCCTTCAGGGGAATCACTTCCATTCCTCAGTGTGATTGTAGCAGGTAGTCTCGGTGGCATCACGTCGTCGACGATACGCACCGAAGATGCGGCGTCGCTGTCCTTCTCCCGGAGAGTGGATAGGCTACGAACGGTTCGCGATGCGATTCAAGAGGAGGGCCGTCCGCTGCACGCTGCCGTGATGCCGACGGTCTCTGGAAACAGTAAGCCATACCCTACAAGCAAGGCGCCTTCCTGAAGCGGGGCACGAGAATGCTGTCTAGATCGTACTAGATATATTTCTTATAGTTTATTGTTCCGATCGCACGGTCACGTGGCGCGGAGATTGTCGAGCAAACGCGACGAAAGCTCGAACTGTCTCGCAACTCCTCGCCCTTGAGAATTCTTGCCTAGAGACTCCGTCAGAATTCCTCGCCTGACGAGGATGTCGATTGTTTCGATAACACCGCTGCGCGTCATCCCCGTAAACTGTATGATATTTGAGAGTGTTAGCTTCTCGTGCGCCTGGTGCATCATATAGAGGATGTTGATCATTCCGATCTGTTTGATGCGCGATTGGGCGCTCTCATCCTCAAGGGGTTTGTCGAGGATTTCACGCACGGCGAAGACAGACAGTGCTTGTGTTTGCCATCGGTCACTCAATTTGCTTGCCATCGATTTAACTATCTATTATTTGCATAGTATGAGCATTAGGGCGAGACGATTCTTCGCATCCCGTCCAACGAAATTTCAATCGGAGTGTAGGGGGCATGAAGAGCCTTTTCTTTCGAACGGTCATAGCGGCGTTAGGGTTCGGTTCACTATATCTCAGTTCTGGGCAAAGCGCGCGTGCCGACGAGTGGGGTTGCCAGGTTATCCTGTGCCTATCCAATCCTGGCGGCCCGACACAATACGCTGAGTGCCGGCCGCCTATCCAGAAGCTTTGGAGATGGCTCGCCAAGGGACGTTCTTTCCCGACCTGCAGCGGCGTTGGCTTCCAAAGCTCCCGCCCTCGATACGAACCTTACTATTGCAACGATGGCTACCGTCTTTCAGCGGGCTATGGTCCGAGCGGGCGCGACGGAACCTGCGTGTCGACGTCGATGCAGCCGGTAAGCGACAATCTTTGCCGGCGAGACAGAGATAGTGCCGGCGGGAGCAATGGCTCCGTGCTCTCGCCACGCTGGCAGCAGACCGATGGCCGCACCCAGTGCATGGCCTACACCTTGAGCCGTCCACTGGTCCGTGAGAAACCTCGATACATCGATGTGACGATCGACGGCATCGGCAAGCAGAGGGTGTGGTTCTAGGCATGCCCGTTGCTTTTCTCGACCTTGCGCAGACCTGCGCACCCTTTGTTGCGTCCGAAACACTGGCTGGCGTCGTCAGTCTCGAAAGCCGGTTCGCGCCCTTCAACATTCGCATCAACAGCGGCCGGCCGCTCAAGACACAGCCTGGTTCAAAGGCCGAAGCGATCGAGATCGCCACATCGTTGGCGGCCGAGCATCACGACATCCAACTCGGTCTCGGTGGCATCGGGGTGGAGGAACTCCAAAAGCAGAAGCTCTCAATTTCCGACGCCTTCGATCCCTGCCTGAACCTGCAAGCCACGGCCACGCTGCTGGACGGCTACTACCGTCTTGCCGTCAAGGCGGGCGCGGATCCAGCTAGGGCCGAGCAAGTGATGCTCCAGTCCTACTATGGCCGTGACGATCCCTCGGTTGGCGCGATGGTCAACTACGACGATCAGGTTCGCCGGGAGATCAAGCGACTCGGTCCGACCATCGCTCGGTTGACGATCATGGATACGGGGGAGGGGAGGGGGATCGACGACCCTGCCGCCTTCGCCCCGGTCGACGTGGTCGCAGAAGTGGTTGCAGAGAACTCCCAGCAGAAAACCACCTCGATCGCGACCGCGCCCACATGGGACGTCTTCAACAGCCGCCGCGGATCTTCCGTCCTGGTGTTTCAGAACAATCAAATGGAGCAGAGTGAATGACCTTCAGTTCCCGTATCCGCGCGTTTGCGGCCCCGTCTGCGATGGCATTTGCTGTGGTGGCGATGCTGGTTGAGCCGGCTTTTGCGCAGGCCGCCGGCATCGAGACGATCCTGCAGAACGTCGTCGACCTTTTGCAGGGCAACATATTCAGGCTGTTCGCCACGATCGCCGTCATCCTGATCGCGCTCGCCTGGATGTTCGGTTACATGGACCTGCGCCGCGCGGGCTACTGGATCGTCGGCATCGGCGTAATCGCCGGCTCCTCGGAACTCGTCAGCACGATCATCGGGAGCTGACCATATGGCAGCCGCGCGACCCGAGCTTGAGGAAGACACCCTGTTCATCGCCTGCACGCGTCCGGCGATGATCGCGGGCGTCACGATGGAAGCCATGGGCATCAACGTCATGGCGACCACGATCTTCTACCTCGCGGCCGACTCGGTCGCCTATGCGCTCGTCGGCGTCGTCTTCCATTTCGTCTTCCGGGCGCTGGTCAAGCACGACCACAACATGTTCCGGATCCTGGTGGCCTGGGTCGAGACGCGTGGCCGGACCCAGAACGGCGCCTATTGGGGCGGAGCCACGCTTTCGCCGCTGAAGCTTGTCCGGCGCTTTGACGAAAGGGACCTCGGATATGCCTAGCGTCGCCACTCTGAAATCGCGCGAGCTCACCCCGGAAACCTTTATCCCCTATGTGCGGCATGTCGACGAAACCACCATCGCACTCGACTCCCGTACGTTGATGGTGATGGTGGCGCTCGATGGCGTGTCCTTCGAGACCGCCGACGTTCTCGACCTCAACGCGCTGCACCGCGATCTGAATACGCTCTATCGCAATATCGCGGATGAGCGGCTCGCCTTGTGGTCTCATCTTATTCGTCGCCGCGATCGCGACTATCCGGACGGGACGTTCGCAACGCCCTTCTCGGCCGCGCTCAACGAAAAGTACCGCGAGCGCATGGTGCGCGAGGACCTGTTTCGCAACGACCTCTACCTGACCGTGCTCTGGTCGCCGGCGCGCGATCCGGCCGACAAAGCCGCGAAGCTGCTATCCCGCTTGCGGCAGCGATACCGTTCAGGTGTCGAACTGGACGAGGAGGCACTGAAGCACCTTCAGGACAAGGTCGTCGACGTTGTTGCCGGCTTGAAACGCTTCGAACCACGCGTGCTCTCCCTCTATGATCACGACGGGGTCCTGTTTTCCGAGCTGAGCGAGGTGCTTCACCAGTTGGTCGGCGGCCGGCGCGAACCGGTCCCGTTGACCGAGGGTCGGATCTCCTCGGCCATCTATTCCGATCGTGTCATCATCGGCCGCGAGACGATAGAAATCCGCCACGAAGCGGAAAGCCGGTTTGCCGGCATGTTAAGCATCAAGGAGTATCCTGCCCGTACCCGGACGGGGATGCTGGACGGCGTGCTGACCAGTCCATTCGAACTGATCTTGTCGCAATCCTTCTGCTTCGCCTCGAAGGCGGACGCCCGCGTCATAATGGGCCGCAAGCAAAACCAGTTGGTCAGCAGCGGCGACAAGGCGGCTTCGCAAATCGGCGAGCTCGATGATGCGATGGACGATCTGGAATCGAACCGCTTCGTGCTCGGCGAGCATCACCTGACGCTTGCCGTCTTCGCCGCATCGGTGAAGGAACTCACGGATAATCTCGCAAAGGCCCGCGCCAGCCTGACGAACGGCGGCGCGGTCGTGGCGCGCGAGGATCTCGGTCTCGAAGCCGTCTGGTGGGCGCAGTTGCCGGGTAATTTCCGCTATCGCGCGCGATCGGGAGCGATCACCTCCCGCAATTTCGCGGCGTTGTCGCCTTTCCACTCCTATCCGATCGGGCAGAAAGACGGCAACGAGTGGGGACCGGCCGTCGCCTTGCTCAAGACCGCGTCCGGATCGCCCTACTACTTCAATCTCCATTATGGTGATCTCGGCAACACGTTCATGTGCGGCCCATCCGGCGCCGGCAAGACGGTGATCGTCAACTTCATGCTGTCGCAGCTCGAAAAGCACGATCCGCATGTCGTCTTTTTCGACAAGGACCGCGGCGCGGACCTTTATGTCCGCGCCGCCGGCGGCACCTATCTCCCCCTCAAGAATGGCACGCCCACCGGCTGCGCTCCCCTCAAGGCCCTCGACCTCACACCGGAGAACAAGGTCTTCCTGACCCGTTGGGTCGGCAAGCTTGTCGGTTCCGGCACGCGTGAACTGAGCGTCACCGAACTTCGCGATATCGCCGGCGCCATCGACGGGATTGCCGATCTGCCGACAGAACAGCGGACGATCGGTGCCCTGCGCACCTTCCTCAACAACACGGACCTGGAAGGGATTGCGGCCCGGCTACGACGGTGGGAGAGGGGAGGGCCGCTCGGCTGGGTCTTCGACAACGTGATCGAGGACATCGGCTTCGGCGACTTGGGCGGCAACGGCAAGTTCATCGGTTATGACATGACGGACTTCCTCGACAACGAGGAAATCCGCACCCCACTGATGGCCTATCTCTTCCACCGCGTCGAGCAGCTGATCGACGGCCGACGCATCATCATCGTCATCGACGAATTCTGGAAAGCACTGCAGGACGAAGGTTTCCGCGACCTCGCGCAGAACAAGCTGAAGACGATCCGCAAGCAGAACGGGCTGATGCTGTTTGCCACGCAGAGCCCGCGCGACGCGCTGAACTCGCCGATCGCGCACACGATCATCGAGCAATGCCCGACGCAGATATTCCTGCCCAACTCGCGCGGCAACCATGCGGACTATGTCGAAGGGTTCAAGTTGACCGAGCGCGAATACGAACTCATCGCCCGCGAACTCTCCGTCGAGAGCCGGCGGTTCGTGTTGAAGCAGGGGCATAACAGCGTCGTCGCCGAACTGAACCTCAACGGCTTCGATGACGAACTCGCGATCCTCTCCGGCCGAACGGCCAATGTCGAGCTGCTCGACGCGATCCGCGCCGAAGTCGGCAACGACCCAAAGGACTGGCTTCCCGTTTTCCAGGAAAGAAGGAGTGCAAGCTGATGGCTTCTTATCGACTTCATGCTGCGGCGCTCGCAGCGGCGATTGTCCTCACCGCCGGCGGTGCGGCAGGGCAGGGGATCCCGGTAATCGACCAGACGGCGATCCTGAAACATATCGAAAGCATCACGCAGCTGAAGTCGCAGCTCGACGCCCTTCATCAGCAGATCGAGCAGGCCCAGCAGCTTTACGGTTCGCTCAACAAGCTGACCGACATGGCTGACGTGGCGAGCGTGCTCAATGATCCGGCGATCCGAAAAGCGCTTCCATCGGACTTTGCCGCCATCGAGGGGCTGTTGAAGGGCCAGGGAACCGGCGTGTTCAAGGATTCCGCCTCGAAGTTCCTGGAGGGCAATTCCACCTATCGCACCGAAACCGATGATTTCTACGCCAAGGAACTCGCGCGTGTGCAGAACAAGAACGCGGGCCAGATGAGCCTCGGGCAGCAGATCTACGACGCTGCCACCAAGCGCATCGACGGGATCGATCAGCTTCGTGAGAAGATTTCGACGGCAAGCGATGCGAAGGAAATCGCCGACCTCCAGGCGCGGTTGCAAGCGGAACAGGCGTTTCTCCAGACCGATGTGCTGCGGATGGAAGGCCTGCGCATGGTGCAGCAGGCGCAGAACCAGGTCGACGAACAGCGCAAGGCCGAAGACTGGCGCCAGCGCATGGATGCGATGAAGGCGGCGCTGCAATGAGGCGATCTCTGCTCATTTTGACGCTCCTTCTCCTCGCGGCCTGCTCCGAGAAAAGCGAGCAATCCTATACCGTCGACCAGCTGACCGCCGACGATGCCCTGCTGTCTCGTATCATGACCGATTGCCGGAACAACCCGGGCGAGCTGCGAGAGACGGCCAACTGCCAGAACGCGGAAGCAGCCGACGGCAAGCTCCGCCTCCAGAACATGCGCAAGGCGCTGGGGAAGTAGGGCGCCATGTATAATGTGTTCGAGTTCATCGACGGCCAATTCAAACGACCGCTCGAAATGTTCGTCTCCGATGGGACTTCGAACATCGCCGAATGGGTCACCGGTCCGCTGACGGCAGCCGTGACGCTTTATGTGGTGTTGTATGGCTACCTTGTGCTGCGCGGCTCCGTGCAGGATCCGGTTCTGGAATTTGCTTTTCGGGCGATGAAGCTGGCGATCATCGTCATGCTGGTGAAAAACGCCGGCGAATATCAGACCTACGTCACGAACGTCTTTTTCGATATCCTTCCGCGCGAGATTGCCCAGGCACTGAACACCGGCACGACGCCCAGCGCCAGCACGTTCGACAGTCTGCTCGACAAGGGCCAGGCTTCCGCGACCGACATTTGGTCTCGCGCCTCCTGGCCGGTCGATATCGTCACCGGTATCGGCGGCATGATGGTGATCGGCGTCAGCTTTCTGGTCGCCGGCATCGGCTATGTCGTCTCGCTCTACGCGCGACTGGCACTGGCCATTGTGCTGGCCATTGGTCCGATCTTCATCGCTCTCGCCATGTTCCAATCGACGCGTCGCTTCACCGAGGCCTGGATCGGGCAGCTCGCCAACTTCGTTATCCTCCAGGTTCTCGTCGTCGCCGTCGGCGCGCTACTGATCTCGTGCCTCGATTCCACCTTCACAGCGATCGATGCCTATACCGACGTTCTCATGCGCCCGATCGCGCTCTGCGCCATCGGCATCGCTGCTCTCTATGTCTTCTACCAACTGCCGGCGATCGCTTCAGCCCTTGCGTCCGGCGGAGCATCGCTGGCCTACGGCTACACCACGGCGCGGGATGCGCATGAGGGGATGCTCGCCAGGGGAACTCGATACACAGGCCAGATGATCGGACGCGGCGCACGCTTCGCGGGCAGTGCGTTCGGCTCGAAAAGCGCCGGTGCGTGAGCGCATCTCGATAATAAGAAAAGGCCATTCCTATATGATCAAGACCATCGTTTCTCTTGTCATGCTGATCGCACTCGGAGGCTGCGCTTCGCTGACCTATCCGCTTCCCAAGTGCGATGGCTATTCGCGCCGTCCGTTGAATCGGGCGATGTGGGAATGGGAAGGCGACAGCACTTTGAAGCGCGCGCATTCGGATCGGCGATCCTCTTCCTCGGCCACGCCTTATGCCGAAGAGGGCAGGGAACCGGCTGCATTTGCCCACCTTGATATCGACGGCTCGCATCGCCGTTGCGCGGGGTGAGGACATGGTCTCGACAGACAACCTCAAGAGCTACTTCGAGAAAGCGCGGCGTTTCGATCAGGATCGGATGATGCAGATCGAGCGCTCAAACCGGATCGCCTGGTCGATTGCGATCGTCGCCAGCGTCATCGCCGGCGTTTCCGTCTTTGCGGTCGCGGGACTGACCCCGCTGAAGACTGTTGAACCTTTTGTTGTGCGCGTCGACAACTCCACGGGTATCGTTGATGTTGTCTCCGCGTTGACCTCCTCCGCCGGCACCTATGATGAGGCCGTCACCAAGTATTTTGCGGCCAAATATGTCCGCGCTCGAGAAGGGTATGTCTGGAGCGAGGCGCAGGAAAACTTCCGCACGATTGCTTTGCTTTCGACGCAGGCCGAGCAGGCGCGGTTCTCTGCGATCTATCGCGGAAGCAATCCGGAATCGCCGCAGAACACTTATGGCCGCGCTGCTACGGCAAGGATCAACATCGCGTCGATCTCGCTAATCAATCAGAACGTGGTCTCGGTTCGCTACATGCGGACGATCACACGTGGAGACGAGGTTCGCACGAGCCATTGGGTTGCGACCCTCACCTATTCCTATGCCAACGCCCCGATGTCGTCGACGGACCGGCTTGTAAACCCCCTCGGCTTTGCGGTCAGCGAGTACCGCGCCGATCCGGAGGCAATCAATTGATACGAAAGATCATCTTCGCTATGGCCCTTCTTGCCGGGGCCGCCTCGACGGCTGCCGCGCTCGATATTCCACGTGGTGCGTCGCAGGACAGCCGAGTCCGGTTCGTGAACTATCAGCCCTTCAATATTACCAGGATCGTCGGCACCTTACGCTCCTCCGTGCAGGTCGAGTTCGCGGCGGACGAGGAGATCGCGCATGTCGCGCTCGGCAACAGCGTCGCGTGGGAGGTGGCGCCGGCGGGCAACATCCTGTTTCTGAAGCCGCGCGAAAACCAGCCGGTGACGAACATCTCCGTGGTGACGACGCGACGGGACGGCGCGACGCGCAGCTACCAGATGGAACTCACCGTTCGCGACGGCTCCGTCGCGGTCGGGCAGAACACCTATTTCTATGTGAAATTCCGCTATCCCGGTGATGAAGCGGAGCTTCGCCGTCAACAGGCCGCTGCTCGCGCATTGGCCAACCAGGCGAAGGAGGCGGATAACGTGCTCGCGCTTCACGAAGCCTATGGGCCGCGCAACTGGCGTTACTCAGCACAGGGGGCGCAGGCGCTCGAGCCTCAGCGCGTCTACGACAACGGCAAGGTCACGACCTTCGCTTTTGTCGGCAATCAGGAAATGCCCGCCATCTATGTCGAGAATTCTGACGGCTCCGAGAGCCTGGTTCCGAAATCGGTCGATGGCAACCTTGTGATGGTGCACGCCATCAGCCGCAAGTTCATCCTGCGCCGCGGCAAGGACGTGCTGTGCGTTTTCAACGAGGCCTACGACCGCGTCGGCATCAATCCGGACACCAACACGACCTCACCGTCGGTAGAGCGCATCGTCAAGGGCGATGCCGCGGCACAGTAGGGAAGGGGAGACCATGGCCCAGGAAGATGAAACCCGCATTCCCGGTGAGCGCGCCGAAACCGTCACCGGCCGGCGGCTAGACAACAGCCCGGTTTTGAAACGAGGCGCGGTTGCGCTCGCCGTCGTGGCGTTCATCGGATTTGCTCTGTGGTCGACGACGGGCAAGAAGGCGAAAGACGACAACGCGCAGCCAGAACGCATCGTCATTCGCCAGACGACACCCTTCGAAGCCGCCAAGGAGAAGGTCGAGCCGAAGGAGGTGGTACCCGAGGCAAAGCTCCCGACCCCGGTTGTGGAACCCGTTCCCGAGGAGAAGGACGAATTGCTGGATTCTGCGCGTCGCGCGCCGGTTATGGCCTTCAGCGGCAGCCAGAAGAATGCCACGCAGCGACGCGAGGCGGAGAACTCCGATACTGCTGTGAACAGCAATTTCCTGCCGCTCGACAGCACGATGATAAGCCAAAACCAACAGAACAGCGACCAGCAGCGTTTCGACGGCCTGTTGCGGCCGACGAAGCTCGAAGGTTCTAGGGCCGGGACACTTGGCAATCGTGACTTCATTGTCGCAATGGGGACGTCGATCCCCTGCGTGCTGGAAACCGCGCTCGCGTCGGACCAGCCCGGATTCAGCAGCTGCGTGATCAATCGAGACGTTCTCTCCGACAACGGTAGGGTCGTCCTCATGGAGAAGGGCACACAGGTCGTTGGTGAATATCGTGGCGGACTGCAACGGGGGCAGAAGCGCCTGTTCGTCTTGTGGAACCGGGCCAAGACGCCGAAGGGCGTGATCGTCACGCTCGCTTCTCCTGCGACCGATGCGCTTGGCCGCGCCGGTGTTGATGGCTACGTCGATACCCATTGGTGGGAACGGTTCGGCAGTGCGCTGCTCCTTTCCATCGTTGGCGATGCAACCAGCTACGCGAATAGCCGCTTGCAGGATAGTGATGTGGACGCGCAGAACACGACGAGCGCCGGCCAACAGGCGGCCGCGATCGCCGTCGAGCAATCGATCAACATTCCCCCGACGCTGAACAAGCATCAGGGCGAACTCGTCTCGATCTTCGTCGCTCGCGATCTGGATTTCTCCGGAATCTATCGCCTACGCGTGACGGAGCCACGCAACCGTATTCTCGATCGGGCGGTGCTGGGGGATTTCGCGCCCGACTCGAAGCTGGTAACGAAGTAGCGCGGCGATGACAGAAGCGCAGGATGCGGCGGTTGTTCGTGAGTTGCTCAGGCCGTTTTCGGCGTTCTTGCAGGATCCCTCACTCTATGAGGTGATCGTCAATCGGCCCGGGCAGGTGCTGACCGAAGGACCCGGTGGGTGGCGGACCCATGATCTTCCGGAGCTTTCCTTCGACAAACTCATGCGGCTTGCCCGGGCCGTCGCCAGCTTTTCCCACCAATCCATCGACGAAAGACGACCGATCCTGTCAGCGACTCTTCCGGGGGATGAGCGCATCCAGATCGTGATCCCCCCTGCAACGCTTAAGGGAACGGTGAGCCTTACGATACGCAAGCCGCCGTCCGTGGATTTTACGCTCGATGATCTGGAGGAAAGGCAGTTCTTTGCAGGCACGCGAACCGCTGATACGGAAGCCCCCCGCGACGACGGTGAGTTGCTTAGTCTTTACAGAAACGGTCAGATCAAGGAATTCTTGAAACAGGCGGTCGTCTCCCGGAAGAACATCATAATTTCGGGAGCTACGGGATCGGCGAAAACAACGCTCTCCAAAGCCTTGATCAAACACATTCCGGAGGGTGAGCGGATCATTTCGATCGAGGACACGCCGGAACTCATCATCCCACAACTCAATCATGTGCGACTGTTCTATTCGAAGGACCGGCAAGGTCTGTCGCATGCAGCTCCAAAGGAGCTATTGGAGTCCAGTCTTCGCATGCGTCCCGATCGCATCCTCATGCAGGAGCTTCGCGACGGTACCGCCTTCCACTATGTTCGAAATGTCAACTCCGGACACCCTGGTTCAATTACCACTGTCCATGCCGATTCCGTCGCGCTTGCATTCGAACAGCTGACGCTCCTGATAAAAGAGTCAGATGCAGGTCGAGACATTGAGCGCGCTGAAATCTTGAATTTGCTTAGAGCATCGATCGACGTCGTTGTTCAATGCAAGCGTTTCGGCGGCGCGTTCCGAGCCACAGAGGTATATTTTCGCTTACACGCCTAACTTGCAAACGTTGTCAGTGAAAAATTCTGCAAACCGCCGAGCAAAATCGAACTATAGCTACGGAGATACATGGTTATTTGACATAACTGAGCATTAATGATCTGTGTTATTTTGATCGAAATCTGCCTTTAAACTGCGCGCCACATGGTAGGCTGGCAGACGGGGCCGCTGGAGTCAACGTCGGTTCGCTATATTTGAAGCACAGGGACCGCAACGCTCGCCCTATTTTCGAGAGCCAAGCGTTGAATGGGCGGGCTGGCCCCGGAGGCAAAGAAAAATAGCCCAGGGGCGGTAGCCTCTGCGCCTCATTTGAAGGGTCGCATTACTTTGCTAATTTGCGCGGCACTCGCTCGGCCACGGTTTCTGTCAGCCGACGGTCATTGCCGCCGCTTCGCCCGACTCTCAGATCTTCGCCGAGGAAATCTTCGGACCAGTCGCTCCGGTGTTCCGGTTCGAGACCGAGGAAGACGCAATCAAGCTCGCAAACGACACCCAGTTCGGCCTCGCCGCATACTTCTATGGGCGGGATATCTCGCGCGTGTGGCGCGTCGCCGAAGCCCTGAGTACGGGATCATTGGCATCAACGAAAGCCTCATCTCCACGGAGGTGGCGCCCTTCGGCAGCATGAAGGAGAGCGGTAACGGCCGCGAGGGCTCCAAGTACGGCATGGACGACTATGCACGCAACCGGGCCGACCGTAGCACGTCTCTGGAGGAGGCGTTCTCGCTGTTTCCACGCTTGAAGGAGTGCCGGAGACAAGAGGCGCTGACGCTTTCAGGCGGGGAGAGGCAGATGCTTGCGATGGGGCGGGCATTGATTGTCGAAGCCGAAGCTGCTGCTGCTTGACGAACCCAGCCTCGGGCTGGCTCCCCTGATCGTGCGTGATATTTTAACCATCATTCAAGGACTGCAGCAGGCCGGAATATCGATCCTTCTCGTGGAGCAAAATGCCCGCGCCGCGTTGGAGATCGCTCGCTGGGGCTACGTCTTGGAACTCGGCGGCTTCGTTCTGGAGGGCTCTGCCGCGGAATTGGCGCAGGATCCTCGGGTGCTTGCGAGCTACCTTGGATCGGCGGACATCGGTAGCGCCCGATACGCTGAACAGGGTCGCAACTTTTCCGAGCGGGCCTCCTGACCACACTGGCCTCGATTTCAAATACATCCGATTCAATGGAGCGCCACTTTTTCAGCCGCAGGGTGGACTGAAGGATGTGAAGAGTGCACCGGAAAAAATGAAAACCGCGAACGCCTGTCGAGCTTCAGCCGCTGGGGGGCATGAGCGAGGAAACAGGACCCACAATCCCCGTTAGCCGACATCAATGCGGTCCTGGACGTCCATGTGCGCGGCGCCCTGAAATTTACACGCTCCCTATCGCCATGCGGCGTGCGGTGGAACGCCGCATGGCCCGGGCTGAATAGACTCTCATCTCTGCCGCAGAGCGACCAGCGCCGATCGGGCGCGCAAGGTGCGGATCGTCGATCGCATGGAGATGGATATGATCGGCGCTTCATTTTCGGCCAGTTGCACGTATTCATCCTGTAGGATGCGATTGTCCGCACTTTTCGGCGATATCGTTGTGCGTCCGGAGCTGGCTTGCCGATGGCATTGTGGGTCGCCGAGACCTGGTCTCCACGTCGCATGTCAAGTCTCATGCCAGCGTGTAGGCGGTCTTGACGGTCGTGTAGAACTCGCTGGCATAGCGGCCCTGCTCGCGCGGGCCGAAGGACGAGCCCTTGCGGCCGCCGAACGGCACGTGGAAATCGACGCC
>Ga0182737_1001800_pt1 | contig 19607 bp, 22 predicted proteins | sample eDN5th30CBELigOP_FD_128878 | JGI IMG/M metagenome (GOLD analysis project Ga0182737, IMG submission 128878) | Enriched Organic Plus compost microbial communities from Emeryville, California, USA - eDNA 5th pass 30_C BE-Lig OP (version 2) (version 2) ...
GACTGGCGGCAGGATGGTTGGGCGGCGGACTGCGCGGCCGAGGGCTTTGGTGAAGTCGCGGTTGGTGACTGGGTTCGGCGCGGTGGCGTTGACGGGGCCGTGGAGCTGTTCGTTGTCGGCTGCAAAGAGCATCAAGCCGATGAGGTCGTCGAGGTGGATCCACGGCATCCACTGTCGCCCGCTGCCGAGCGGGCTGCCGGCGCCGAGGTAGAACGGTGTCAGCATCTTGGCCAGAGCGCCGCCGTTGCGGCCCAGCACGATGCCGATTCGCGGGTTCACAACGCGAATGCCAGCCTGTTCGGCCGTGCGCGACTCGCGCTCCCAGGCTTCGCAAATCTCAGCCAAAAAGTCGTTGCCGCGCGGGGCGTTCTCGTCGAGGATCGCGTCGCCGGCGTCGCCATAAAACCCGACTGCCGACGCGCTGATCAGCACCTTGGGCTTTACGGCGAGTTCCGCGAGCGTGGCGACGAGGTTGCGCGTGCCCAGCTCGCGACTGGCTCGGATGCGACGTTTTTTTTCGGCGGTCCAGCGGCCTTCGGCGACCGGCTCGCCCGCCAGGTGGAAGACGACGTCAGCCCCTTCGAACGCAGCCGGCGGAGCGGGCTCCTTCTCGGCATTCCACGGGTGGATGGCGATCAGGCTGGAGGCGATGCCGAGCGATTTCTCGAGCGAGTCGCGAGCCTTCTCGGGATTTCGCGTCAGCACGGTGGGCCGGTCGAGGTATTCGAGCAACCGACGCCCGACAAAGCCGGTTGCTCCGGTAACTACTGCACGCATGACCCATCTCCGTTTTCTGGCAGACTTGCGAGCCGAACTCGCCAGCCGATCGAAGGGCGCATTGCCCCAGCGTCTTAACGTGCTAACCGCAGGCCCTATTGCGGCCGTCACCAGGCGGGCGGCATGAATTGCGGAGAAGTGCAACCGGGAAGCAGAAAGCCGTGGCACAGCGCGTCTCGCCTGCGCGAGCGCGGGCCGGGGAGGCCCAGGGGGCCCCTGGTGATGACGTGCGTCACCTTGGGGCTGCACGGGCGGGACGCCAGTGCCACGAGGGGAGCTCGCAGCGTAAGGTCTTGTCGAAGCGGCAAAAGCGACGATAATGTTCATTGCCCGGCGCGGGTGTTTTGCACCGTATGCGCCGCTGGCAAAACTCACGCGAGAGTGGCGAAATTGGCAGACGCGCCAGACTTAGGATGCTTTAAGTACGTTTTCTTAAGATCCTGAAAATCTTCGACTTACATAACCGGCTTAGACTTACGATTTGGCTATCGTAGTCTGAGCCGGTTTTTGTTTATCTCAGTCGGTTAACGCCTTGTCCGTATCTTGCGCCTGCCGACCATTGGCTTGGTTCTCGCGTCAATTTGAGCACAACTGAAAGAGAGTGTTGACAAACGAGCAGGCTTGCATACTCTTATTCGCATGTCGGCGAATACGGTCCCTCCGGTCGTCGAATGAAGCGATGGGCAGTGCGAGTGAAGCAATTCACCCACCCGGCAATCGTGGATGCTGCCGACCGTGGCAAGCGAGAATCTTCGGAGCCAAGCAAGAAGCTTGCTCTTTGCCCGTAACTGATGGATCGACCCGAGTGTGATTTTATCGACACTCGGCACCACCGGAGCGCAAGAGACTACACGGCAAAGGGAGAAACTGAGGCGCAGTCGCACGTGGACTGCGCCCGGTTTTTCAACTTTGCGAGCCTCTGCGCCTTCTGAAGCTCCTGCTTCACCTGATGCGATCCGAGCCCGCAGGTTGATTTCTGCGGGCTTTTTTCGTTTTCAGGCTAAATGACGGCAGGAATCTCAAATGACGGTCAACATCGCAACCGAAACGCTGGTGCGAATTTCAGACGCTCCGGCCCACTGCCCTACCAATCCGTCGATCGCCACAGTACGTCGCTGGCACGTCCAGGGGATCCGCGGCGTGCACCTCGAAACCACGCTCATCGGCGGCCGCCGATACACCAGCCAAGAAGCCTTGGCCCGATTCTTCGCGCGGACCAATACCGCGCCCGCCAGCGCGAGCTGTGCGTAGTCCATCACCGCAAACACTAACGGAGTGCAAAGCGATGGAAACCGTGCAAGCAGTGCGTGAATTCTTAAGCGAGGCGGACGTGATCGAGCTGCTCGTACTAAACGGGGCAAATCCACGTGAGCAACTGAGAAACCTCATTCGCCGCCACCAACTGCCGTATATCGATCGTGGCGGCGTGCGCATCTTCCGCCGTTCGTCAATCGATGCCTGGTTGACCGAACGCGAGCGAGCACCGCGACGACGCGCGAAGCGAACGACCTAAATTTTGTGGTCGTTCTTGCGGAACCGGTTACAGCTCCGACCAACAGTCGGCAATCGCAATGGTTGTGCCAGGAAATCGGAAATCCTGGCACAACCGCCGCGCAGAATAAGCCAAGTTCGCTGCGGATTTGCGCGAGAAACTGCGACTGTCTTGCGCAGCCTCAGCCACGAAAGAAAGCATGACACCAACAACTGTTTTTTGTGAAGAGGGCACCCGCAAATGACCACCCGCGAATTCCTCGAAGCCTTGGCGAATCGTGGCGTTCCGCTGACGTATTGGAAGCTCCGTGGCCTGATCCATCGCGGCACCATCCCGAAGCCGCGAATGAACAGCAGCCTGGCGTGGACGTGGAGCGAGTCTGACTTGGACAGGGTTGCAGCGGCAGTCAAAGGCAAAGAGCCAGCTGTCGCTTGATTAAGAAACGAAAGCGGGCCGCCCCCGACAAAAAGAGCGGCCCGCTTTCATGCATTCGATCCCCGACGATAGGGAGTGGCCAGTGATCGCGCTCACCAACCGAAAAACATCATACCGTTATCAGCCCTTCGATCAAGCGATTTTGAGTCAACGCTTTTTCACGGATAGGGACGTCAAGAAAATCTGCCGCTGGTATCCCTCTCTGGTTGCCGCCCACATTGGTGGGCCGGTTCGAGCAGGTACCGGCAAACAATCGACGCTCATCTACCACCGCTCGCTCGGCAAAATCCGCGAGCGATCCGATCCAGACTCGCTGATCGGCGGTCCCGTTGGCAACGGCCGATTGTTCCCCTACTGCAGTTCTCGCGAGCGATTCGAGCCGCCGACAATCATGCGATGGGCATTTAACACCGTCTGGCTCGAAGCCGGGGCGAAACTGCTGCGAGAGCTCGGGCACCCCGGCCGGGTATCTCGGTACACCTGCGACTGCGACGACTTCAAGCTCGAATTGAACCTGACGCCGCCCGAGCTACCCGCCTTCGCACCCTGGCTGGCCGCTTGGATTGAATCGGCGACGCTCGGACGCCCCGCACCACCACCGCCGCGGCAACTCTCTTCTGAGTGGAACCCCGACAACTCCTATCTCTGGACGGCTGAAGCCGCAAATCAATACGACGCTTGGCGGACGCGCAAGCAACGGAGGGTAAACGCGTGACCATGAGCACGGAAGCAACAAAAACATTGGCCAGTCAGGATACGGAAGCGTTCTTGTCGCTCCTGCATCCTGGTAGCACTTTCGAACTTCGGGTAGTCAAGTGTCCGATTTTCGTTGGTGCTAGAAAGCTAATGACCGCCAGCGGGTACTTCGACAATACGAAGTCGGCGGCAAACTGGGCTCGAGAATACGACAAACGAAAAGCACCTGGCGTCTACGTCACACTCAATCCCGTGCAGCCCGACCTGCTCGCGCGATGTGCCAACCGTATCAAAGACAATGCGTCGTCCACTACCGACGACCACGACATTGTTTGCCGTCGCTGGCTATTGCTCGACATTGACCCGATTCGCCCGGCGGACACTTCGGCAACTGATGACGAAATGATGCACGCCCATCGGCTGTGCAAGACGATTCGCAAAACATTGGGCCGCGAAGGATGGCCGCAGCCTTTGCGGTGCGGTTCAGGCAACGGCGCTTACGCTCTTTATCGAATCGAACTGCCAAACAATGACGAATCAACGGAGCTAGTCAAGCGAACCCTGCGTGCCCTCGCGCATCGGTTCGACACTCCCGAAGCGAAAATCGATCGTTCGGTTTTCAATGCCAGTCGAATCATCAAGGTAGCCGGAACAACAGCAAGGAAAGGCGACAACCTCACTGGAGCAATCAATCGCCCTCACCGCGTTTCGTTCTTCATACCACCCGACGGCGAATTGGGCGTTGTCACGCGGGAACAGTTGGAGGCGATCGCAGCCACCGCACCAGAACCGGAGCCGCCGCGTTCGGCCGTTTCTCGGCCAGTATCAGGGGCGGATATTGAGCGAGCTCGAAAGTACCTGGCAACTGTCCCGGGCGCTGTTGCTGGTCAGGGCGGACACGATCAGACGTTCAAGGCGGCGTCGATCCTCGTTCGTGGATTTGGCCTGTCAATCGACCAGGCAGAACCGCTGCTTGCCGAATGGAATCAAACCTGTCAGCCGCCATGGTCGACGAAAGAGCTGCAACACAAACTGGCTGACGCTCTGCAATGCGGAACCCAACCAATTGGCGAGTTGCTGGGAGAGACAAAGCAGAAAACGAAACGACGAAAAAAGAGCAGCGATAAAGCTCGTCTGGCAAGCAAGGAACGATCGGCAGTTAATGCGAACGATGATTTTGGAGCCAGTCTCTTTGAACCTGAAGGGCAGACCGACGTAGCGAACGGCGCTCGCCTGGCTCGTCGTCATGGTCATCGCTTTCGATGGATTGAGGCTTGGCGCAAGTTTGTTGTTTTCGATGATCGCCGATGGGTTGTCGACGACCGGCTGCAGGTAGATGCGTTCGCCCGAGAAACCCACTCTGCGATGTGGCAAGGGCTGATGAAGGCCGGCACGGAGGCCAGCGACGAAGAATTCGCGTCGGCCCTCGCGTTCGTCCGTGCAACTGGATCAGGCCGCGGCATTCGCGAAATGCTGATTCGCTGTCGATCGGAAGAAGGCATTCCCGCTGCCCCGAGCGACTTCAACCAAAACCCGCACCTACTAAACCTTGAGAATGGGACGCTCGACCTACTGACCCTGGAACTGCGGCCGCACGATCCAGCTGACAACCTAATGCAACTCTGCCCGGTCGCTTACGATCCGGCCGCTGAGTGCCCGACTTGGCGGCAGTTTCTGAATGCCGTGTTTGTCAAAGATGGGAACGGCGAACCAGATACCGAACTAATCGAGTTCATTCAGCGATTCGCCGGTTACTGCATTTCCGCCGACGTTTCCGAGCAGTGTTTAGTCGTGCTGCATGGCGGCGGTAGCAATGGCAAGAGCACGTTTGTCGGCACCTGGCTTGAGCTGCTAGGCCCCGACTACGCAAGCAAGGCCCCGAGCGACTTGCTGCTCGTGAATTACGGGCAGTCGCACCCAACCGGCTTGACGGACCTGGCCGGCCGTCGCCTGGTTGCCTGTATCGAAAGCGGCGAAGGACGCTCGCTGAACGAAACGCTCGTTAAGGAGCTCACCGGCGGTGACACCATCCGAGCCCGCCGGATGCGTGAAGATTTCTGGGAGTTCAAACCCTCGCACAAGATTGTGCTGTGCACGAATCACAAACCGACGATCCGCGGCAGGGACGTCGGTATCTGGCGACGCATTCGGCTCGTTCCGTTCAAGGCTCGGTTTGACGAGGAAACCAAAGATCGGCAGATGCCGGAGAAGCTTCGCCGCGAACTGCCCGGCATTCTCAATTGGGCGATCGAAGGTTTTCGGAAGTGGAAGGCAAGCGGCCTGAACAATCCCGAGGCGATCAAGCGGGCCACAAAGGATTACCAGGACGCCCAGGACGAACTTGGGGAGTTCATCGCCGAGTGCTGCGACGCGCCGGCCACGCCGGAGATTGCCAGCAATTACAAGGTCAGGGCTCGCGATCTCTACGACGCGTATGTCGTTTGGGCAGGCGACAGCTACATGAGCCAAAAGAAATTCGGCGGCGCGATCGAAGAACGCGGCTTTCGAAAATTCCGGAGCAACGGGATTTGGTACTGCGGGCTCGATCTCAAGTCGCTGGATGGACCGCTCACGAAAAAAACTGACGAAGAAAAAAAATCTGAGAGCGACGAAGCCGCAGAAAAAAATTTTGAGCCCAAAAAATACGAGCAACAACACTTCGCAGGCAGCGGCTTTTAGCCAGCTTGCCACCAGGAGTTGGAACGATGGAACGATGGAAACGTTTTTCCGGTTTGAAGCCTCACGCGAGCGCGTACGGGAAACAAACCCGAAAACGCCTTCCATTCTTCCATCGTTCCAAACGGTGAAAAGCGAACAAGTCAGACCGGCTGCGGCCACCCCCGGCTGCTACCCGTAGCCCGCGACAAATCGAACTTGAACGAGCGAATTTGAAAGACAACAGCATCGGCAATCTTGCGCGTTAGCAAGAGGCGAAACGACTTACGACAAATCAGCGATTCGCGCGCAGAAGGCGCGCAACAAAGGAAACGAAATGGCAGGCGTGAAAGGCAAGAGCGGACCCCCAGGCCATCGGCATAGCGTCGGCAACGCTGGCGGTCCCGGCGGCATGCCTGGCAACGCCAACGCCGTCAAGCATGGGCTCCATTCGTTCCTTGCCACCGGCAGGCTGCCGAAGGGGGCGAGCTACGTCAAAAAGCTTCTGGCCGGCTACCGGGCAGCAGTAGAGGCCGCGGTGATCGACCAGCACGGCGAGATTGGGCTGTATCACGCATCGGTCGTGCAAAGCTGCATCCGGCACGAAGCCCGCGCCCAACTGCTCCTGCGATACCTGCGGCTGATCGACAACGCCGAAGCCACCGAGGCTGGAAGGAACGCCCCGCCCAAGTCGATCGACGAGCGAGTGAAGCTCTTGAAGGAAATCGGGGCAGCGACCGACCGCCGCGACGCCTGCCTGAAAGAGTTGGGTATTCACCTGCCACCGCCCGACCCGACCACCGGCCCCGTTGTCTGGCAACCGCCCGAGCCCGCCGAGGCGATTGATCCACCTGTCGACGATGCGGCTAGCCGCACAGCTCGCCAGAGCCCCGCTACGGCCACCGCCGAGCCCTGGACGACCAACCGCACCGCCGAAGCCGCGAACGTGCCCGCTTGCGACGCTGAAAAGGCGTGCGGCGATATTTCGAACGAAGGGAGTAGCCACGAATGAACCGACAGCCCCCCGACTACACCGGCCGTCTTCGATCGCTTGCCAAGGTCCGCGATCAGTTTTTCGAGCAGTTTGATCGGCTGAACGAAGGGATTAGCGACGACCTGGAAGCGCTGCGGCGGTTCGACTTTCGGGCCCGACCAGGTGAGACGGCAGCCCAGGCATTTCAGCGAATCGCCCACCCGCTGCTGTTGGCCGTCTGTGATGGTGACAGCCCGTCGGTTTTGAAACTAGTTCAGGCCATGCGAGACAGCCGGCTCGATTTCCTGGCCTTGCTGTGCCAGATATTCGACGAATTGCCGAAAGGCGATCGCGACCGCCTGAAAGGGCGTCGACCTACCGGTGCCGCGGTGGCTGAGCGGCAGCAAATGCTTCGAAAGCGAGGAATTGCCTGATGAGTACTGAACAGAGCACCTGCCTGGCAGACGCCCCGCAGTTGGAGCCGATTCGCAAGGCCTATGCCGCGGCGGTTGAAGTCTACTGGGTCCAAGTCAACGGCCGATGGGTGGAGCTCGAACGTGGTCCGGTCCCTCAGACCCCTGAGAACGTGGCCAGCCAGAACGCCTGGATTGACCGGTTGCTTGCCGAGGCCGACAAGTTCGGCGTCGACCTGCGAGGGGACGACTGGGAAGAGCAAATGGCCGAATTTGCGAAGCGGCTGCCGAAGGAGAGGCATCAAGAGTTTTGGGGCGAGACGCCTGTCTGCCCCAATTGTGACGAAGGGCGAGCCGATGGCTGACTGGCGACTGATTCGACACCCGACGCTGCCGAACACGGTCCTGCTGGATGACGTTAGCGGGCGGCCGCTGATATACGACGCGGAAAAGCACCCTAACGGCCCTCCCCCGGGCTGCTGCTGCGGTGAATCTCTCTGCCCCTGCTGCAACGGCTCCACACCCGCATCGTGGGATGTGACGATCAGCGGCGTCGGTCCGCTCGGAAAGGTAGACGGGTGCTGCAACGCCCACAATGCGACGTTCAATTTGCCTTGGACCGAGCCTATCGGCGTGCCCTACGACTGCTGGTGGTACTTCGCGTTCTACTCAGTTTGCGGCGTAAGTGACACGTCAATAGAGCTGTTCTTGACCTGCAACGAATCGGGAATCGTCCTCACGGTTGTCGTGACAAACCCGCTGGACACCGCGTCATTTAGCAAGACGTTCCCGCCCGGAACTAAGTGCTCTGAAATGGCCGGGGATATTCCCTTCCAGATTCAGGGCGGAGCTGAAGATTGTGACTTCACCGGAGCAAGCTGCACGATCGCAGTCGCTCCCTAGTACTGGCCGAGGTAGTAGTCGCCTGGCTTGAGAGAGTGATAGCAACGGTAAGAGACGCAGAGGCGGACAGCCTCTCCACCAATGAAACGCTTAACCTGAATTTCGTATTCGCGTCGTGCCAAGACCGATCGAGGAGCGACGCCCCAATGCAACGCCTCTTCGCAGGCCATGGGTTCGCGAGTAACCACCGTCCCAGCGCACGCCGTGAAGGCAAAAACAAACGGCGTGATGAGGCAGAGGGCCAAACCGGAAACCAGGCTCCATGACAACTTCGAAATCTTCACTGCAAGCGACGCCTCTTTGCGATTTTGAAACCGTCCCATGCGACGACGGCCGGTTTGTGCATACCTGCAGAGTTTGCACGTATTCCAGGACGCTGCCGAGCGAAAGGTACTTTCGCCCGTGCAAGGGAAAGATTGGAGCGCAGACCGACGCGAGCAATGCGAAAAATTCTCCGCCTGACCACGGCTTACCTGGAACGGAGCTGAAAAAACTACTCAAAAAATTCTTTGTCGGCGAAGAACAGGGCTGCGGCTGCAACAAGCGAGCGGCGGAAATGGATCGAAGGGGGCCGGATTGGTGCGAGCAAAACATTGAAACCATCGTCGGCTGGCTGAGGAGTGCGGCAAAGCTGCGAAAACTCCCGTTTGTGGAGTTCGCAGCCCGGGCGATTGTGCGACGGGCGATCAAGAATGCGAGAAAAGCGGAGGCAGCGAAGCGATGACCGAATATCAAGACCGCGAGATTTACCGACTCGTCGAGGCAACCAAGGGCTTTATGGGCATCGCCGCTCAGGTTTCGGCGCTGATGTTGGAAGCTTGCGATGCGTCCGAGCAGGAATTCGCAATTCTGGCAAGTCGGGCCGAGTCGATCCTGCGGCAACTCACCCTGGCCAACGCGGAAATTCTGGAAGTGATTGAATCGCTGAAAACTCGAGACGCGATGCACGTTCAGAAAGTCACGACCGGACAAAACGCGAATCTCAACTAACGGCAGAGACAGGACCGCCGACGATGGCCCCCAGAACTAAACAGCCCGACGCGTTCAAGGCGTTCGCCGAGAGCATGCTCATCTTCGCGGAGAGCGTGAACGTCCCGACGTCGCTGGGCGATGTTCCTTTCGGAAAGGTGATGGCCGCTCACCAACGCGAATGGCTTGAAGGATGGGCGCCGGTCCTGCAGGCGATCTGCTACGGCGATACTCCCGACACCCTGAAACTCTGCCGCAAGTTCTTCCACGTGGCCAGCAAGGGAGCCGGAAAAGATCAATGTGTTACGATTGCCGTCCTCTGGCTGCTGATGTTCTCCAAGCGGCCCCTCGTCATTCAGGTTGCGGCGGCGGACCAGGATAACGCCGCGGAATTGAACCGCACCGCCCGATTCATCCTCTTCGCGAATCCGTGGATTGAGGACCGCGTAAAGCTGAACCGCAACAGCCTTGTCTGTACGGCCACGAACACCGAAGCGGAGATTATCCCCTGCGATGTGGCAGGCTCGCACGGAGCCCGGCCGAACCTGCTGATCCTCAACGAAGTCTCGCACATCACGAAATGGGAGTTCGTCCAAAACCTGCTCGACAATGCCACGAAGCTGCCGCACAACGTCACCATCGTTTTGACCAACGAAGGCTTTGTCGGTTCCGAATACTGGCGATTGCGAGAGATTTCCCGAACCTCAGAGCGATGGAAGTTCACGATCTACGACCGTCCCGCACCGTGGATCAACCCCGCCGACCTGGCTGAAGCTGAGCGGCGAAATTCGGTTTCGCGATACAAGCGACTTTATTTCTCCGTGCCCACTCGAGACGGCGGCGACGCGTTCGATCCGGACGACATCAAGGCCGCAGTTAATCCGTCCCTAGCGCCGATGGATGGCCGCGAATCAGGCTATTCGTTCTGCGCCGGGCTCGACTTAGGAGTCAAGCACGATCACTCAGCGTTGGTTGTCCTGGCAGCCCACCACGAAAGCCGCCGCGTGCGAGTCGCAAGCGTTCAAACGTGGGCTCCGCGAAAGATCTTCAAGACGGTCGACTTGGAAGCGGTCGAGCAAGCGGTTCTTGACGCGCGGCGGCGATACAACCTGAGCCGCGTTTGCTACGACCCACACCAGGCCGCATTGATGGCCCAGCGGCTGCAGCGGCAGGGCGTGCAAATGTCCGAAATGCCGTTTGTTGGGAAGAATCTCGACCTGATGGCTACAACGCTGCTGGAAACGTTCCGCAGCAAAACAATCGACCTATTCGAGTGCGATCGGCTGATTACCGACCTGCAGCGGCTAACGATCGTCGAAAAGTCGTTCGGCATGAAGCTGGAATCGATCAGCGATGCCGATGGACACGCCGATTCGGCCATCGCCCTGGCTGTCGCTCTGCCCACGGCCGTCACTTTGGTTGGGCAGCCCCGCGTGCTGAGGGTCGACCACGCATTTTGGCGAGACGATGGCGGCCCAATCTCCCAGGCCTACGGCAGATTGGGCCCCATCAGTTGGAGTTAATCGCGAACCTACGTTTCCCATTTCTTTTGAAAGGACACAGAATCATGCACCCGACCACTGCAACCCTTGCCGGTCTTGAAACGCCTGCGAAGGCTGCTCCCGACTCGTACCGCGGCAGCATACCGCTGCAAGTAGTTCCTGAGCCGTCGCTGGCCGCTCCGCTGACTGGCTATGCGGCTGAGATCGAAAAGCTGAATGAGAAACGCCGCGAAGCGTTCCGCTTGCTCGTCATTCGGATCGGCAATGGCGAGACGATCGCCGTTGAGGAGGTTGACCGAATCATTGCCGAGGCCAAGCAGACTCCCCAGCACTTACAGCGTGAGCTGGAAGCGTTCGCGGAGTTCAAGCGGTTGCAGAAAATCGCCGACATGCTGCCCGCTCTGGAAGAGGAGCAGGCGAAAGCCCGCAAGGTGACGGAGAAAGCCCGCGCCGCTCGCGATGCGGCCGAGGTCGCACTCAAGGATGCCGTCCGCGAGTACGACCAGGCGATGAGCAAGGAAGGCGCTGCCGGAGTTCGGGCACGCCCTGCGAAGCTCGCCAAGTCGCGACTCGACAGCGACGAATTCGCCCGTTTCCACTTGTAGCCCCAGGCCTTCGTAGGGCCGGCAGTCGTGAGCGAGTGAGGGCACCACTCGCCGCGGCTGTTGGTTTGGATCGGATACGCCATTCAGTCAACGAAACACTTTGCCCAAGGAATCAAACGATGTACGCCAGCACGGAAGATCTGAGAGTGTCGCTTACCAGTGAACTGAGAGCGGCAATGGAGACTATGTACCAGGAAGGCGTTAAAGCCTTCGCCGCACGCCTTCGCGTGATCGACCGGCTCAAGAAAATCCAGCAGGGAATCTCCCCGGTCGCCAGTTATGCGATCAGCGCAACCAGTCGCGCGAATGCTGCCCAATTGCAAATCGTGATCGAAGAGTTTCACGACGCACTCGACACCTACAACGCCGAATTGATTCTCGCGAAGGGCGACAGCAAAGCGGCGAAGGCATGGCGGCGCGGAACCGGCAAACCCGACGACTGGGAGGGGCCGCTTGTCCCTACGGTGCTCGAAGAATCGAACATCAGCAGCCGCCTTCTGCTTTCGATCGATCTTGCCTTCGGACTGCAGCCGCTCCTGGCCGCGGCGGTGGCCGATGCTGCAAAAGAGCCCAGGTACCTCAGCCGAGAAGGCGAAGAGCCGAGCGACGCGGACGGAGCTGCGAGCAACTTGTTGGAAGTCGAAACCGGCGCGGCAGCCGCGAAGGAACGCGACGCCGAGCGACGTGCTGGAAGCACGTTTTAGTTAGCCGCCTTGTTGCGAAGTGCTAGGCTGCTGCTGCGGTGGCGGCTCAGGATCATTGACAATCTGGTTGGGTACGGTGCCCGTCTTTCCGGCCATTGGCTGACTTTGTCGCTCAAAAGATATAGCACTCCGCCGCGAGAGCTTCGGCCGAGTCCACCGCCGCAATCATTTCGGACCGGTCGATCGGCGGATTATGCCGTTACAGTCACTCTGGCTTCTTGGCCACAAGCAAACCGACGCCCAGCAGCGCCATTGTCATGACGTAAGGAACTGTTGGGCAAAGCAGTCCCCAAAGGAGTGCTCCGATAACACTCAATGACCAGTACGTATCAGACGGAATGGTGTTGTTGTTGACCAGGTAATAACCGTTCCCTAGCTCGCGATCAATTGCCGAGGCGCTCGCAAACAGACTGAATGCAATCATTCCAAATATGCCAGCGATCCATAGTACCGTAGCGCAGAACATCGCGAATTTGATCGTGTACGGCCAATCTTTGAAGAGCTTGCGGCGGTCGACTGCATTTTCGGCAGCTGTTGCTCCGATCTGACGCACTGCTCTTTCGATAGGCCCATAAGTGGGCGGTTGAACCGGTGGCGGCACCGGTTCGCTGACCTGAGCGACGATCGGCAACGGCGGCGGAAGCTGGAACGTTACACTGCACTGCGGGCACGCCACAACCTGGCCGGCGAGTTCAGGGGCGTCATCCATCTGGTAGTGGCAGCCAGGGCAAGTGATCATCGCGAGTAGGTGCCTTTATCGCCAACAGGTTGGATCGTCAATCGTGATTCTAGTTTCAAAGAAATCCACCACGCGATGGACACCCGGTTCGTCAGTCGGAGAAACGCTGTCGCCGTTTTCCATTTTGAGTGACCGCGACGACTGTAGCCATTCACCGGGATCGTTCAGCCCACCTTTGCTCCATATCTCATTTTGAAAGCCGAGCACTTTAACGGTTTTTCTGTCGGCAGTGCGGCCAATCCAGGTAGCTACATGGCGACTGCGTTGTCGCGGCATTATCGGTTCTCCTGTGATGCACTAATTCAACCGTGCCAATGCTGTCATTAGCGTAGCGAACGATCAGAATGGTCCGCAACCTTTCAGGAGCCCCATACATGCCGAAGCGGTCGCCTGCCGACTTATCGTCGGGCGTCATTCGAACCGACGAGCTTTACACCCTGAAAGAGGTCAAGCACCGACTTGGCCTGACCGACGCGGCCTATCGTGCATTTTCGCGACCTTGGGTTGCCCGAAGTGCAGCTGGGGAAGCGGAAGTATTTCGCTTGCCGAGTCGCGATCGACTGGTTCGAGAGGCAAGGCAATCCGCCGGCAACGGCGCAGGGGGCCTGAAACCGAATCCCGAATAACGGCATTGACTTGCACCCGAAGAATGAACAAACTGATCTTTCCTAAACCGCGTGGGACGGAATGCCCACAAAGACAATGAAAGACAGTTCGATGTTGTTCGCTACTGATGCCGAAGGCTCGGGTGCTTCTGCGCCGACTCCAAGCTGCGACCCGCGAAGGCGGCTAGCAAGGACGGCCGGGTGGTTTCATTGCCGCCCAGGAGGGAGTATCCGAGCCTTCGGCATTTCTTGTGCGCGTACGCGTCGGACTGTCGGGCCGCTGGCGACCGGAGACGGCGCGTAGCGCCCCTCTGACACGTAGCGGCCTGCCTGTCCGGTGCGACGCGCCGGAAGGCCTATTCCATGAGAGAACGATTCTCGTTCGGACGCTCCAGCGTAGGCAAGGAGCTACTTAGGCGCAGCACACGCCTAAAACTCGATCTCTACCGGTGGCAAGACGACGACGACGAGCCCGCCACTACCTACTGCGACTTCGAGCTGCACGGCTCTTTTGATGTTGAAGGCGGCAACGATCCTCTAGCTGCCGACACGGTGGCGCTTCTGCGCGACCTTCTGCACGCATTTCGCACTTGTGAGAGGAGCGGCCATGAAGAGTAGCAAGCGAGCCCCTAAGCAATGGTCGGAAGCGGAACGTGCGGCCATCATGCAGGCCATCGACAACTTACCGGGGCGGTTTTATCAGAACGACAAAGCACGAAGCGATTCGGCAAGCAAGAAAGATAAATCGGTTGCTTGTAGCGAATGGTGGCGGACATACCTGCTCGTATCCGAAGAAACGGGATTGCCCCGCAAAGCGATTATGCGGATCAACCGCGATTCAATCTCCCGAGACGGCAATGTTGTAGTGACGCCCACGAATGGCGCACCGCCGCTTGTGTTCCGGCTGTCGAGGGAACTGCGGGCGGCGATTGCCAACTTGCCGGGGCGGCTCCCGCTGAAGTATCCCGCGGGAGACGACGCGGCTTTTGCTTATGCTTGGCGGACAATCTTGAAACGCGCCGGCATTTCAGCGGAAGCGGCTAGACGTCTTTCTCCAAACTCGCCCAGCAATGTTGTGGTGGATCAGCCATACGGAGAAGCCACGAATTCGCTAATGCAGTTTTTCGAGGAGCAATATATTCCCCTTCGCTTGCGGGCTCGCTCGGCGCGAACCGTAACTTTGTACCGAACCACCATTCGGACGTTTGCGAAATTTCTCGGGCGCGAGCCCGAATTGAGCGACCTGACAGACCTGAAGGTGTCGCGGCACCTAATGCAATTGCGCGAGCGAGGCCTGTCCGCTCATAGTGTCGAGAAAGAACGCTGCCAGTTGCTCGCCATCTGGCGGTTCGCTTGTCGCAAGGGACATGTAAAGCTTTGGCCGGATATTCCCGCAGAAGCTAAGCCCGAGCGAGTGCCGTTGGCTTGGACGCAGGAAGAACTAGGCCAACTGTTTAGCGCGATCCGCGAAGAAACCGGATGGATCGCAGGCGTCCCTGCGGCGGACTGGTGGACTGCACTGCACATGCTCGCGTGGGACACCGGCGAGCGAATCAGGGCGATTATGTCGCTTCGGTGGGAATGGATCAACTTCGGCAACAGAACAGTAATGGTCCCAGCAGAAGTGCGAAAGGGGAAGCGAAAAGACCGGCTTTATATGCTCGCCCCTGACACCGTTACAGCATTGTTGGAGATCCGATTCCCGAAACGCGAAACTGTTCTTCCGTGGCCGTATGTCGAAACCTACCTCTGGAAGCGGTATGAGCGAATATTGAAGCGGGCCGGTCTGCCATGCGACCGGAAGAGCAAATTCCACCGATTACGGCGAAGCGTCGCCAGCCATTTTGAGGTTGCAGGCGGGAATGCGACGGAACTACTCGGGCACTCCACCCGCAAGGTAACGCTTGAGCATTATCTCGATCCCCGCATAGTGAAGCCGAAACAGGCAGCGGATTTGTTATTTCGCCCAAAACCGTTCGGCGATTCCGAGCAACATCAGTTGGGCAATGAGGAGTCACCATCGAACGGGTGACAGGTTCGAGCCGGTGGAGGTAACGCTCTAGATCAGCGGCCGGCTCGTCGGCTGGCGTACCCGAAGCGCCAGCAATTTTTCATCCGCCACCATCGAAGGGCTAAGCCATGCAAACGCATTGCGTTGCAATCGTCGATTTCCGCAATTTCACCGTTCGAATCCTGAAGTCGCGGATCAGCCGCGGGGTGGCAACTGACTACGTGAAATGCTTCGCCCACCAGATCCCCGCCGAGACAAGCTTCCGGGTGGCGATTGTCGTCCCGACGGAAGTCGCCGAAGCCGGGGAAGTGGGCCGTTTGTTTGAGTCGTGATTCTGCTGGGATCAAGCAGTTCCAAGAATGAGCAAATCTGCCGGTTCGCGTCAGGACTTCCGACGATACCGCCGCAAAGAAGCGGCAGCCGGCTTTCTACGAAAGGAGGGCCATACTCATGGCAACGACGATCTATCTTGTGAAACGCTACCTGCGAAAGCAGAAGCGGAACGGCCAGCGAGAGCACCGCTGGACGCTGCGCTGGCGGGACGCCCAAGGTGGCTGGCATTCCGAATCCACGAAAACCGCCGACCGCACGCAGGCGGAAGCTCTGCAAAAGCTCCGATGGGCAGAGCTGAACGGACTATCGCCGAATGCTGAACCGGATCCCGAACCGTCGCCGGCAATTCGCCCCACTTGGCAGGAATGCCGCGACGCGCTGCAGCGGGCCATGGAGGCGGACAACCTGCGACCTGGCTACGTTGCCGACGCCCTGAGCATGTACGACCAACTACGGCGAGCGTTCCCCGCCTATGACTCGCCGGCCGACGTCACCCAGGACGACGCGAACGAGTTCAAGCGGCGACGCTGCGAATCCGGAAACAGCCCATGGTCGACGAAGGGCGACTTAGCGACGCTCCGCGCGGTATTTGGGAAGTGGCTCAGCCAAGAGTGCGGCCTGCTGTCGTTCAACCCGTTTGCCGGCGTTCGCCCGCCGAAGTGCGACGAGCCCGACGTTCGAATCGTCACTGAGGCCGAATCCAAGGCACTCATCGCCTGGCTATCGAAGCGATGGAACGATTGGAAGCTTCCACAGACCTATCTCGCTGTGCTGGGGCTTGTCGGCTGGCGAGCGACGGAAGTGGCTGGCATGCGGGACGAAGATCTGCTGGCCGACGGCTTCGTCAAAGTCGCCGCGGGTTCGAGCAAGACACGGAAGCAAAAGCACAGCTGGTTGCCCGCCGACCTGTACGCTGACCTAAAGGCCTGCAGCGCGAACGGCTATGCGTTTGGCCGATTCTCCGACGAGCTTCGCCGGCTGCTAATTCTCTGGAAGCGATCGCCGCACAACGCGGCTCGAGTGAAGGACTTCACCCCTAAGCGGCTGGTGTGCTGGCTGCAGGACGAGCTGAACCGGTTCCACAAGGAACGGCAGGAAGCCGAGAATGAGGCGGCGAAGAAAGAGGGTAGGCAACCGGTCACGTTCGATACGTTCACCTTGCACGACTTCCGCCGTACGGCCATTACCGGCCTGCAAATGGCAGGGGTCAGCGAGAAAGAGGCGAGCGTGATGGTCGGAGCAACGCCCGAGGTGATCCGGCGGCACTACGAAAAACTCGACCAGCAGAAAATCGCTCGCCGGTCGATTCAGCTCCGGCTCGGCATTGCCGATACAGCCTCCCCAAACCTTGCGCGCCGGTTGCGCGCGGGAGAATCGGGAGGGGTTGACGATTCGCGGACTTCGACCGAAACTTATATTGCCTAACCCGTTAGGCTATCATGCGAGAGTGGCGAAATTGGCAGACGCGCCAGACTTAGGATCTGGTCCCGCAAGGGGTGCAGGTTCAATTCCTGTCTCTCGCACTTGGCTCGAGCCCTGGCCGGAGGATGGCGGGGCCTTTTTTTGCGCGCGGCCTGCGCGCTAAAGCGGAAAGCCGAAAGCCGAAAGCGGTGGGGGAGGGCGGACGGCGGCGGCACTACTGCCGGGCGGCTACCCTACGGCGTTCTTCGGCGATGTAGGCGACTAGTTCTTTGGCCAGGTCCGATTCCAGTTGCAACTGGCTTTCGTCCAGGTCGACGCCGAGCCATTGCAGCCGCACGGCGTCGCCGTCGGGGGCGAAGAGGGGGCAGAGGCCGCTGAAGAAGAAACCGAGCGATTCGAGCTGTTCGCAGAGCGCCGGCGTGCCGGGCTCGGAGACCGGCAGATCGAGAAACATCGCCTCGACGCCCAACTGCTGGGCTGCTTCCAGGGCGTCGCGAATGGCGGCTGCTGAATCGCCGCCGACGTTCAGCACGCGCATGTACCCGCGGCCCAGGTCGGCCCGCAGCTCGACTTTCAGGCTGCCGCTGCGCGAGTCGCTCGGCGCTTCGCCGTCGCGCGGCGTCACCGGCACGGAGAAATGCTCATAGATTCGCAGGCACCAGTCGCGATGGCGCGCGGGCAGGTGCGCCACCGTATCGTCGGCTGCCTGGAGGTGCTTGAAGTAGACCACCTCGCTCATGCGCTGCGAGAGAGACTGGCTCATGTTGCGAAATGTCTTCGGCGACCAGCCGAGACTGATGGCGCACGGCTTCTCGCCAAAACGCTCCACCACCCGCTGCGAAAAAACGTGATTCGTCACCACGTTGCCGAACAAGCCTTGTAGCCGAAGCTCGGCGGCTTGCTCTTCGAGGAGTGTCCGCATCGACTCCATGAGCTGATGATGGCGATGCTCGGGGAGCACGAGCGCTTCGCCCGTCTCGGCGATTCGGCCATGCTCAAGACGCTCAATCGCATAATGGCCGACGATGTTGCCAGCGGGGCAGAGGGCGACGAACGACACCTGCTCGCCGCGGGCGTTCAGCTCGCAAATCGCGACTTCGTCGTACAGCTCGGGATGGACGTAGCTGTCGCCGTAGATCTGCCGGAAGCAGGCCACAATGCCCGCGGCGTCGGACGGTTCGAAGCGGCGAACTCGATAGCCAGTCGGCAGAGCGGAGCTGCTGGCGGCGCCAGGGGCGGTATCCATAAGCGATTGCCTGCGCGATCCGGGGCGAAGTGGCCTGCGTAATGATGCTGGAATTGGCTGAAAATGGCCATGGGGAGCCCGTAAATATAACTCGCGAAATTACCAAGTCCCCGCAGCTTGGTGGGAAACGCGCGTCCCGCCGCGAACTGGAGTTGTTCACCTTATGCGGGGCCGGCTACAGTGCCACATGGAGTCTTAGCGGCTGCCTAATCGTCAGATTCGATACGGCCGCTTGCCGCACGGAGGACAGGAAACATGCTCGGCCCCATTACCCCTCGGGCGCTTGCCGCCGCGATGCTGCTCGCGCTTCCCCTGGCGTTCGTCGACGCCCGACCCGCCCAGGCGCGCAGCGAAGCAGCCATTGTGCAGTCGGCGACCGATGTGCTGACGCAGTTTCTTGCGCTCCGCGTCAAAGAGATTCCCGAATCGCTCCTCGCCGAAGCGCAAGCCGTGGCGATCATTCCCGACGTCATTAAGGTCGGCTTTGTCGTGGGCGGCCAACACGGCAAGGGGATTGTCGTGATCCGCGATCCGAAGACCGGGGGCTGGACCGCGCCGTCGTTCATTAGCCTGACGGGCGGCAGCATTGGCTGGCAGATTGGCGCTCAGGCGAGCGACGTGGTGCTCGTGTTCAAAACGCAGCGGAGCGTTGAAGGTTTGCTCGAAGGCAAGTTCACGCTCGGCGCCGATGCAGCCGTCGCGGCAGGGCCCGTGGGCCGGCAGGCGAAGGCTGCGACCGATGCCCAGCTTAAGGCGGAAATCTATTCGTATGCTCGCGCTCGCGGGCTGTTTGCCGGCGTGGCGGTCGATGGCTCGGTCCTGTCGATCGAACCGGCGATGAACATTGCGTACTACGGCGGCAACGGCGTGGCTGGCGTCGCTCAGCCGATTCCCGAAGGGGCGCTGAAACTGGTGCAGTACATTGCCCAAGCCACCGCTTCGACGAACAACGGGGGCCCGATTCCGCAGCCGCCCGCGGCTGACGCGCAACCCCCCTTCTCGCCGACCGGCCCCGAACTCGGCACGCCCATGGCGATTCCCGCGACCCCGATTCCAACGACCCCCATTCCGGCCAATCCGATTCCCGACACAGCGACGCCGCAGCCAGGCTTCTCGCCCGGCGCGCA
>Ga0182737_1001804_pt1 | contig 19591 bp, 17 predicted proteins | sample eDN5th30CBELigOP_FD_128878 | JGI IMG/M metagenome (GOLD analysis project Ga0182737, IMG submission 128878) | Enriched Organic Plus compost microbial communities from Emeryville, California, USA - eDNA 5th pass 30_C BE-Lig OP (version 2) (version 2) ...
CACCCCCCATCCACCGCCGGGCTCGGGGCGGCGCTCGCCGCGCAGCGAAAGCAGGGCGAAGCCCGCCAGGAAGGTGACGGCGAAGCAGACCAGCACGCCTCCGCCGAGCAGCAGGCCGAACTGGGAGACGAGCGGCAGGTCGGAGAGCACGAGCGCGGCGAACCCTGCCGCCGTCGCGACGCAGGCGGTCGCGATCATCGGCGCCCCTCGGCTCGCCGCCTCCCTGGCCGCCTCGGCCGCCGGCACCCTGCCCGTCTCGTCGAACCTGGCCTGCAGCTGCACCGCGTAGTCCACGGTTAGCCCGATCAGGATCGGGACCGCACCGAGGGCGGCGAGGGAGAACTCGCCTCCGGCCAGGCGGAGGAAGCCCGCCGCGATCCCGATGCCGCCGAGCGCGAGGGCGAGCGGCAGCAGCCGCCAGACCGAGCGGAAGGTGAGCGCCAGGGCGAGCCCCATGAGCAGGATGGCGACCGCGGCGAGGATCAGCACCCGGACCGGAAGCTGGTCGTTCAGGCCGTCGAAGACCACGGGCGAACCGGAGACGACGAGGTCCACCTTCTCGAGCTGCGTCGAGGGGTCCCCGGCGGCCTGCCGGATCAGGTCGATCGCCTTCCCGCGTTCTGCCGGGGTCAGGTCGCTCCTCATCCTCATCACGATCTGGGCGGCATCACCCGATGGGAACAGGTAGTTGAGCTTGGGCTTCGGCCCGCGCCTCACGCCCCCGTCCCCGAACACGACCCGCCGGACGAAGGTCGGGTCCGCGAGGCTCGGCGCCTCGGTGAGGCCGTACTGCGAGACCACCTGGGCGGCGAGCTGGAGCAGACGGGCCCGTTCTGCCTCCCCCTCCGGGGTGTCCGGCAGGGAGCGGAGGCGCTCGAGTTGCCGGTCGTAGACCTCGGTGATCCCCATCACCGCCCGCCCGAGGAAGGTGGCCGGCCCGGAGAGGAGCTCTGCCGGCGCGAGGTCGTGGATCTGCTTGCAGACCCGGAAGAGCCTTCCCCTGCCGCGCGAGATGTCCCCGGCGAGGCAGGTCTCCAGCGTGGCGAGCCGGTTGAGGTTCTCCGGGGTGAGGGTCTCGACCAGCGGGCCCTTGGCCATCACCACCACGGGGTCGGACCCGAACGAGCGCTCCGCGTCCGCGTTCACGCGATACGCCTCGGAGTCGCGGTCGAAGAAGGCGTCGGTGACCGGCTGGGAGCCCATGCCGGCGGCCGCCCAGATCGAAGCCGCCGCGAGCAGCGCGGCGACGATCAGGACGGGCCACGGGTGCCGGGCGGCGGCCGCGGCGACTCCGCCGAAGAGCCTGGGCCCCTTGGTCAAGACGAGGCGCGCCGGTTAGCGGGGGTCAGGCCGAGGGCCGGGCATTGGCCAAAGGCCCGGGGCATCAGTCCATCGCGAGCGGGCCGACGACGTCGGCCTGCAGGAACTGGTGGACAAACTCGTTGTCCGACTCGAAGAGTTCTTCCTTGGGGCCGCTCTCGACGATCCGGCCCTTCCACAGCACGGCGATGAAGTCCGCGATCCGGCGGGCGGTGCCGAGGTCGTGGCTGATCACCATGTAGCAGCCACCGTTCTCGGCGTGGACTTCCTTGATCAGCTCGCAGAGCAGCGCGGTCCGCACCGGGTCGAGGCCGGAGTCCGGCTCGTCGAACATGACGATCTCGGGGTCGAGCACGAGGGCGCGCGCGAAGCCCGCGCGCTTGCGCATCCCGCCCGACAGCTCGTTCGGCATCTTGAAGTGGGCCTCGCCGAGGCCGACCTCGCGGAGGCGGCGGGTCACGATCGACTCGATCTCGTCCTCGCCCTTGTCGGTGTGCTGGCGGAGCGGGAACGCGACGTTGTCGTAGATGTTCATCGAGCCGAAGAGGGCCCCGTCCTGGAAGAGGAGCCCGAATTTCTTGCGCATCTCGAAGAGGTCGTCGTCGCTCAGGTCGGGGACCGACTGGCCCTTCACGAGCACGTCCCCGTGATCCGGGTAGAGCAACCCGACGATGTGCTTGATGAGCACGCTCTTGCCGGTGCCGGAGGGCCCGAGCACCATGGAGATCTGGTCGTCCGGGAGGCCGAGGTTGAGCCCGTTCAGGATCCTCGTCCGGCCGAACTGCTTGACCACGTCGACGATCTCGATGGCGTTGTTCTCGGTCTGCTGCTTCGGGCCGGTGTGCCACTTGTAGGGATCGTGGTCACCGGGACCGACGCCCGGGATGATGAAGTCGCGCCCGAGCACGGCCCCGTCGGACGCCACGAAGCCGACGTCCTCATCGGGCTCGTGGATGACGGCCGCGGCGGTCGAGGTGCTCTCGGCGACCTCTTCCTCCTCCGCGAGCTCGGCCTCGCCCTCGCCGACCGACGCGTCGGCCGCGGCGGCCTCGTCGGCCGCCTCGACCTCGGCGGCCACCTCGCCCTCGCCGGTGCCCTCGATCGCGGCCTCGACCTCGGGCGACTCGATCGGATTCTCGTCCGACCCCTGCGCGTCCGGTGTCTCGTCTGTGTCGCTCAAGCTCTCATCCTCCAATCGGCGCTCTCGGGTTCGCACCCCAGAACACCAGCGTGCCCAACATACCGATGATGTGAACCAGCACGATGTTCAGGACCATGGATTTCGCGGTCGCGGTACCCACCCCGACGGGCCCGCCCGAGGCCGTGTACCCGTAGTAGCAGCCGACCAGGACGATGGCCGTGGACATCGTCATGGCCTTTATCAAGCTGAATAAGACGTCGGGCGGGTTCTGGAACATCCAGAAGATCAGCTGGTAGCCGCCCGAGGAGACGTCCCCGATCTGCTCCACCACCGCGATGTACGAGGCGAGGAACCCGACGCCGATCGCCGCGATGTACATGAACGGCAGGGTGATCCAGGCGCCGAGCAGGCGGGTCGCGGCGAGGAAGGTGATCGGGGGCACGCCCATGACCTCGAGCGCGTCGATCTCGTCCGAGATGCGCATCGCGCCGAGCTCGGCCACGATCCCGGTCCCGACCTTCGCCGACATCATGTAGCCGAACGCGTAGGGGATGACCTCGCGCAGGTCGCACCAGGCGGCGAAGACGCCGGCGTAGGCGGGCGCGCCGACGGACCGGTTGAAGTACGCGCCCTCGATGCCGCACTGGAGGCCGAGCACGAAGACGAGGCCCCAGATGACCGTCGTCGAGCCGAGGATCAGGATGCCCGCCTGGTTCAGCGCCTCGCCGAAGTACTTGATGACCCGGCCCGAGTAGACCTGGCCCATGACCATCGCGCAGAACCGCGCGATCTCGCCGAGCGACTCCAGCCACGCGCGGGGGACCTGTAGCCAGCCGCTCGCCATCTACTTGATGGTCTGCAGGTCGGGGTTGGTCGCGAGCATGGTTTGCGTGAAGAGGTAGTTGAAGATGAAGACGCCGAGCAGCGAGGTGACGACGGCCTCGTTGACGGCCCGGCCGACGCCCGCGGCGCCGCCCGTCGCGGTCATCCCCTTGTAGCAACAGACGATCGCGATCACCGCCCCGAATAGCGTGCACTTGATCACCGACGCCGCCAGCTCGAGGGTCGACGCGTTCGAGAACAGCGAGGCGAAGAAGCCGCCGAGCGGCTGGTTGTAGAGGATCTCGGCCCCGATGCCGCCCGCGATCCCGAAGAGCAGCGCGTAGATGTCGAGGAGGCCGGTGATCAGCATCAGCGCGAGGAAGCGCGGCACCACCAGGTTCTTGATCGGGTCCACGCCGAGGACCTGGAGGGCGTCCAGCTCCTCGCGGATCTTCCGGGCGCCGAGGTCGGCGGTGATCGCCGTGCCCGCCACGCCGGCGACCACGACGGCGGTCACGAACGGGGCGAACTCGCGGATCGAGGCCAGCACGAAGAAACCGCCGAGACGGTCGAGGGCGCCGAACAGGGAGAGGAAGTTGGCGGCCTGCAGGCCGGGGGCGCCGAACCCGAAGGCGACGGTCGAGATCAGGAGCGGGAACCAGCAGAGCTGGAGGGCGAACAGGAACTGGCCGATGAACTCGTTCCCGTACGGGTACGGGGGCTTGATCGCGGAAAGGACCGTGCGACCGGTCAGGATCATCATCTCGCCGGTCTCGGCGAAGAACTCCTTGGCGGGCTCGAGGGCCTTTGTTGCGGTCGCGTTCACCAATCTCTCCCGGGCATGACGCCGCCGTACGCGCGGGACTGCCGTGGCGGCCAGTCTATGTGATCCTCCGGCGTGTGTGACCGTCGCCACACGCGTGGTATGTTGCGGCCCTCGTGAGGGGGACCAGCCTTAGAGCCATGCCACGAACCTTCGTCACCCTCCTGATGCTGACGGGCGCCTTCGCCTCAGCGGTTTTCGCCGCCGGATGCGGCGGTGGGGACGACGACGGACAGTTCGCGAACCAGCCGACCGGCGACTTCGACGTCGAGGTGATCGACGCCTCGTTCAAGCGCCTGCAGAAGGTCGCGGAGACGTACGACCTCGTGATCGCCGTGCGGAACGCCGGCGAGGAGACGATCCCGGCGATCAACGCCACGATCGACCTGCCCGGCATGGGTTCCACCCTCGCCTTCGCCTACGCCGACCGTCAGCCCGGCCTCGCGATGAACCAGCGGCCGATCTGGGTCCTGGAGGAGGGCTACCCGAAGCTGGCCGGCGAGGAGGGGCCGGGCGGCGCGGGAACCACGAATCGGCGGACCTTCGAGTTCGGCGAGTTGGACGCGGGCGACACCGCGAACATGGTCTGGCGCCTCACCGCGGTCCGGCCGGGCCGCTACGAGCTCGGCTACCAGGTGTCCGCGGGCCTCGGCCCGGGCACCAAGGCCGTCGACGCCGACGGTGAGACCCCGAAGGGCCTGTTGCCCGTCCGTATCTCCGGCTTGGCCCGGCTCACCCGGGTGAACGAGAAGGGCCAGGTGGTCCCCGTCAGCCCGGAGACCCAGGCCCGCGTCGAACTCCAGCGGGAGCAGGCGGCGGACCCCCTCGTCCCATAGCCTGCGGGCCATGAGGTCGAACGTCCCGGCAGGGTTTCGGCGCGTCCTGGCGGCGTGCTCGCTCGCATTGTCCATCGCGGTTCTCTCGTCCTGCGGAGGAGACGGCTCCAATCGGGGCTCCGGCGGCAAGCTGACCGCCGTCAACGCGACGTCGCTCGAGTCGCCCACCTTCATCACCGGTTCGCCCAGCGATCCCGCCATGGCCTTCGTGACCCTCCGGGGCGGCGTCGTGAGGACGATGATCAACGGGATACCGCAGGAGGAGCCGTTCCTCGACCTGAGCGGCCGCACCGACGTCGACGGCGAACAGGGGCTCCTCTCGATCGCCTTCCCCGACGACTACGCCGAGTCGGGGCTGTTCTACGTCTATTTCACCGACCGGCAGCAGAACATCAACCTGGTCGAGTTCGAGCGGAAGTCGGAGCTCGAGGCGGACCCCGATTCCGAGCGCCTCGTGCTCAAGATCCCCCACCCGAAGACCCAGAGCCACTTCGGCGGCACGATCCGCTTCCTCGGCGAGTACCTGTACCTCGCCACCGGTGACGGCGGCGGCAAGTTCGACCCACGCAACAACTCCCAGGACCGGAACTCGCTGCTCGGCAAGATGCTCCGGATCGATCCCCGCCGGGACGGCGACGAGCCGTACTCGATCCCGGAGGACAATCCCCTGGTCGGCAAGCCCGGCCGCGACGAGATCTTCGCCTGGGGCTTCCGCAACCCGTTCCGCTGGGCCTTCGACACGACCACCGAGGACCCTCACCTCTATGTGGCCGACGTCGGCGAGGGCGATCTCGAGGAGATCGACTACCTGCCGCTGGCCGAGGCCAGGGGCGCCAACTTCGGCTGGCCCGGGCTCGAGGGAACCAAGCCCGGCCGGGGCGAGGCGCCGCGGGACGCGGTCATGCCCGTCACGGTCCTCCCCCACCCGCCCTACTGCTCGGTCACCGGCGGCGTGGTGCCGGTCGAGGGCGAGAGCGCTCCCGCGTCCCTCGTGGGCAAGTTCGTCTTCTCCGACTTCTGCAAGAGCGACGTCATGACCATCGACCCCGCCGCCGGTCAGTTGAAGCCCGCGAAAACGGGTATCAGCGTGGAGATGATCACCTCATTCGGACAGACGGGCGACGGCGCCCTCTACGCGACCTCCCTCTCCGGGACGGTCTATCGGCTCGAGCAATGAACCGGGCGAGCCGACTGCTCGCCGTCCCGACCGCCCTGACCCTCGCCGTGCTGGCGACCGGGGCGAGCGCCTGCGCCGACGAGGGCGGGAAGCCGACCGACCGGCGACCCGCCGCGGGGGCTTCCGGCACGGGGAACGCGAAGTCGAGCGCCCGCCCGAGGACGGTCCGGGTGGGCAACTTCGATCATCCGGTCGAGATCAAGGCGGCCCCCGGCTTCCCGCGGCTCATGTTCGTGGTCGAGCAGGGCGGCCGGGTGATGGTGATGCGGCGCGGCAGGAAGCTCGCGCGGCCCTTCCTCGACATCCGCGGCAAGGTCGACTACGACGGGGGCGAGCGCGGGCTCCTCTCGGTCGCCTTCCCCCCGGACTACCGCCGGAGCAAGCGCTTCTACGTCTATTACACCGACACCCGGGGCGACATCCGGGTGGTCGAGTACCGGCGCCGCTCCGCGGTCCGCGCCCGGCGGAACGCCGCGCGGCCCGTCATCCGGATCCCTCACCCCGGGGCGAGCAACCACAACGGGGGCAGCCTGCAGTTCCTTGGGCGGTACCTCTACTTCGGGACAGGCGACGGCGGCGGGTCCGGTGACGCGGCCGGCAACGCGCAGAGCCTGCGGTCCCTGCTGGGGAAGCTGATCCGGATCGATCCCCGCCGGCGGGGCCGGCGGCCGTACACCTCCCCCGCCTCGAACCCGTTCGTCGGCCGGCCGGGCCGGGACGAGATCTTCGCCTACGGTTTCCGCAACCCCTACAGGTGGAACTTCGACCGGACCGGCAGGCGCGTCCGGATCGCGATCGGCGACGTCGGCCAGGACAGGTTCGAGGAGATCAACTTCCTCAACCTGCGGCGGGCGCGCGGCGCCAACTTCGGCTGGAACCGCTGGGAGGGCTTCGAACCCTTCGACGGCGGGGGCGGCCGCACGATAAAGCCCTCCCTGGTGCTCGGACATCCCCCGAACTGCTCGGTGATCGGCGGCCTCGTCGTGAGGGACCGGGCCCTGCCCGCGCTGAGGGGGCGCTACGTCTTCACGGACTTCTGCGCGGGCAAGGTACTCAGCTTCAAGCCGAACCTCGGCCGGACCGGTTACCGCCGGACCGGGCTCGGCATCGACCGGGTGACGTCCTTCGGCGAGAGCCTCGGCGGCGCGCTCTTCGTCACGACGCTGCCCGGCGCCGTGTACCGCATCAGGCAGTAGCCCGCACCGGCCGGCGCCGGAGCGATTCCGGCGTCCACCCCGCGGCGGTATCCTGCCTTTCCGGAGGGACCTGGCGGGGACGTCCGCGACCGACGTCGGACGGGCCCACCTGCACGAGTCAATGACGAGACGATCGAACATCCGGCGGCTGCTACTCGCGGCCGGGATGCTGGTGGCCGGGGCGCTGCCGGCCGCTTCGGCGTCTCCGGCGGAGGCCCAGGTCAAGCTGACGGTGCGGCACCTCGTGAACGCGGTCCAGCCCACGGCGGCCGTTTCGCCCCCCGGCAACCCGGGACGCCTCTACGTCACGGAGCGCAAGGGCAAGATCCGCATCCTGGAGAAGGGAAGATGGCGCCCGGGCGGCCCGTTCCTCGACATCTCCGGTCGGGTCAACACGCGCTGGATCGAGCAGGGCCTGCTCGGCCTCGCCTTCCCGCCCGACTTCAACAAGACGAACCGCTACTACGTGGACTACGTCGGCAAGAGCGGCGACGTGATGATCGAGGAATACCGGACCTTCCCGAAGGACGCGACGAGGACCCGGCCCGACAGCCGCCGGCTGGTGCTGCGGATCCCCCGCGTCAACGGCCGGGGCAACCACAACGGCGGCGAGATCGCCTTCCTCGGGGACCACCTCTTCATCGCGGTCGGCGACGGCAACGACCCAGGCGACGGGATGTACCTCGCCCAGAACCTGAACAGCCTGCGGGGGAAGATCCTGCGGATCGACCCTCGCGGCGACGCGACCACGGGTCGCACCTACGTGGTCCCGCCCACCAACCCGTTCGTCGGCAAGCCCGGGCGGGACGAGATCTTCGCCTACGGCTTCCGCAACCCGCACAGCTTCGACTTCTACAAGCCGAAGGACGGGCCGATGATGATGGCGATCTCCGACGTCGGCCAGCAACGCTTCGAGGAACTGAACTACCTCCCCTTCCAGCTCGCGTGGGGCGCGAACTTCGGCTGGAAGCTGTTCGAGGGCCTCTCGGCCTACGACTGCGGGCAGCTCTGCCCGAACGGCGTAGTCGACCCGCCCGGGACCGGCCTGGTCTGGCCCCAGCTCGTCTACGCCCACAAGGCCGGCTGCGCGATCATCGGTGGGCCGGTGGTCGAGGACCCCTCGCTGACCACCATCAAGGGGCGGGTCATCTACGGCGACTTCTGCGCCAACCGGATCAGGACGGCGGCGCCCGCGACCGGCTGGATCACGGACGACAAGCCGGCCGGGATCTTCCTGCCGCCGGGCAAGGGCCAGCACTCCGCCCTGAACGCGCTGGCCGAGGACGGTTGGGGTCGGATCTTCGCCCTGAGCAACTTCGGGGGCGTCTACCTCCTGGTCGAGAAGAACGTCAAGGTCGCCAAGCCGAAGTCCGGCAAGAAGCCCAAGAAGAAGCGGCGCACGCAGGCCAAGCAGAAGAACAGGCCGAAGAAGCGCTCCTGACCGGCGGGGAACCGGAGTAACCTTCCTCGATAAGAAGCGAGGACAGGAGACGACGTGGAACCGACTGCAGCAACCGAGTCGATAGCAGTGATGAACCCGGCCACGGGGGAGCAGGTCGGGTCGGTCCCGGTCGACTCCGCCGGGGACGTCGCGGCCGCGGTCGCCCGGATCAGGGCCAACCAGCCGGAGTGGGAGGCCCTCGGCTTCGCCGGGCGCCGACGCTGGCTGAACCGGCTCCGGGACTGGCTGCTGGACAACTCCGACCGGGTCGCCGACACCCTCAAGGCCGAGACCGGCAAGGTGCGGGCGGAGGCCACGATCGAGACCCCGTACCTCGCGGACCAGATCAACTTCTACGGGTCGAAGGCGGAGAAGTTCCTCGGCGAGCGGAAGGTACGCCCCAACTCGCTGCTCGCGGCCAGCCGCAAGCTGCGCCTCCAGTACCGCCCGTTCCCCGTGGTCGGCCTGATCAGCCCCTGGAACTTCCCACTTGTGCTCTCGCTCGGGGACGCGATCCCCGCCCTGATGGCCGGCGCCGCGGTCGTCATGAAGCCGTCCGAGATCACCCCGCTCGGGCTGAACGAGATCGTCGACGCCTGGCGCGAGGAGATCGGCGGCCCCGACGTGATCACCGTCGTGAACGGCGGCGCCGAGACGGCGACCGCGCTCATCGACCACTCGGACTTCGTCGGGTTCACCGGGTCGGACGTGACCGGCAAGAAGGTGATGGCGCGAGCCGCCGAGACCCTCACCCCGGTCAGCCTCGAGCTCGGCGGCAAGGACCCGATGGTCGTGCTCGACGGCGCGAACCTCGAACGCGCGGCGAACGCGGCGGCCTGGGGAGGCATGCTGAATTCCGGCCAGATGTGCATCTCGGTCGAGCGTATCTACGTCGAAGATGGGATCTACGACGACTTCGTCGACCGGCTCACGGAGAAGGTGGAGGACCTGACACAGGGCGAGGACGGCGAGGTCGCGGCCTGCGACGTCGGGGCGATGACGATGCTCTCGCAGCTCGAGAAGGTCGAGCAGCAGGTCGACGACGCGGTCGAGGCGGGCGCCACCGTGCTCACGGGCGGCCGGCGCGGCGAGGGGCCCGGCCAGTGGTACGAACCGACCGTGCTCGTCGACGTGACCCCGGACATGAGCGTGGTGGAGGACGAGACGTTCGGCCCGGTCGTCACGGTGACCCGGGTCGCCGACGAGGAAGAGGCGGTCCGTCTCGCCAACGACAGCCGCTACGGGCTCTCGGCATCGGTCTTCGGGCCGCGCGGCCGGGCGGAGAAGGTCGCCCGGAGGATCGAGGCGGGGGCCGTGAACGTGAACGACATGATCTTCAACATGCTCGCGCCGGGCCTGCCGATGGGCGGCTGGAAGGAGTCGGGGATCGGCTACCGCAACGGCGAGTACGGGATCCGCAAGTACTGCCGCTCGGAGGCGATCGTGAGCGCGAGGACGCTGATCCCCTCGGAGATCCTCTGGTACCCGTACACGGAGCAGCGCCGCAAGGCGGTCGACAGGATCACCCGCTTCGTCGGGGGTCGCGGCCTCCGTCGTTTCAGGTGATCGCTAGGGGGTGACCTGACCGGTCACCCCGGTCGCGCCCGTGGCGCCGGAGTCCGGCTTGACGAGGATGGTCCGACCGTCCTCGAGTTGGTACAGCTGACCGATCGGCTCGCCCTGGCCGACGACCTCCTGGCCGGGCTCGATCGTGATCTCCTCGGTGGTCTCGCCGGGATCGGTGATGACCGAGTTCTCCGGCACCGTGTTCTCGGAGGACGACTTGCCGGAGTCGATCACGTCCGTGGTGAGGTTGAGCGAGGAGAGCGCGGCGAGCAGGAACGCCACGGAGAGGATGATGCCGATGTCGAACAGGTTCACCAGCCCGTCGAGCGGGTCGCCCGCCCGGTCCTCCCGGCTCCTTGCCTTGGCGGTGACCTTCACGGCTACGGGTTCCCCATCGAGACCTGGGTGCTGTGGCCGTGCTCGATGGTCGAGGGAACGATGTGGGGGGCCAGATGCTTGTCCGGCGCGAGGTTCGCGGCCGCGTACTCGACGTCCGAGAAGTCCTGGGCGTAGAGGCGGTCGCGGATCAAAGACACTCCGAACGCGAGCGCGCCGGTGAGCAGGCCCGCGACCGTGACCCCGAACGCGACCCGGAGGTTGTCGGTCAACTCGGTGACGTTCCCCTCGGCCAGTCCGCCGAGCGCCGGCGAGAGGGGGATCAGCGTGCCCATCAGCCCGAGCGCGGGGCCCATCCGGACCAGGATCCGGGTCCGCTCGAGCCGACGGAGGGAGTTGTAGTCGTAGTCGGCCAGGCGCTTGGCGATCCGGTTCTCCGCGTCGGCGACCGGGCGCAACGTGACGATCGCCTCCATCGTCTCCCGCATCGGGCGGCTCCAGGAGACGGAGGAGAGCACCGAGATCGCGCCGATCTGGTCGCCCTGCGCGAGGTCGACCTCGGCCTGGTCGACCGCGTTCTCGAGCGCGTTGACGGAGCGCCAGCGGCGGCGCCACATCTCCGCCGCGAGGACCCCGATCTCCACCACGGCCCAGGCGAGCCCGAGCAGGGCGGCGATCAGGACCGGCCAGCGGAGGGCCTCGGAAATGGAAAATAGGAATTCTTCGATCTGCAAACCGACCCGTGATTCTAGTAATTCGTACCCCGATGCCCGGAATTGAGAGATAGACAGTTGGACCTCGACCGCACCCTCGGACGCATATCGGCGGCGAGCGCCGACGGCTACGGCATCATCGTCCGCCGGCGCAAGGGCCCCGGGGACGGGTGGTTCTCGGCCTCCGAGCTGGACCGGTCGGGACGGGTGCAGGCGCTGCTCCTGGCGCGGGTCACCGGGATGGCCGGCCCACCGGAGGACCACGTCAAGGCCGAGTGGATGCTGGAGAGCCTCGCCCGCGCGGTCGCGGACCTCGCCGGGTCCTTCGCGGTCGCCGGGTGCCAGGTCCCCGACCTCTCCCCCGGCAACGTGCTGCTGGCGGCCGAAGGGGGCCTATTCCGGGCGAGCGGGATCGTCTCCGACGAGGTCGTCGGGTCGGAAGACCCCGCCGTGCTCGCCGCCGCGATCCGGGAGGGCTTCGCCGCGCTCGTCGAGCCGACCGTCGTCTGGCTCGACGAGAACGGCCTCAGGCCCGCGAAGACGCTCTGGCGCGCGGCGGCCGACCGGCTCGCCCAGTCGCTGGTCTGGTCGGGCAAGGCCTTCGACCGTCCCGACCTGGCTCAGGATCTCACCCGGCTCGCGGTGGGACCGGATTCGCCGGACCGGCGGCTCGCGATCCGGATCGAGCGGGCCGAGGACGAGTGGGGCGAAGAGTTCCACCTGCGGAACACCTGCTGCCTCGCCTACCGGACCGCGGGCGGCCGGCTCTGCCGGTCCTGCCCCCTGGTCAAGGACCGGGGCTAACTGCCGGAGGCCATCTCGGCGAGCTTCGTGACCGTGTTCATGTTGCGGACCGTTCCGACCAGGTCCTTGGGGAAGCTCAGCTTCGAGCGGCCCAGCCCGTCCGGGTAGTGGATGAAGATCTCGCGGGCGGCGGGCCGGAAGCTCTCGTCTCGCACGCCCTTGGCGAGTTCGGACAGCTTCGAGGGCGGCCTGCGGTCCAGGAACATCACGGCGACCCGGTTGCCCGGCTCGTCCGGGAACGGGTTCGCGTCGACCAGGTCCCGCATCTCGCGGGCGGTGCGGACGAACACGTCCACCTTCGTGCCGGCGTAGTCGGCGAGCCGGCGTTCCAGGATCTCCTTCACCTTGGGCTCTGCGTCGCCCGCCTCGAAGACGACGTTCCCGCTCGCGATGTAGGTGGTCACGGACTCGAATCCGGCCTCCTCGCACATCGCCTTGAGTTCCTTCATCGGCAGCTTGCCGCTGCCGCCCACGTTCACGGCACGGAGCAGCGCCACGTATTTGGTCGATCCCGCCACGGAACCAACCTAGAGCACGCGTCAAACCCGGAATCCTGATCCGATTTACAGGCTCGGTATTCTCGATGGATGGCCGAACGTGACTACCTAGCAGCAGTTTCCGACCACATCGTCGTCTTCGACGGCGGCATGGGCGCGACGCTGGAGATGTTCGACCTCACCCAGGAGGACTACGGCGGGCTGCTCGGCAAGTGCCACGAGGCCCTCGTGCTGAATCGGCCCGATGTGATCGAGGGCGTCCACGCCTCCATGCTCGACGCCGGCGCCGAGGTGGTCGAGACCGACACCTTCCAGGCCTCCCGGATCAAGCTCGAGGAGTGGGGCCTCGCGGACCACACCGAGGAGATCAACGTCAAGGCGGCGGAGATCGCCCGCAAGGCCGCCGGCCCGGACCGCTTCGTGGCCGGCTCGATCGGCCCGACCGGGCACCTGCCCGCCTCGGACGACCCGACCCTGGGGCGGATCCGCTTCCCCGAGCTGGTGACCGTGTTCACCGAGCAGGCCCGCGGCCTGGTCACGGGCGGCGCCGACCTGATCATCATCGAGACCGCGCAGGACATCCTCGAGGTGAAGGCCGCGATCTTCGGCGCCCGGGCGGCGTTCGAGGAGGTCGGCCGGAGCGTCCCGATCCAGGTGTCCGTATCGCTTCTGCCGAACGGCGGCAAGATGCTGCTCGGCACCGACATCCAGGCGGTGCTGACCACGCTCGAGGCGCTGAAGGTGGACGTGATCGGGCTCAACTGCTCGACCGGCCCCGAGGACATGCGGGACGCGATCCGGTACCTCGGCGAGAACTCGACGGTGCCGGTCCACTGCATCCCCAACGCCGGCCTGCCCCTCCAGGGCCCGGACGGCGAGACGATCTTCCCGGAGAAGCCCGAGCCCCTGGCCGCGACGCTGGGCGAGTTCGTCGAGCGCTACGGCGTCGGCGTGGTCGGCGGGTGCTGCGGGACCACGCCGGACCACATCCGGGCGATCAGCGAGCGGGTGAAGGGCCTGAGGCCCGGCCCGCGGCCCGAGCCGGGCGAGATCCGGGTCTCCTCGATGATGACCTCCACCGCCCTCGTCCAGGAGCCGACCCCGACCATGGTCGGGGAGCGGGTCAACTCCCAGGGTTCGCGCCGGGCGAAGGAGCTGCTGCTCGCCGACGACTACGACTCCCTGCTCCAGGTGGCCGAGGACCAGGTCGAGGGCGGCGCCCACGTGCTCGACGTCTGCGTCGCCCTGACCGAGCGCCAGGACGAGGACGAGCAGATGAGGCAGGTCGTGAAGCGGATCTCGCTCACCCAGCCCGCCCCGATCCAGGTCGACTCGACCGAGCCGGAGGTGATCCAGACCGCCCTGGAGCAGATCCCGGGCCGGGCCATCGTGAACTCGGTCAACCTCGAGGCCGGCCGGGACAAGCTCGACAAGGTGGTGCCGCTCGCGAAGGCGCACGGCGCCTGCCTGATCGCGCTGACGATCGACGAGGATGGCATGGCGAAGACCGCGGACCGCAAGGTCGAGGTCGCCCGGCGCATCACCGAGATGGTCTGCGACGAGCACGGGCTCGACCGCGAGGCCCTGATCTTCGACGATCTCACGTTCACCCTGACCACGGGCGACGAGGAGTGGCGCCCGTCCGCGATCGAGACGATCGAGGGGATCCGCCGGATCAAGCAGGAGATCCCCGGGGTGAAGACCTCGCTGGGTGTCTCGAACGTGAGCTTCGGCGTGAGCCAGCCCGCCCGCGCGGTCCTCAACTCGATCTTCCTCCATCACTGCGTGGAGGCCGGCCTCGACCTCGCGATGGTCAACCCGAACCACATCAAGCCCTACGGCGAGATCCCCGCCGAGGAGGTGGAGCTGACCGAGGACCTGGTCTTCAACCGGCGCGAGGACGCGCTGGAGCGGTTCATCTCCCACTTCGAGGCGAAGGGCGACGAGGCCGAGGAGGAGGCCGAGGACGCCACCGCCGGCATGGAGCCGGAGGAGGCCCTCCACTACATGATCCTGCGCCGCAAGAAGGAGGGCGTCGAGGACTGGATCGACAGGTCGGTGGAGAAGATCGGCGCGGTCCCCACCCTCAATGACGTGCTGCTGCCCGCGATGAAGGAGGTCGGCGACAAGTTCGGCGCCGGCGAACTCATCCTGCCGTTCGTGCTGCAGTCGGCCGAGGTGATGAAGAAGGCGGTCGCCCAGCTGGAGAACTACCTCGATCGGATCGAGGGCCACACCAAGGGCAAGGTCGTGATCGCGACCGTCTTCGGCGACGTCCACGACATCGGCAAGTCGCTGGTCAACACGATCCTCACGAACAACGGCTACACGGTGATCGACCTGGGCAAGCAGGTCCCGGTCGACACGATCATCGACGCGGCGATCGAGCACGAGGCGGACGCGATCGGCCTCTCGGCCCTGCTCGTCTCGACCTCGAAGCAGATGCCGATCGCGGTCCAGGAGCTTCATCAGCGCGGGCTCGAGTACCCGGTGCTGATCGGCGGGGCCGCGATCAACCGCGACTTCGGCCGCCGCACGCTCTACCCGCACGGCAAGGAGTCCGACGAGATCTACGAGCCCGGCGTCATCTACTGCAAGGACGCCTTCCAGGGCCTCGACACGATGGACGCCCTGGTCGACGAGGAGGCCCGCGAGGCCCTGATCTCCCGCCTGCGCAAGGAGGCCGAGGAGTACCGGAACAAGCCCCAGATCGAGGAAGACCTGCCGCCGCTCGACGACGACTCGGTGCGCTCCTCCGCCAGGACCGACGCGCCGGTCCCGACCCCGCCGTGGTGGGGCGTGCGAGAGGTACCGGTCGACTTCGACGAGGTGTTCGACCACCTCGACCTGCACGTCCTCTTCAAGCTCCACTGGGGCGGCAAGGGCGTCAAGGGCGAGGAGTGGGACAAGCTCGTCGGCGAGGAGTTCCGGCCCCGGCTGGAGCGGATGTGGCGCGAGCAGGACTACCTACACCCCAGGGCCCGCCTGGGCTACTTCCCTTGCAACGCCGACGGCAACGAGTTGGTCATCTTCGACCCGGAGGATCACGACAGGGAGATCAACCGCCTGGTCTTCCCCCGCCAGCCGAAGCACGACCGGATCTGTCTCGCGGACTTCTACCGTCCCCTCGATGACGAGGGCATCCGCGACGTGGTCGCCCTCCAGGGGGTCACGGTCGGGCCGGAGGTCACCGAGCTCATGGAGCGGTTGGAGAAGGACGGCGAGTTCGCCGAGCAGCTCTACACGCACGGGCTCGGGGTCCAGTCGGCCGAGGGCCTCGCCGAGTGGCTCCACTACAGGGTGCGCCAGGACCTCGGCATCCCGTCCTCGCAGGGCCGCCGCTACTCGTGGGGTTACCCGGCCTGCCCCGACCAGTCCGAGCACACCAAGGTCTGGGAGCTCCTCGACCTGGGCGAGATCGGCATGTACCTGAGCGACGGCTACGCCGTGATGCCCGAGCAGTCGACCGTGGCGATCATCGCCCACCACCCCCAGGCCGTCTACTTCGGCATGAAGTCCGGCTTCGTCCCGAAGGGGGAGGCCCCGGACGAGGTCATCGCGGAATCGGACCGCTCGGCCAATCCCCCGGAGTCTGACCCCGAGGAGGGCCCGACCGAGGCGGAGGGCGAGGCGGCCGCCGCCGGGGCCTGACCGGTCGGCTAGAGGCCGGCGCACTCCTTCGCCGGCTTGGTGACGGTCGCGTCGCCCAGGTCCTTCGCCTCGCCGAAGTAGACCCAGCCGACCTTCCACTTGGCGCCGTTCCGTGCGATCGAGATCTGGTGCGTGCCGCCGGCGAGCTTGCCGACGACGATCGCCGTGTACTTCTTGCGGCTCTTCAATCGGGCGGACTCCACGTACCAGCCGGTCTTGTGGACCTTCCCGCCCTGGGCCACGTCGCTCTGCCACCGGCCCCTGGGGCAGTAAAGGTCATCGATCTGGACGCCGTCGGCCCGGGTGCCCGTGATCCTCGAGATCACGATCTGCCGATAAACGGTGAGGTTGTCCTTGCACCGCTTGAGCGACCGCTTGGCCGCTCGCTTCTTCGCGCCCTTCGCCTTCCTCACCTTGGCCTTCGCCTTGGCGCAGTTCGGTTGCTTGACGGCCGCCTCGGATGCCGACGGTCCCGCGAGCAGCCCCATCGCGAGCAGGGCCGTCACCGCACCGAAGGACGCGATTCGAACGGTCGAGATCCCGATCCCCTTCACCAGCAAGTCCCCCTTCGAGTTGACCCGGGCGACCCTAGCAACGCGGTGGGACGACCTCAAGGCGCGGCCGGACGAGAAGGCCCGGACCGCGACCACGTCGGCTTTCGCCCGTCTCGCCCGTCCGGCCCCTCAGGCCTGGACGCCCTCGAGGATCGCGCTGATCTCCTCCGGGATCGGGCTGGGCGTGTGCCCCTCCTTCTCGATGCACACGTAGGAGACCCCGATCTCCGCGATCTGCTCGCCTTCGCGCGTGAACTCGAACTCCATCGTCAGGGACCGGCTAGTGATCGACCCGACGGTGGCCTTCACCTCGAACACCTCGTCGAAGTGGAGCGGCCGCCGGAAACGCAGGTTCGCCTCGGCCATTGCGAACTCCAGCCCCCGGCCCGTCAGCGCCTCGTAGCCCCCGATGTGTTCGCGGAAGAACTCGGTGGCCACGATGTCCGTGTAGACCAGGAAGTTCGCGTTGAACACGATCCCGACCTGGTCGCACTCGTTGTAGCGAACCCTGATCGAGTGAACGGTTTCCGGCGTCATCTCCGGACCAGGCTATCGATGGACCCGGACCGTGCCGGCTCACGCCAATCGCAGCCTCGTCCGGCCGGTCCAGAACGATCAGACCCGCTGGATGAGCGTGGCCGTGCCGAGGCCTCCCGCGCAGCACATCGTGACCAGGCCGTACTCCTTGTCGGTCCTCTCCAGTTCGTGGAGGGCCGTGGTGATCAGGCGGGTTCCCGAGCAGCCCAGGGGGTGGCCCAGGGCCATCGCGCCGCCGTTCGGGTTGGTGCGGTCGGGGTCGGCGCCGAGCTCCTTGACCCAGGCGGCGACCACCGGCGCGAAGGCTTCGTTCACCTCGTAGAGGTCGATGTCGTCGATCGCCATCCCGGTGCGTTCGAGGATGAGCTTCGTTGCCTCGATCGGGCCGGTGAGCATCAGGACCGGGTCGACCCCGATCACGACGTGGTCGACGATCCGGGCGCGGGGCCTGAGACCCCGCTCGGCGACGTCGGCGGCGCGGCCGACGAGCACGGCCGAGGAGCCGTCCGAGATCTGGGAGGAGTTGCCGGCCGTGATCTTGCCGCCCTCCTCGAACGCGGCGCGCAGGCCGGCCAGGGCCTCGAGGGTGGTCTCGCGGCGGATGCCCTGGTCCTTCGTGACCGTGCCCTGCGGGGTCTCGATCGCGACGATCTCCCGGTCGAAGCGGCCCTCGTCCTGGGCGCGGCCGGCGTTCCGGTGCGAGCGGAGCGCCCACTCGTCCAGCTCCTCGCGGGACAGGTCCCACTTGTCGGCGATCCGCTCGGCCGCGACGCCCTGGTTGGTCAGCGGGTAGCGCTCGTAGAGCTCCCCGGTGAACGGATCCCCCACCTCACCGGTCCACTTCAGGCCGATGCTGATCGGGATGTGGCCCATGTGCTCCAGGCCCGCCCCGATCACCAGGTCCCGGGCGCCGGAGCTGACCAGGCCCGACGCCATGTTGAGCGCCTGCTGCGAGGAGCCGCACTGGAAGTCCACCGTGGTCCCCGCGGTCTCCAGCGGGAGCCCTTGCGCCAGCCAGGCGGTCCGCCCCACGTTCAGCATCTGCTCGCCGAACTGCTGGACGCAGCCGGCGATGACCTCGTCGACGTCGGATGCGTCGACGCCGGCCCGCTCGATCACCGCCTCGTAGGCGAGGCCCAGCAGCTTGGAGGCGTGGACGTCCCGGAAGTCACCCTTCTCGGGGTGGCCGCGGCCGATCGGGCTGCGGACGGCTTCGACGATGACGGTGTCGTTCGGGGTGGGTTCGGTGCTCAAGGGTGGTGCCTTTCGAATGGGTTGGGTGACTCAGCGGGGGGCCATGCGGATCGCGCCGTCGAGGCGGATCACTTCGCCGTTCAGGTACTCGTTCTCGACGATCGCGAGCGCCATCGCGGCGAACTCGTCGGGCCGGCCGAGACGGGACGGATGCGGGACCATCGCCCCGAGCGAGTCCCGGACCTCCTGCGGCAGTTCGCCGAGCAGCGGGGTGTCGAAGATGCCGGGCGCGATCGTGGCGACGCGAACCTTGCTGTCGGCGAGATCGCGTGCGGCGGGCAGCGTCAGTCCGACGATGCCGCCCTTCGAGGCCGAGTACGAGGCCTGGCCGATCTGGCCGTCGAAGGCCGCAACCGACGCCGTGTTGATGATCACGCCGCGGCCGCCCTCCTCCTGGGGCTTGTTGCCGACCATCGAGGCGGCGGCGAGCCGCATCAGGTTGAAGGTGCCGACGAGGTTCACGTCGATCACCCGGCGGAAGCGGTCGAGGTCATGCGGCTCACCCTTCCGGACGATCCGCTGCGGGTCGCCGATCCCGGCGCAGTTCACGCAGATCCGCAGCTCGCCGAGCGAGGCGGCCTTCTCCACCGCGGCGCGGACCTGGCCCGGATCCCGCACGTCCGCCCCGGCGAAGGCGAACTCGCCCGCCTTCTCCTCGGCGGACGGCAGGTCGAGGATCACGACCTCCGCCCCGTTCTCGCGGAGCAGCTCCGCCGTGGCGCGGCCCAGCCCCGACGCGCCGCCGCCGATCAGCGCGACCGATCCCTCGACCCTCACGCCTTCGCTCCGTTCTCGTAGGTGTAGAACCCTCGTCCGGTCTTGCGGCCGTAGCGGCCGGAGGCGACCATGCGCTTGAGGATCGGTGGGGGCGCGTACTCGTCGCGCTTGAACTCCTCGTAGAGCGAGTCGCAGACGTTGTAGAG
>Ga0182737_1001805_pt1 | contig 19582 bp, 15 predicted proteins | sample eDN5th30CBELigOP_FD_128878 | JGI IMG/M metagenome (GOLD analysis project Ga0182737, IMG submission 128878) | Enriched Organic Plus compost microbial communities from Emeryville, California, USA - eDNA 5th pass 30_C BE-Lig OP (version 2) (version 2) ...
CCTATCCGGTTTCGTACCCGCAAACAGCGATGGCCCCCCAGGCCGCTTATCCGCAGACAGCACCGGGCAGCTATCCGCAAGCGGCGCCAAGCCCAATGTATCCCCAGGCCGTGCCGAGCCAGGGCTACCCGCAAACGATGCCGGCGCCGGCTTATCCTCAAACGGCTGTCCCGCCGCAGGCGAGCACGGTTCCGGGCATGCCGGCTTACCCGGTCCAATAACTGGGCCACTAGGCGCAAGTCGTTGCTGCTGTTGCACGATCTTCGCGCCCCCTAGCCGGGTTACCCACGCGCTTTGTAGACTGAACCGGCGGCGGACGGAGCCGCGTCCTAACCGCCGGAAGTCTTTCCACTCCCCACTTTGCGCGTGAATGTATCGCCATGAACCAGCCCACCGTCGCTATCGTCGGCGCTAGTTCCGACCGCAGCAAATACGGAAACAAATCGGTTCGTGCCCATCTGCAGTTGGGCTACCGTGTGTTCCCGATCAATCCCCGCGGTGGTGAAATCGAGGGGCTCCCTGTTTACCGGTCGCTTTCCGAGGTGCCGGTGAAGCCGCTGGACCGGGTGAGCTTCTACGTGCCGCCCGCGGTCGGCGTCGACATCCTGGACGAAGTGGCCGAGGTCGGCTGCAGCGAACTGTGGCTGAACCCCGGCAGCGAAAGCGAGGCCGTGATCGAAAAGGCCCAATTCCTGGGGCTCGAGCCGATCATCGCCTGCAGCATCATCGACCTCGGCGTCAGCCCCGCATCGTTCCCCGATCGCTAACGCACCCCCGCTTTGTTCCGCCGGCCAAGGACGATTGCAGCCATGACCGATGTGGCCCGAATCGGTATCGTGACCGTTTCCGACCGCGCCAGCCGCGGCGAATACGAGGACCGCGGCGGTCCGGCCATTCGGGAATACCTGGACGAGATTCTGACATCGCCGTATGAGGCCGTCGCTCGCGTCATCCCCGACGAGCGGCCGTTGGTCGAAGAAACCCTGCGCAACCTGTGCCACGACGAAGGCTGCTGCCTGGTCATCACCACGGGCGGAACCGGCCCGGCCATCCGCGACATCACGCCGGAAGCTACCGAAGCCGTGTGCGATAAGATGATGCCTGGCTTTGGCGAGTTGATGAGGGCGGTCTCATTGACCAAGGTGCCGACGGCCATTCTTTCCCGCCAAACGGCAGGCATCTGCGGTAAGGCCCTGATCGTGAATCTGCCCGGCCAACCCAAAGCGATCCGCGAATGCCTGGACGCCGTGTTCCCGGCCATCCCTTACTGTATCGATCTGCTCGAAGGTCCGTACCTGACGACCGACGAGAGCAAGATCCAGGCGTTCCGCCCCAAGAAGAAATAGCCGCGTACCAAGCCGCCGGCGCGCTACTTATCGACCAAGGTTTCCATCTTGGTGTCGCCCAGCCGGTCCTGGATGTACAGCATCTGTACGATCACGATGATCGCCACGGCCAGCGGGGCCGCCATCATTACGCCCATCACGCCGAACAGCACGCCGAGGAGTAGCTGCGCGATGATCGTGAGTGCAGGCGGCAGCGAAACCTCGTATTGCTGCACAATGGGCGTGAGCACATAGCCTTCGAGCGTTTGAACGACGATGTTCAGCAGCACCACGTACAGCACGGTGCTGGGGCCTACTTGCAGCGCGAGCAAGACCTGCGGCACCAGGGCGATGATCGGTCCCACGTTCGGCACGAACGAGAGCAGCGCCGTAACCACTCCAAGGGTTACGGCCATCGGCACGCCCAACAGCCAGAGGCCGATCGTCGTCAGCACGCCCTCCACGGCCATCGAGATCAGCCGGCCTGCGATCCATTTGCCCATCGCGACCCGCAGCGTATGCATCACTTGGCGGGCACGCTCCCGTCGCTTGGGCGGCACCAGCTTGATGAAGCCTTCTTCGTAGAGCTTGGAGTCAAACGCCACGTAGAGGCCCACGACCACGATCACAAACGCCCCAGTGACGCCCCACATCAGCCATTGCAGCCACGACGTGACCGCCGGCAGCACCTTGGCGGAGCTGGGCACGAGGTTCTCGGCCTTCACCTCGGGCATGAACCGCTCGAACCACTGGGAATGGCGCACCTGCTGGTACACCTTCTGGCCCGACTCCTGTAACTGTTCCCAAAGTTCCGTCGCCTGGGCCACGATCTGCACGTGCATGTAGACAAAGCCGGCGACCGTGATCGCGGCGAGCGTTACGACCACAATGGTAAACGCCCAGATGTAGCGCAGTCCCGTTTTCTGGCTGAGCCAGTTGGACAGGGCGTTAAGAAAGATGCCGAACAGCACGCCGGCGAATACCAGAAGCAGAATGCTTACCGTGACCACGAGCAAATCGGCCACGGCCAAGATCAATGCCAACAATAGCACCGCCCAGAGGAGCGATTGCGTACTGAAACGGATCCGTTGCGGCTGCTGTGCGGCTCCGGCCTGATTCTCGGGCATGGATGCTCCGGCAACGAAGTCGCCGCCGGGCCGGCGGCTAGGTTGTTCCCCGCCGGGCTTCTCAAGCAACTCTCTTGCCAAATGCCGATGCACATTCCGTAGCTTCGCAGCATGACCGCCCGGTCTTGCTGACCAAAGCTTGCCAGGAATCTTCGAACAGGCGCATTTTGAATCAGGAACTCATCGCAACCATCAGCGCTGGCCGCATCTTAGCGTCCACCACTTCACCTGGGCAGCGCCGGCGCGCCGGAACAGCAGCAAGGAACGTAGGCACAGCTGATTGCGTTTGTTGCTGCGCAGAGAAGGACGCACGGTATGGGCAACCTGGCATCGAAATCGCTCAGATGGTGTTTCAGCGGCCGGCGATGGAAGACCTGGGCAGGCGTCCTATTGGGCATCACGGTGGTGACAGCGGCAATGATCGCCAAGAACCTCGAGCAACGCACAACCGTGGACATCCACCGTTACGGATGGCCGCTTACCAGCCACATACACCGGGATATCGGTCCGGCTTTGGTCATGAACGAGTCCGGCGTTTGCTCCACCGCCTGGATCGTCAAACGGTCAACCAAGCCACTCAACTTGGTCTGCAACCTGTTCATTGCGATAGTGCTCATTGCCGTTACCGGCTTAAGCAGTTATCGGCTTGTGTCCATGGGACTACGCGTTACGTTCCGGCAGTTCGTCGTTGCCACCAGTGCGACTGCCGTGTTGACCCTATGGATGAACAAGCAGCCTACCTTCCCGGTAAATCTCGCCGGCGAAGTCGAGGCGGCCGACATTGCGATCCTGCTCGCAACCTGCGTAATCTTTTATTGGCTCAGTTGGTACGTGCTGGGTGCTTCCGAGTTGTTCGTGAAGCGGCTCTTTGCAGCATGTCTGGCGATCATGCCAGAACCGAGCCTCTACCGACGCTTCTTGCCTGACGACCTGTCGAGTGGACTGGTCCATCAGCTGGCGTCGTCCGCGACCGTTCTCCACATGGATGAGGCGCCCTTCAACGAAACGGCACTGGTCGAATTCGTGAACCGAGCTGCCAACCAGCGGCCCTAAGTTCATGTGGCAGCGTGCCTTCCACGCCGCCGGCATTTTTGACCGGTTTTGTCTTGAACGAGTTTCCCGACCGACGTATTCTCTTGGAACATTTGTACAGGTACCGTATGCCGTCGGCTTACTTCTCGTCCGCGGCATACGGGGCCAATCGGCGTTCTCACCTGGAGGGCTAAAACTGTGGCAGTGACCCCTATCCCTGATGCCTATCGCGGCGTGACTCCCTACCTGATCGTGAAGGGCGGGGCCGCCGCGCTGGATTTCTACCAGCGCATCTTTGGCGGCAAAGAGATCATGCGTCTCGATGGCCCTGAAGGCACGATCGGTCACGCGGAAATCAAGATCGGCGAAAGTATCGTGATGCTGGCCGATCCATGCCCTAGCGGCGAGCACAAAGACCCCACCGCATTCGGTGGCTCGCCGGTGAGCTTGCTGATCTATACCCAGGACGTGGACGCCATGGTCGCCAACGCGGTTAAGGCGGGCGCCGAAATCATCGCCCCGGTGGAGAACAAGTTCTACGGCGACCGCATGGGCACGATCCGAGACCCGTTTGGCCACATCTGGCACATCTCCACGCACGTGGAGGACGTTCCGCCCGACGAGATGCAGCGCCGACTCGAGGCAATGCAAACCCAGAGCTAGGCATCCCAAAGAAAAAAGCGGCCTGAATTAGCCGCTGAACATGCCGCGCTGCCGCTGTAGGCAGCGCGGCGTGTGACTCCATCGCCGCCGCTTGTCAGCAGCGGGCATTTTCCAGCTCGATAATCCGGGCGGTCCAAGTCGGTTCGTCATCGACTTCGCCCCGCGATCGCATCCCCTCGAACCGTTCCTGGAACTCTTCCAGGTCGCCGCGTACTTCCGCGAAGTTCGATTCGGAGAGCCGGTCGATGAACAGGATGCCGTCCAGGTGATCGGTTTCGTGCTGGATGCACCGGGCGAGCATGCCCGAGACTTCCTGGTGATACAGTTCACCGGCCAGGTTGTACGCCTGCACGGTCACGATTTCTGGCCGAACCACAGGGGCGTATAGCCCCGGCAGGCTCAGGCAGCCTTCCTCCTGCTCGGCCTGGCCCTTGTGCTTGCTCAGCACCGGGTTGATGAACACCATCTCCTCATCTTTGGCCGACGGGTCGCCTTCCAGATTGACGACGAACAGCCGGTACGGCAGGTCCACCTGGTTCGCGGCCAGGCCGATGCCCTTGGCCTCGTACATCAGGTCGAACATTTCGGCGACCATCCGCCGCAGTTCGGCGTCAACCCGCTTGAGCGGGCGTGAAACGTACCGCAGGGTGGGATGAGGGTATTCAATGATCCGCATGGGTCTGGATATTTGCGTCCGTGGTTGGTTGAGAAGGGGCGCAGGCACAACTGGGCTGCAAAGCGACTTGGCCGCGAGGTCCTAAGCCGCCGTGGTATTCTACCCGCATGCCGGGCAAAACAAACGCCCGCCGCCGCGACTACAGCCGGCAATTGGCGATTTGCGTCTGCAAGATGGCCGACGCCCCCAGGGCTTCCAGCTCTTCCATGATCCGGATGACATCCGCCCGGCGAACCATGACCCGCACGGCGCACCACTGGGGATCTTCTAGGGCACTGACCGTGGGCGAATTGAAGCCGGGCGTCACCTTTTCGGCCTCGGCCAGGCGGTCGCGATGGATGTTGTATTCCAGCAGCGAGTAGCTGCGGGCAATGACCACGCCTTCGATCCGCCGCACGATCCGATCGGCCAGCCCGTTGTGGCGGCCCAAGTGGTTTTGGATAAGGACGGTTTCGTAGCGGCCCACTTCGGTGAGGATTTTCAGCCGATTGGCCGCCAGGGTGCTGCCGGTTTCCACCAGATCGACCACGCCATCGGCCACGCCCAGTGACACCATGATCTCCACCGAACCGGAGATCGTCACCAGGTGGGCTTCCACGCCGTGGCTGGCCAGAAACTGCTGCGTGGTCCGCGGAAAACTGGTGGCAATCCGCCGGCCTTGGAGCTGCTTAACCTGTTCGATCTCGCCATCGTCAGGCACGCACAGGGCCAACCGGCAGGCACCGATGCCCAGTGCCAGCCGTTCTTGCAACTCCACGCCGCTTTCCTGCACCAGGTCGCTGCCGGTGATGCCCATGTCGATGGCCCCCTCGGCACACAACACGGGGATATCGTCGGCGCGGAGGAAGGTGATTTCGACCGGCATCTCGCGACACAGCGCGAACAGGCTCCGCTCCTGGCGGCGGAAGCTCAGGCCGGCGTCCTTCAGCAGGTCACAGGCGAGTTCGGCCAGACGCCCCTTGCTCGGGATACCGATCCGCAAATTGTCCATGGGTAGTTCTCAACTGGCAAAGCAAACTGTACCGGGAGGGCAGGGGGGGCGAGCGGCCACCGCAGGCGACTATTGGCGCTCACGCGGAGCAAAGGCGATCCCGCGGCCAAAGTCACCAAATCGCCAGAGCCAGAGTTCGCCGGGGCGCCCCCCTGACCAGGCCGCAACCACGCGGGAATTACGTCCCTTTTTCGCCAGAATGGGCGCGGGAGGCTTTCTCGTCCAGGCCGGAAATTCCAAAACGCCGCCCCAACTCGGCTTCGACCGCGCCCAGCGTGGTTCCCCGGCAGGCCAACATCACCAGCAGGTGATAGATCAGGTCGGCCGCTTCGCGAACCAGGTGGGCTTGGCCTTCCTCGCCCGGTTCCCCCGCCGCCTCCACAACTTCGGCGGCTTCCTCGGTGATCTTGGCGCCGATCTTGGGCACCCCCCCTTGCAGAAGCTGCGTGGTGTACGAACGCTCCGAAGGGTTCTGCTGCCGCTGGGCAATTACGGCCGAAAGCTGCTGCAAAATGCCGGACGATGCATCCAAAGCGTCAACGCCTGTTCTGGGGGAATAAAGCGACCGCGCGGGGGCAAAACATCAATAGTACTGTCCGCGGGCCGGTTCATCCAGATTCGGCCCACGGCAGCGGCGGCCTTCTAGGCTCCTAGACACAAGCAGGTTCGCCTGAGCAACCAACAAAAAGGCGTGCCGCGATGCACAGGGCACCACGGCACGCCCGAAATTCACAAACAACGCGGTTACAGCGCGTAAATCCGGTCCATCCGCTCGGCGATGACCTTCAGCCGCTCGCGGTCGCCGCCGGGCACTTCGGCCGTGCCCCAGCCCGAGAAGTTGATCTCGCGGAGTGCCTCCATCACCGCCGGCCAATCGCAATCGCCTTCGAGCAGTTCGACGCCAAAGCCCTTGCGGGTTCCCTGGGTCATCTCGATCTGCCGGCTGTACTCTTTGATGTCGAGCTTGCCAATCCGCTTGCCGAGCGTGCGAATCCACTGCTCGGGCCAGCCGTAGCGGACCACGTTGCCCACGTCGAAGTACGAGCCGACCAGCGGCGACTCCAATTCGTCGATATAGCGGGCCAACTCCAGCGGGCTGAGCAGGAAGTTGTTCCAGACGTTTTCGAGCAGGATCTTCACGCCGGTTTCCTCGGCCACGGGCAGGGCCTTGCGGATCTCGGCCTGCGACCGCTTGTAGGCGTCGGCATAGGACACGTTCTTGTTCACCACGGCCGGCACCAGCAGCACCGAGTCGGCGCCGATGGCCTTAGCATCGCGGAGAGCCGTCTTCAGCCCTTCGAGGCCGCGTGCCCGGACCTCCGGATCGGGATCGCTGAGCGTATCGCGCCAGTGCACCGAATCGACCACGCCGTGAATGGGCAGGCCGACTTCGTCGCGGGCCCGAATGGCTTCATCGCGGTTGAGGCCAGGGCTGTTGAGTTCGATGCCGTCGAAGCCCAACTCCTTGACGACGGTGAACTTCTCGCGGAGGTCTTTGCCGTCGCGCACCATGCCAATCTTGACGGCCTTCTTATAACGGCGCTGCCCGTCGCCCGAGCCCTGGGCAAACGCCTGCGTGGCGGCACCGGTCAGGCCTTGCCCGAACCCGGCAACAACGCCGGCTGCGGCCAAACCGCGGGCAGATTGCGACAGAAACTGGCGGCGGGGAAAACGTTCTTGTTCCATGGAATCGTTGTCGGCTGAACGAGGAATGCGAATCACCTGACACAACCTGGCGGCCGGCACGCGGCCGTGGGCCGTGCCGCTATCATCGGTCAAGACTGATCGATTTGCCAGAGTTTGCGGGCCGAATTTGCTTCGCCCCCGCCGGCGGGCATAAGCCGCAACTTCAAAAACGGGCGGCGGTTAACTACGATAATCCCGTCGCCGCGTTGCCGGACCGCGGTGGCCAAGGGCTGTTCTCTATTCTTATCACGAGGCCACCACTATGTTGTCGCGATCCTCTCGCCGGCTGCTAATGGCGATCGCATGCTGGATGTCTGCCGCCACGGTGTTTGCCGATGAAGATCCCGGCAAGCCGTCCGGCGAACCAGCGGCCGAGTCGCCCCGGCCCAACATCGTGTTCTTTCTGTCCGACGATCACCGGGCCGATTTCCTGGGCTGCGCCGGCCACCCGATTCTCAAGACGCCTTCGATCGATCGCCTGGCCGGGTATGGCGTGCGATTCGAGAACGCCTTTGTTACGACCTCGATCTGTGCCGCAAGCCGGGCCACGTTGTTCACCGGCCTGTGGGAGCGGACGCACCGCTACACCTTCCGCACGCCGCCGCTGCGGCAGCCGCTGATCGACCATAGCTATCCGGTGCTGCTTCGCCAGGCCGGCTACCGCACCGGGTTTGTGGGCAAGTTTGGCGTAGGCGTGCCGCGCGGCGCCCAGCAGCAGATGTTCGACTTCTTTCGGCCGCTCAACCGCAACCCCTACTTCAAAGAGCAGCCAGACGGCAGCCTGCGACACGTGACCGACTTGGAAGGCGACGCGGCGATTGAGTTTGTCCAAAGCTGCAAGAAGGATCAGCCATTCTGCCTGTCGGTGAGTTTCAACGCTGCGCATGCCGAGGACAACGACAAGGTGAACCACTACCCTTGGGCCGAAAGCGAGAACGGCTTGTATGAGGACGCCGTCATTCCGCCTCCCGAGGTTGATACCGAGTACTGGAAACAATTGCCGGAGTTCTTCCACAACTCGGAGCATCGCACGCGCTGGTTCTGGCGTTGGGACACGCCGGAGAAATACCAGCGGAATGTCAAAGCCTATTACCGGTTGATCACCGGCTTGGATCGCAACATCGGCCGCGTGCTTGAGGAGCTCGAGAAGGCAGGGCTGGCCGATAACACCATCATCATCTTCGCCGGCGACAATGGTTACTACAAAGGCAACCGGGGCTTTGCCGGGAAGTGGAGCCACTTTGAAGAATCGCTGCGGGTGCCGCTCGTGATCTACGATCCGCGGGAGCCGCTAGGCAAACGCGTCCGCGTGGCCACTGAGACGGTGCTGAACGTCGACATTCCTCCCACGATCCTTACCTATGCAGGCATTGAGCCGCCGGCAAGTTACCAAGGTCGCAGCCTGCAACCGATCGTGCAGCGCAATACGCCCAAGGACTGGCGCACCGATTTCTTCTGCGAACACTTGATGGACCACGACGCGATCCCCAAATGGGAAGGCGTCCGCGGCAGTCGCTACAAGTACGCACGGTACTTTGAGCATCTGCCTGAGGGCGAATTCCTGCACGATCTGCAAGACGATCCGCAGGAGCTGAAGAACCTGACAACCGATCCGGCCTACGCCGAGGTGCTCGCCCAGATGCGGGCGCGGTGCGATGAGTTGCGCGAGCAGCTTGGTGGTCCGTACCGGCCTCACGAACGCCGAGGACGGCAGTAAACCGCGTGCGGTTAGAACATCACGCGGCCACCGCACACGTTGATGGTCTGGCCGTTGATCGCCCGGGCTGCATTGCTTGCCAAGAACGCCACCGCGGCGGCAATTTCTTCCGGCTCGAGCCGGCGGCCCAGCGGTGAAGCCTGGCGTTCCAGTTCTTCGAACGATGTGCCGGTACGCTGGGAGTCATACTCCAGGCGTTTGTCGTTCATCAGCGAGCGCGTTACACCAGGGCAAACGGCGTTCACCGTCACCCCGGTATCGGCAACTTCCAGGGCGGCGGCCTTGGTCAAACCAGCCAGGGCATGCTTGCTCGCCGTATACGCCGCGCCGTGCAAGCTGGGCACTTTGGCGTTGATCGAGGCAATGTTCACGACCCGCCCCCAGCCCCGCTGGATCATCTCCGGTAAGGCGAGCTTGGTCAGCAAGTAAGGCGCGGTGACATTGATCGCGAAGGTGAGATCCCAGAAATCGTCGTCGAAATCCACCAGCGGCTTGGGATTGCTGCTGCTGCCGATGCCGGCATTGTTGACCAGGATTTCAACGGCCCCTAATGCTTCGCGCACTTGCTCAAGCACGGCAGCCGGGGCGGCACGGTCGGAAAGATCGGCCACAATCGCCACGGCGGTCCCTCCGGCCGCTTGAATCTCTTCGACCAGGCTTTCCAGTTCCTGCTGGCTCCGGGCAGTGACCGCCACGCGCGCCCCTTGCGCGGCAAGCGCCATCGCCGACGCGCGGCCGATCCCGCGGCCGGCACCCGTTACCAGTGCGACACGATTCTGCATGGCTGCTCAATCCCTGGTGCGTATCCAATAGTTACTGCGCTGGCAGGCCGTGCGGCTCCAGCGGTGGACCATTCCCCCGGTTACTGGCCGCCGGCCGAACCGTTAAGCGTGGCCGTGACGATCTCATCCAACCGTTTGAGGCCGGCGTTACGATCCACTTCGTAGTGGCCCACGTGATAGTGCACGATCTTTCCGGTGCGATCGAGCACCACGAACAGCGGCAGCGGCGCGCCGAGCGTCTGCGGATCGCCAAACCGAGAGAGCACGCGGCCATCGTCCAGCAGAACCGGGTAATCGAGATTCATGAAGGTGATGAGCTTCTTGACGCTGCGCACCACCTGGCTGCGCGTGGCCGGGTTGGCCAAGCCGCGATCGACGGCCACGCCGTATACCTTCACGCCTTCGCCCTTGCGTTTCTGATACAGGAAATCGAGATAGCCCACCTGGCCGTACGGCTCCTTCAGCGGAGCATCGCGATATTCCCAGAAGTGCAGCACCGTGACCTGGCCTTCGAGCTCCTCGCTCCGCAGGGTATCACGGGCGGTGCCTTCCAGGGCGAACTCGGGCGACTTCTTGCCGACTTGCTCGGTCGCCAGTCGATCAACTGCCGAAGCACGGCTGGTTTGTTCGTCCAGATCGCGCTTGGCCGCAGCCAGCACCTTGGCCACCGTACCGGCCGTAACTTTGTCGCTCAGCCCCGGCAGTTCCTTACTCAACAGGGCAAGCTGCTTGGCGGTGAACGCAGGATCGTCCTTGCGATTGGGGCGATCGAGCCGGCCGCGGAGGTCCAGCAATGCCTGGTAACCCTGAGCCACCGATTCAAGCTCCTTGCTGTCGAGCTCCTTGACGTCGGTCAGTTGCATCTCCAGACGGAACTCTTGGCCCATGCCCATGAACACCCGCTGTCGTACTTGCAGTGCCAGCGGCGATTCGTTATCGCGCCAGTAGATGCGTTGCCAGCCGTAGCTGTTGCTGGCTTCGACTTCCCAGGCCGGCTTGCTATCGAGCTTGGTTTGACGCTGCACCAGATAAGAGTATTGGTCGTCTTTCCATTGCTTCTGCGCTTGCAGCGGCTCCTTGGCTGCCAGCAGTGGCGACGCCAGCGGGATGATCGACATGCCTTCGCCGCCATCGTACAAGAGCGAGGGGCCCAAGCCTGTGAAGTGCCAGTTGCCGTCGGCTGTCCAGACGCCGAACCGCTCGCTCCAGGGCCAGCGGCCGCTGCCGCTTTCTTCCACGTGCCAGTACACGCGGGCCGAGTTCTCGGCCACTTCGCTAAACACCAGCACCAGGTCAAACGACTTGCCCGGCGTGCCCACCGTTCGCAGTTCGGTCAGCGGCGCCACCGTGCCTTTATAGGTGGCTTGGATGCCCGTTTGCGGCGTGGCTGCTGCCACGGTATCAGGTCCCCAAACGGTCAATGCGGCTAAGACAACAGCCAACGCGGCGGCGGGAGAAGTCGTCATGGAATGCGGTTCCGGTAGCGGAAGGTGCAGGGCAGGTTCTCGCGGCCTGCCGCATCAGGCTGGCCAGGGAGAGATTGCATTGCCTGCGCAATCGGTTACGGCAGGCAACTTGGGCAAGCCGCGACATTCTACTCTACTTTGGGGGCGGCAGGGAGCATTCTCGCCGGACAAGCCTGGGCCAACCGTCACGGCCGACTTGGCAGCCCTGAAGCCTTCAAACACACGTGCTGCGCCCTTGGGCAAACCGGCTCCCGCAGGCGGCGCAAGCACGCCGTAGAATCCGGACTTGACGGCATTTCAGTCGCTATCTATCTTCCCGCCCTCTTGCCTACCTTTCTTGCATGGATTCGCTACAAAACGCTGCCTCGGCAGGCAGACCGGTTCCGGTCCGCCTTGGTCGACGGGAGCCTTGTAGGGCAGGTGCGTTACCGCGCGTTACTGTCCCACAAGGTTCCTGATTCGCACCAGGCAAGCGAGCGGCCGCAAGTCGGCAGTCGGCCTAACCGCCGGATGCTTGGCCCGTGCCGCATCGCCCCGGTTTCCGGTTCATGCCTTCCGCAGGGACAAGCGGGAGCCACGTCGGCATGAAGGCAATACACACTGGGGCGTTCGTCCTGATCCTGGCCGTTGCAGGTTGCAGCCCCTTCCTCAGCAACCGCGCCCAAAGTCCAGAATCGTCGGAAATCACCGATAAGGTCGATTCGACGCTGCTGGTGGGCGACGTGGCTACCAGTTACGGGCCTGGCGCGATCGCGGTCGAAGGCATCGGCCTGGTGGTCGGCCTGCCTGGTACCGGTAGCGATCCCGAGCCCGATATCTTCCGGGCGATGCTCGAAGACGACATGCGTCGGCGCAACGTCGAGAACATCAAGCAGCTATTGGCGCGTAACGATACGTCGCTGGTGTTGGTTCGCGGCTACATCAAGCCGGGCGCCCAGAAGGGCGATAACTTCGACCTTGAAATTCGCGTGCCCAATGGTAGCGAAACCAAGAGCCTCCGCGGTGGCTACTTGATGCAGGTTCGCCTCACCGAAAAGCGGGTCATTGCCGGCGACATCAAGGAAGGCAACCTGCTCGCCGTGGGTGAAGGCCCCGTGCTGGTTGATCCCGGCGCCGACGAAAAAGAGGACCGCGTGAACGCCACCCGCGGACGCGTGCTGGGCGGCGGTCGCACGCTGCACGATCACAAGCTGGGCTTGCTGCTGCGGCCCGACTACCAGGCGGTGCGGTATTCGTACCAGGTGGGCCAGGCGGTCAATCGCCGTTTCCATACCTACCAGGGCGGCAGCAAAGAGAACGTGGCCACGCCCAAGAACAACGAGTTCATCGAGCTGGCCGTCCATCCGCAGTACCGGCACAACATTGCCCGTTACTTGCGTGTGGTCCGTGCCTTGCCGCTGACCGAAACGGCCACTGATCGATTGGAACGATTGGAAACCTTGGAGCGGCAACTGCTCGACCCGCTCACTTCGGCTCGGGCGGCCCTGCGGCTGGAAGCCATTGGCAACGAGGCGGCTCCGGTGCTGCTCAAGGGCTTGGAGTCCGACTCGCTCGAAGTCCGCTTCTACTCGGCCGAAGCGCTGGCCTACCTGAATCACGAAGAATCGGGCAAAGCGGCGCAACCGCTGGCTCAAGCCGCCCGCGAGGAATCGGCCCTGCGTGTGTTTGCTTTGACGGCGTTGTCGGCCATGTCCGACTTTGAAGCGCACCAGCAGTTGATGCAACTGCTGCACGTGCCCAGTGCCGAAACGCGGTACGGTGCGTTCCGCTCGCTGTGGGCGATGAATAAGAACGATCCGGTGATCCGCGGCGAGATGCTGGGCCGCGACAACCAATTCAGCTACCACATTCTGCATACCAGCGGTCCGCCGATGATTCACGTCACGGCGAACTTCCGGCCCGAGATCGTCATCTTTGGCAACGACCTGACGCTGCAAACGCCGCTGCTGCTGGAAGCCGGCAAACGCATCATGATCACTGCCCCGGCGGGCGGCCCGGTCACGGTGAGCCGGTTTGCGGTGGGCGAGCCTGACCAAAAGCGGCAGGTGGCCCCGCGGGTGGACGACGTGATCCGTGCATGCGTCGAACTGGGAGCCAACTATCCCGACGTGGTGCAGATGCTCCAACAGGCCGCTCGCTCCAAGTCGCTGGGCAACTGCCGGCTGGAAATCGATGCGATTCCCCAGGCGGGCCGCAATCTGAAGCGTCCGTCGGCCAGCAGCAGCGACGAGGCCGAAGGCGAAGACGGGGCAACCTCGGAAGACGAGGCAGACTTTGTGGTCTCCAACCCGCTGCCCGACCTGTTCCCCACTCTGAAGCGTAAGGAGTCCGACTCGGGCCCGAAGTATCGCAACGCCCCCGTGGAGAAAAAGCGAGGTTTCCTGGGCTCGATCTTCCGTAAAATGGGTTCAGACGGCTAAGGCTCCCATGGCTCGTGGCGGCAACCTGCCCCCTGGCACCAACCAGGGGGCCAGGCCACAGAGTCCGGCACCTGCGGCAATAACCCGCCGCGTGCCGTAAGCGGATCGTGGAGCAACGCACGACTGACGGTGGCCAATCCACATCAAGTTGCTATATTTGCAATGCTTGCGCCGCGCCGATCCATCGCATCGGGCGGCGCAATTGCCACCGCCCAGCATCATTGCGCGTGCGTTTAGCCGGCACGATGCCCGCTCGCTCCCCCACGTTCAACGGTCTGCCTGCAAACGATGCTCAAATCGCTGGAACTCGCCGGCTTCAAGAGCTTCGCCGACAAGACGCGGTTCGAGTTCGATGGTGGCGTGACCGTGGTCGTTGGCCCGAACGGCTCGGGCAAGTCCAACGTGGTGGACGGCGTCAAATGGGTGCTCGGCGATCAAAGCCCGCGCAGCATGCGCGGCAAGGAGATGACCGACGTCATCTTCAACGGCTCGGCGGGCCGCGCTCCGCTGAACTCGGCCGAAGTCACGCTCACGCTCGATAACCGTGACCGGTTCTTCGACATCGAAACCGACGAGGTGCACATCACCCGTCGCGTGTACCGCAGCGGCGAAGGCGAGTATCTCATCAACCGCCAGGCATGCCGCTTGCGCGATATCCGCGATCTGCTGGCCGGCACAGGCATTGGCGGCGGGGCCTACAGCATCATCGAGCAGGGTAAAGTCGATAGCCTGCTGCAAGCCTCGCCCCGTGACCGCCGCCTGATCTTTGAAGAAGCCGCCGGCATCGCCCGGTTCCGCGCCAAGAAGGTGGAAACCCAGCGGCGGCTGGAACGCGTGGAGCAAAACCTCGTCCGATTGAAAGACATCGTCGATGAGGTCGATAACCGCCTCAAAGCGGTTCGCAACCAGGCATCGAAGGCGCGGCGCTATCGCGAGTTCACCGACCGCCTCCAAGCCTTGCGTACCCAGGCAGGGCAGGCCGATTGGCGCAAGCTAAGCGACCAGTTGGCTACCTTGGAAGCCGAACTGGAAACGCTCCGCGCGCGGCGTGATGAATTGCAACAAACCATCGCGCAGCTCGAAGCACAGCACGCGGCCCAAGAGAAACAACTAACTGCGGTAGAGGAAGCCGTTCGCCAGCGCGAAGGCGAAGCTGCCCAGGATCGCGAACGCATCGCAGCGCACGAAAGCGCCACCGAACACGAACGCGCCCGCATTCGCGAACTGGAAGACCAGATCGCCCGGCTCCGCAATCAACTGGCCGCCACCAACATGCGTGCCGGTGATTTGCACGCCCAGTGGCGTGAAACCCGGGCGGCCGCGGCCGCCATCGAAGAAGAACGGCAGGCCCTCGAACAGCAGCTGGCCGACGATGAAGCCGCGCTAGCGGAGGTAAACCAGCGGCTAACCGCCCTGCGTGAAACCAACGAACAACGCCGCGCCACCTACGTGGAACGGATGCGTGCCTGCTCCACGCTGGGCAAGGAAATCAGCGTGGCTGAAGGCCAGTTGGGCGCGGTAGTCGCCGGCCGCCAACGGGCTGAGAACCGCATCGCCGAGGCCGAGCAGCGGCAAGCTCAGCTCGAAGACGAGTTGGCTCAGATCAAAGCCCAAGGGCTGCGCATTCGCGAGCACACCGAGAACTGCCGCGATGCATTGGCCGTGGCTCAGGCTCGGCTGGCCGAGCGGCGTCACCAATTGGCCGCCATTCAGGAACGACTGGCCGAACTGGGGCAGCAACGCACGGCCCTGCGCGAACGGGCTTCGCTGCTCAACGAACTTGAACAACGGCTGGAAGGGCTGGAAGCCGGCACGCAGGCCGTGCTGCGTGAGAGCCGCGCCGCCCATGGCGGCCCGCTCAAGCATGTGCTGGGCGTGGTGGCCGAACTGTTTGAGGTCCACGTTCAAACTGCACCCTTGATCGAATTGGCGCTAGGTGAAGCCGTCGGCCGGCTGGTGGTCGAACCGCACCCGGAATTCTGGGCCTATTTGCGCGACCGCGGCGGCGAGCTGCCTGGCCGCGTGAGCTTTCTGCCGATGCCGGCACCATCGGCCGCCAAGCTGCCCAACTTGGACGGCGAGCCGGGCGTGATTGGCCGGGCCGATCGTTTTGTGGACACGGCTCCACGGTTCCGCCCATTGGCCGAAGCGCTGCTAGGTTCCACCTGGGTGGTCGAAAGCCTGGAACATGCCCTGCGGCTGTCGCCGTATTACGGCGGGGCGACACGTCATGGCGGAGTGCAATTGGTCACGCTTGCCGGTGAGCTAGTCGCTTCCGATGGCACGGTGACTGTCGGCCCGGCCGCCCCGACTGCCGACCATAGCGCGCACTTTTCAACGGGCCTCATCACGCGGCGGAGCACGCTCGCGGAGCTGGAGAAGCAGCTCGAGGTCGTGCAACAGGAGATCGCCGAGGCCGAAGCGGAACGCGACCAGACGGCCGCCCTCATCGAGGAAGAAGAAGTACGCGCCGAGGAACTGGCCGCCGAGTACACCGCCGCATCCGAAGCCTGGGGCGAACACCGCCAGAAGGTGCAGGCGATGGAGCTGCGGCTGACTCAGCTCTCCCAGCAGCGTGAAATCTTCGATGCCGAATTGGCGGCCGCCGAAACGCGCTACCAGGCGGTAGAGGCCGAACTTCAAGCAGCCCGCGATAAGTTGCAAGCGGCTGAATCGGCACTGGACGACATGGAAGCCACCATCGCCCAGACCGCCCGCGAAATCATCGCCATGGACCAGGAGCGGCAGGACGCCCTGCAGCAGGTAACCACCTCGAAGGTGAGCCTGGCCAAGTGCGAGGAGCGGCTAGGATCGCTTCAGCGCCGGCTGGCGCAGTTCGAGCAGGACCAGCAAGACCGCAACCGGGCCGTGGCCGAATTGGAGCAGGAACTGGCCAACTGCGCCGCCCGGGCGTTGCAATCGGAGCGAGCCATCCTCCGCGCCGAAAGCCTGTTGGCCTTGCTGTATCTCAACAAGGAGCGCTTGCAGCGCGAAGTCCAAGAGCTGGCCGTGCAGCGTGAGCGGTTGCGGCGTGAACGGACCGCCGCCAACCAGCAGGTGACGAAGCTCAACACCGAGCTGCGGCGTGTCGAAGACGCGATTCATACCAAGGACCTGGAAGCCGGCGAGATCCGGCTGAACCGGGAGACGCTGGCCGTCCGGCTGCGCGAAGATTACGGCATCGAGATCGCCGACCTAGAAGCCGCCACCGAATCAGAAGACATTCAGCAGCGGGAAGCCGTCGATCGTGAGATCGCCGACCTGCGGCACAAACTGGCCACGCTGGGCAGCGTGAACATGGAGGCGCTCAACGAACTGGACGAGTTGGAAGAACGGTTCGCCCGGCTGTCGGCCCAGTGGCAGGATCTCACCCAAGCCAAGCAATCGCTCGAACAGATTATTCAGCGGATCAACGCCGATAGCCGCCGGCTGTTCGTCGAAACCTTCGAGATGGTCCGCGCCCACTTCCAGACGCTGTACCGCAAGCTGTTCGGCGGTGGTCAGGCCGACCTAGTGCTCGACACCGGCGTGGACATTCTGGAGGCGGGGGTCGATATCAACGCTCGCCCGCCCGGCAAGGAACTGCGCAGCATCTCGCTGTTGAGCGGTGGTGAAAAGACGCTGACGTGCGTGGCCCTGCTGCTGGCGCTGTTCCGCAGCCGGCCTAGCCCATTCTGCATGCTCGACGAAGTGGATGCCGCGCTCGACGAAGCGAATGTCGGCCGGTTTATCGAAGTGGTCAAGGAGTTTGCCGCCGAGACGCAGTTCATCGTGATCACGCACTCCAAGAAGACGATGACCTGCGCCAACACGTTATACGGTGTGACGATGCAGGAGTCGGGCGTGAGCAAACGCGTCTCGGTCCGCTTCGAGGACGTGAGCGACGACGGCGAGATCTCCATCCGCGACGACGCGCAGGCCGATCACGAAGCGGCGTAATCAACCGCCACTCGCGGGCAACGCCTAATGAAGACGGCACGGCCGCATCGGTGCTGCGGTACTCAGCGTACTACAGCAACTCGGCGATGGGCTCGCCGTACGGCAGAATCGGCATCGGCCGGCCGCTATGGTCGGGGAAGGAGGCCTCGTAATCGATGCCCAGGTGCCGATAGACCGTTGCCCAAAGATCGTTCGGCGTGAGCGGCCGTTCCTTGGGGCGTTCGCCCTTGGCCGTGGTGGCGCCGACCACTTGGCCGGTCCGCATCCCGCCGCCGGCCACCAGGACCGACATTGCCGAGGGCCAATGGTCGCGGCCCGGCTGCATCACTCCCGTTCGGCTGCCGATCTGGCTGTTGATCCGCGGGGTGCGGCCGAACTCGCCGGTCACCACCAGCAGGACTTTCTTGTCCAGGCCGCGGTCGTATAGGTCCTCAATCAGGGCGGTCACCGCCTGATCGTAGATGGGCAGCCGCACGTAGGCGTCGTCGAAAATATGGGCGTTCACGCCGTGCGAGTCCCAGTTGTATACGCCTTGGTTGAGCTGGGGCACGCCTGACTGGTATGGGTTTTCCATCACCATGGTGACGAAGCTCGCGCCGGCTTCCACCAGCCGCCGCGCCATCAAGGCCCGCTGGCCCCAGGCATGGCGGCCGTAGCGGTCGCGAAGGGCGTCGGGCTCGCGCGAGAGGTCGAACGCCTCGCGGGCTTTGGGGCTGGTGAGCAGGTTGATCGCGCGTTGGTTGAACTCGTCCATGGCGCCCATCATGCCGCTGGTATCGATCTCCCGCCGTAACTGATCGAACCCCTTGAGCAGCGTGACGCGATCGTCCAACCGATCCGATAGCTGCGGGGCAAGTGCCAGATTCTTCACCTCGAACTTCGGATCGCTGGGATCGCCCGGCGCGTTGAACGGCACATAGGCATTGCCCAGGTACGCCGCGCCAAAGCTATAGGTATCTACCGCAGCCCGGCCCGGATTGGTGCCGGAGATATAGTTGGGCACACCCACGTTCCGCCGCTCGCGGACCTTGGCCACGATCGAGCCCACCATCGGATGGTCGTTGACAAAGCCGGTCGGCTCGGCCGGTTCACGGCCTGTGAGGAATCGCTTGTGCCCACCGCCGTGGTCGGCAAACTCGTGGGCAATCGAACGAATCAACGTGTACCGGTCGGCCACCTTGGCGTGTAGCGGCAGCAACTCGCAGACATCAATGCCCGGCACGTTGGTACGGATCGGCCGGAACAGCCCTCGGTACTCTTCCGGGGCGTCCGGCTTCATGTCATAGGTTTCCATATGCGGCGGACCGCCCGGCAACCAGATGAAGATCACCGAGGTGTCCAGGTCGCGGTGGCCGCTGGTTGGGCTACCGCTGGCTGCCGCACGTACGCGCATGGCATCGGCCAGGCTCAAGCCGCCCAGGCCAAGCGCGCCCCATTGCAAGAAGCTGCGGCGGGAAACAGGGCCAGCACAATGATCGGAAGCACGGCGGGAAGCGGCGTTTGGCATCGGTGCGATTCTCGCTCGACAATCCTGATGAAGCGAACCAACGGTCGCGCAACAACGTCGCGATTACTTCACCATCCGATTGCCAACTTGGGCCGATTGGTTACGCTCGGCGGTAGGTAAAGCAACGGTTCACCTGACAGGCAGCGGCTGGTCCGTCCGCTGCGGTAGCAAGGCATTGTGGGCAATGCGGTTACACCGTTTATCACGAGCCCACCCGTTGCCGAACCGGCCTGAAACCGCTTTCATGCAGG
>Ga0182737_1001807_pt1 | contig 19565 bp, 11 predicted proteins | sample eDN5th30CBELigOP_FD_128878 | JGI IMG/M metagenome (GOLD analysis project Ga0182737, IMG submission 128878) | Enriched Organic Plus compost microbial communities from Emeryville, California, USA - eDNA 5th pass 30_C BE-Lig OP (version 2) (version 2) ...
ACTCATTTTCCGATTTCACAAATTCATCACGTAATCAGCAGCTTTATGCCTTCTTACAGGAAATGAGCGCAAAGGTTATGCCAGGGATGGATGGGAGTATTTTGGGCAAATATGGCTCTGATCGTGATCAAATACTAACGCAGATGGTGGACTACATCCGTTCAGCAAATTTGGCAGATGGTCATTTGCCGGGACGTAAGTTTGCCGGCGCGCTAACCAGCGCCGGGAAGACCTCTCCTGGACACGGCCAGGTGGCCCCGTTGAGAGTGGGGGATACCATGGGGTTTGGGCGTTTTTATACTTTGTCAGAGATTGGTCTGCAATTCATTTGCACGGCGGATGGCCGCGTCTCCATGAGCAACCAAACCGTTAATCGCCCAGCTCTGGGGAGCTTTAAAAACCACAGCTTGGAATCCCAATTAACATCAACAGAACGACGTATTGAAGCCCTTGTGTTGATGGAGCTTTTTTCTCCGGCAATGGGTTGGACTCGTCTTCACCCTGATATGCAGATTCGTATTCAAGGTCTGGATCAGTTTAAGCTAAACGGTGTGTCCATTGGGTTTCCACAGGATGCAGTATTGGTGCAAAAAACGGCCGCTGATGAAGTGTGTCACGGACACGCCATCGGCGGCGCTGGAGGATTCCATTTTTTGTTAAAGGATAGAAAGCTACCCGCACGCGGAACTATGCCGGGAGATGGGGGCCTGACTGCGGAAAATGTGTATCCATTTGTCAGCGTGCCCGTCACCGTAAATGCCAGTGCAGGCACAATGCAGTTTACTGGAGGCGAGATTAAAGTGTCGTTTTACGCAGGCAGCTCAGGTGAGCTGGGGGAAAGCCGGAAAGTGCAGACTATTCAGATGCGCTTTCCTGATGGAGCTTTTCCGATCCCGGAATTGGTGAGCACCGGGACGCCTGCACAGGATGATGATCAGGGAAACCAGGTGAGTCCAGCAACAGGATTTGCGAATTGGTGGACATTCTCAGCAGACGGGTTGGTTCGCCTTCCGAATAAACAGCCTCCAGCGGGCATGATGGGAAGGCTGCATTTTGCCGACCGGGCGGTTAGCAACGGGGCATTGATGGTGAATGAATTTATCTTTCGTGCCGGCAGCATGTTGCGCAGTCCTGATGTAGTGAGAACGCTAGTCCCATGGCATGGGGACTACCGCCATATTGCTGCACAGGCGCAGGTTGGACTCGACCAGTTTGTGCCGCATCGATACTATGGTCGATCCGACAAAAATTTTGCGCATTCGCTGGGAACTTCTGCGGGGCAGCATTATGTATTCGCCACGGATCGTGAAGGCCGTCTGCTGCCAGGCGCCGTGCAACGTGCCTCAGTCGTTCCAGACGTACCAAAGGGTGTGGCTGAAACAGGTTTGATTGTTGACTGGGATACAGGCATCGCTGATGAGGCTGACGGATCTTACATAAACAAACCGGATGACGGAAACTCCTACAGGGGGGCGGGAGACCAGACGCCTTACTTTAATCCAAGGGCTGACGAAGAGGGGAAAATACTACATGCACCCAACAGGCAAATCTCATCTCCTGTAATGTTTGGCTCACTTCCGAGTGGTATTAAAGGTGGCACTCCATGGCGAACCTTACTGTTTCGTCCCAATGCAGTTGGCCAGCATCATGGGGCTATGTATCCACCTGATCACTTGTGGCTGGATTTATTCTGGATGCCTGTTGTGGAGCCTTATGCCATAAGCGAACCTTTTTCCACGGCTGGCAAGATTAACCTCAATCACCAGATCATCCCCTTCACTTATATTGAGCGGAGCACTGCATTACGCGCACTGCTGCATAGCGAGCGGGTTATTGCTATTCCAACTGCGGCTTCAGTTGCTTACAAAGGAAGTGGAGCGGTTGCAGAGAATTACCGGCACCGGATTGATGCCGACCAGACCTTGAGCCAATGGCAGAAACGCTTTAGCCAAGGACGTATCTTTCGCACTGCGAGTGAAATCTGCGAAATGCATCTGGTTCCTGAAGGCTGGCTGTTAAGCAATATGACAGGAGAGTCCGCGCCTGATTCGATGTTTAGGTCAACAACTGGGCAAGGTGAAAAAAACTTTTGGGAATCGCATGCTCTTACAGGAGATAACTGTCGTGAGAGACCTTACGCAGGGCTGTATTCAAGGCTTACAACCAGGTCCAATACCTTCACAGTACATTATTGGGTTCAGGTCTTGGAGCAGAGGAAACGCATTCGCGGGGATGAACAGGAGGCTTGGGGCATGTGGAATGAGATGCAGGATGGCATCGTTGCTGAACGGCGGGGAAGCATCAAAATTGAGCGTTACGTTGATGCCTCAGATGCACGGCTGAGAGACTATGCGGAGACAACAGTCCCTACATCTGAAAATTTGGAAAACCTCTATCGTTTTCGTGTTTTAAGCAGGAAAAAAATCAATCCGTAGGACGGTGTGAATAAAAGCTGCTATGTTTCCTCTTGAAATATCAAGTCGCGAAACATCCTTTCATGGGTAGAGATTAGCATTTGCCACATGCATGTAGAAACCCGTGTCACACTTCTCCATCGCATCACTGACCCTGCCGACCAGCGGGCCTGGGAAGAGTTTACCAAGCTTTACGCGCCGCTCGTCTATGCGTTTGCCACCCGCCGTGGTCTGCAACATGCTGATGCTGCGGATGTTACCCAGGATGTCCTTTCCGCTGTGGCAAGGGCTATTCACCGTTTTGAATATAATCGCAATCGCGGCACCTTCCGCTCATGGTTATACACAATCGTAAGGCGGCGGCTTGCTGGTTTCTTTGATGACATAGCCCGCGTTCGACGGAACTATGAAGGAGAGCAGTTATATAACCTCGACAACCACCCGGCTGCTGCGGAAGAGGAGGAACGCTGGGATCAGGAGTTTCGTACCCATATCTTTCAGCAGGCCACCGAACGGGCGCGCGAGGAATTTTCAGAAAAAATCTGGCTGGCCTTTTCGTTAACAGCCATGGACGGTATCTCTGTCATGGATGCAGGAAGAAAATTGCAAATGCGGCCCGGTGCGGTGTATGTGGCTCGCCACCGGGTAATCCGCCGTCTGCATGATATCGTAAAAGGTCTGACCGAGGAGCCTGCACCATTGCCATGAGTCTTGCGGATAAGACTTTACTGGCACTATTAGAGGGGGCGCTCCCAGAGGAGGAAGAGCAGGCTTTGCTGGCTCAAATTGAGTCAGATCCGGTTTTGCGTGATCGGCTGGCAACTTTATCGGGAGAATATATACTCTTGTCTGAGCTGGGAAAAGGCATTCCACAAGCCTTGGCACTAGATGAAGAAGTGGCAAAAGCCACGGTCAAAGCTGTCCATCAAGTGAGGTATGAAAATCAGGCGACATCACTGATTTCTCTCGGGGAAAGGCCGGAAAAAATCGGCTCATTCAAGGTTATGGAAAAAATTGCCCAGGGTGGGATGGGCATGGTTTATCGTGCCTACGATGAAACGCTGGACAGAGAGGTCGCATTGAAAGTATTGCATTTCAGCGCCGCCGCCGACCCGCAGATGCATGAACGTTTTTTGCGTGAAGCCCGGGCCATGGCAGACATCAATCATCGCCATGTGCTTTCCATTCATCAGGTTGTACACCAGCCGGACGTTTCGTTCATGGCCATGCATCTGGCAGTGGGGGGCAGTGTACAGGACAAGCTGGATAAGACTCCGGGAACTCCATTGCAGATTGATGATATTGTAAAAATCGCCATTGCCGTGTCGGATGCACTGTCATCGGTGCATGCCCGTGGACTAGTGCATAGAGATATCAAGCCTTCGAATATTCTGTTGGGACTTGAACCACAAGAAATCTGGCTTGCGGATTTCGGCCTGGTGAGAGATGGGCAAATGCTCTCGCTTACACGGTCACACATGTTTATTGGCACACCATTGTTTATGTCGCCCGAACAGGCGGCGGGGGAAGATGTAGATTACCGTAGTGATCTCTACAGTTTAGGCGCAGTCCTGTACACACTCGCAACAGGTTTCCCACCCTTTACGCAGACAGATTTCGATGAACTTCGGCGTGCGATAAGTGAAGATCGCCCGCCACCTTTGAAGGAGAAGGCGTCTCACTTACCATTATGGTTGCGTCATCTCATAGAATCTCTGCTGATTAAAGATCGAGAAAAGCGCCCTGCGAATGCGGCATTCGTGTTAGACACGCTGCTGAATAAAACTGATCAAGGCAGAGCTCCTAGTCGACTGCTTTTGGGACGTCGCTCCAGAAGCAAGCTCAGACTCAAAAGATCTGCGTTAGGCTTATTGTCGTTGATAGTGCTCGGTGCCATGGCCTTTGTTGGCACTGAACAAAGTGGCCACACCGAAATGGTTAACTCTGTGATTTCAGCCCGTAGTGGACATCCTTTTTGGATAACCGGCCAATGGGGAACGTTCGCCTCCCTGGAAGCCGCTGTGGCTGCTTTGCAGCATTCCCGCGCAAATCATGAAATAGCCATCAATAGCAATGATACATTGGGCTTTGGTTATCTGAAAATTACGCAACCCTTAACTCTGCGAGCTGCAAATAAGCGAAAACCTGTTCTTTCAGCCAATGAAAACGGAACAGTACCTCAGCAATTTGGACACTTCGAGGTGCTGGCCCCTTTGACTCTACGCGATATTACTATCCATCAACGCTCAAATCATTTTCAGTTGCGCCCTCTGTTTACTGTCCGGAATACTGAATTAAAGCTGGAGCATTGCCGCATCGTACGATCTTCACGGACACAACAGGAGTTGCGAAGCATTGAGCGTGGACTCATTAGTGCATTTGGATCTGCTCGCCTATCTCTTGACCATACGGAATCCATTGCCTTTGGCTCCCCTGTGATTTCCCTTACAGGTAGCGGTGATCCGCAAACTTCACGACCATTGGTCAAAGTTAGCCATTCACGCATATTTGGGCGCTTTCTCTCCATGCGTGGGCACGACGTACAGGTTACGCTGCTGGTAAATCGTTCAGGCCTCGCATGTAATTACATTATTGATCAGCAGTCTCCTGGCAGTATCCTGAGTGCCCAGGTAAGTGGGTGCTTGCTGATTACAAGTCGCGCGTTGATGCGGGGGACTGTTGCCCGCAACAGCAGCGGCCATCCATGGTTGCGCTGGGTGGGGAGAAATAATTATATCTGTAATGCAGGACCATATCTACTTACCCCAGACACCGCGCTGGAAACAATCGAGGAGTGGCAGGCCTATCTGGAAGAAAACGACGGCGCATGTAGGCAGGCATTTCATGATTCAGGTGATCAGATAAATATCCCTCAAATTCAGGATGCACGTATTTTCGCCGGGGGAACTTATGAGCTTCCAGATCCGCAGCAAAAACATGGTCTCTTAGCGCCAGCCCCGCTTCTACCTAGCATTACAGGCCCGCGTGGTTAGCCTCATCTGAGCGTGACTGCAGTTTGATTCTATGTTTGCCACGGTACACGTGGAGCTTTCAGCAACTGCCAGGCAACCGTGGCCGCTGCATGACGGTTTTCCACCATCATGATGCCGAAGATAGCGCGCAAATGGGCTTTTACAGTAAAGAGGCTAATTTGGAGTATTCCCGCAATTTCGTCATTGGTCTTTCCTTCTGCCAGCCAGTAAAGCACTTCTGCCTGACGTTCGCTTAAGTTTAAACTTTGCAGCCTGACTACAGCGACTTTCACCGGGTCAATGGCGCGCTCAACCACCATGGCATGAAGGCCGTAGCGAGGACCAGGAGCCAGTCTGGCGTGTAGCACTGTGCCATCTGGTGTTACCAGTCGGGCGCTTAAATCAGTCTCAGCCATTGTCGCAGTATTTCCATACCATTTTGCCAAAGTCATGTTCAGCCAGGATCGTAAGGAGTCAGGTAAAGTCTGGCGAAACAAAATACTAGAATTGGATTCATGAAATATCGCATGCAACCAGTTCAATGCACCCTCAGGGGCTTCAACCACATTGCCAAATGAATCTACCATGGCCTGAAAACAAAGCTCAGGTAAAGATGCATTAAAGGCAGCGCCAAGTTGCATTTCCGCGCGCCTGATTAGCCAACGTGTGCGCCATGCCTGAATGGCGTGTGGAACTAGCAGTGCGAGCACAGAGCGCTCCTGATCTGTAAAGCCCCATCCATCTCTGTTGACTACAAGACTGAAGGTAAGCTGTTCGTTCAAATCACGACTGGCTGACATCTGATCTTCCGCCACCACTTTGCTTACCACCTCATCATACATGCCAGTGGAACGCCAAACACGACGACTCACATAGTCAGAAACCGCGTCCACCTTGGAGGAGCCTCCCGTGCAGAGGGCCATAAACTGGGGATGATCCTGCACATGCTGACAGAACGCGGGCGCTAAATCCACAGCCTGTTGTGCCCAGGGGCCGAGATAACTGGTAATATGCCCGGCCTGTAAATCAGAACAGGCCACCCATAAGCTGTTATGCGGGACCAGGTGGGACACCCCTTCGATCAAACGGTCAAACAGCCGCTCTTCTGGCAGGGTGGGATCATTGAGTTCCAGCACCAGAGCACTGAACGCACGCAGCGTCGAGCTTTTCAGGTTTGCAGGAATGGATTCACCGGCGGCAGGCATTCACAAGGGATTGGGACGCCTGAGGCACGTTCTTACAAAAAAAGCGCTTTTTAGACAGCCCAGGTGTTGCCGCTAGTTCCTTCGAACGATTGAGGAGGCTGGCAGGGTGGGCGAATCCATAGGGGTACACCGATCAGGTTCATCTACCCCTAACCAGGGTGCTCACACCAGTTCTGCTTTTTTGTATTATGAAAATTACTTTCTTTGCCTGTCTGCTATGCATGCTGACTCCTGCCGTCAAAGCTGTTGATGGAATCTGGCTCGACACCGTGCCTACCGAGGCGAACTGGAATAATGGTGCGAACTGGAACACCAACCCATCCTTTCCCGACTCATCGGGCGATACGGCAACTTTTGATCAAAACTCGGGTGGTATCACTCCGGCGGCCTATCGGGTCTATGTGCCTGACGGAGTGGATATACTGCTACAGTCTCTCACCTTTGCCAATGGTGCGGACGGGTTTCAGATTCGTGTTGCGTCAGGCGGCAGCCTGGAACTACAACCCGCATTACTAGGTCAGGGCATGTTCAATCTGGATGCCACCACGATCCAGCACATTTTCATCGAAGGATCGGTCGCTGGCTCTGGAGGTAATTTCACTTTCTGGAATGACACATCTGCCGAACTTGGCGGTGGTGATGTACAATACACTGCCAGCTATGCCACTGTCGCCGGGGGCCAGGGAGGCATCATAAACTTCAGGAACACCTCCACCGCGTCCACCTCGCGGATTTCTAACCAGGGTAGTTTTTTCAGTGGCGCAAATGGCGGCAGCACTCTTTTCCGCGATAGCTCCACAGCAGGCACTGCCGTTATTCACAACACAGGGGGTAACGCCGTTGATGCTTCTGGTGGCAGCACCACTTTTTTTAATGACTCCAGTGCCGGCTCCGCGGAAATATTCAACCACGGCGGGAATGACACCAATGCAGAAGGAGGGAGCTTGCAATTCTCAAACACCTCCGACTCCGCCGACGCCTTTATCATTAACTACGGCGCGCAGGTTGACGACGCAGCGGCAGGCCGCACCATCTTTAACAGCACGGACAATGTGGGAACACCCACCATCTATAATATGCCAGGTGTCGTTGCCGATGCTGTGGGTGGCTACACGCGCATTAATCAATCTCAAAGCACCTTTTCGCCAATCATCTTCAACGTGGGTAGCGACCCGGCTGCATCGGGTGGTTTCGGCTATACTCATGTGTATGGTAGCTCATTACTTGGCGACGACACAGAAATCGACAATCAGGGTTCCACCCTGGCCAGTGCAACGGGAGGCGAAACCCGCTTCTTTGACACCAGCAATGCCGGTGGTTCACAAATCACCAACATGGCTGGCAGTGTGACGGGCGCTTTTGGCGGGTTTAGCATTTTTAACGACTCTTCAACTGGTGGCGATGCCATTATAATCAATCACGGCGCGTCTGTCTCAGGTGCTTACGGAGGCAACACGTTTTTCTATGGCAACTCAACTTCCGCCATCTCGATTGTTAATCAAGGAGCGTCCATCTCGGGTGCATTTGCGGGATATACCAATTTTAATGACAGCAGCACTGCGGCCAACAGTATCATTGTAAATGAAGGTGGCACAGGGGGTAATAGCCTCGGCGGAGGCACCTTTTTCGGTGCGAATACCACCGCCGACACATCTACGATTTACAATTATGCCAGCACAGCCGCCAATGCTCTTGGAGGCGGCGTCATCTTGAGCGACTTCAGCAATGCTGGTTCAGCTTACTTCGTGAATTATGGTGGCGCGGCTGCTGATACACAAGGTGGTAGCACGATCTTCCAATCCAATGCAGACGGTGCTAATGCCTACATTCTCAACACTGCAGCGACACATGCCGACGCCTTATCTGGCGGCATAACCGAGTTCAGAGGCGCAAGTTCCGCCGGGTCTGCTTTAGTACTCAACCAGGCAGCGACCATCGCGGATGCTTTAGGGGGACAAACCAGTTTCATTAATGACAGTACCGCAGGCTCAGCCAGTATCGCGAATCAGGGGGCGGCTTCTCCCGGTGCCCTGGGCGGCAGGTTGAGTTTTCAAGACGCAGGAAGCGCAGGCAGTGCCATCATTGAAAACTTCGCTGGCAGCAGCCTGGAGGGAGCGGGGCTCACCAGCTTCATTGGCTACAGCAGCATGACGTTTCCCACCGCCTCTGCTGCCACCATCTACAATCGTGCTGGAAATACCGTGGGCGGCAGAACCGAGTTCCTGGATTTCGCCACCGCTGGCAGCGCCACCATCATTAGTGAAGGCTCCATGAATGCGCTGCACGCCGGGGGAGATACTACCTTCAACGCCAACAGCACCGCTGGCAACGCCACGCTTGTCGCTGAGAGCGGTATCAATGGGGGAACAATCCGCTTCGCACCCGGTTCCACCGGCGGCAGTTCTCGCATCATTCTTTCTGGCAGCGGACAACTCTATGTAGGCAACGTCGGAGGCATTCTGGAAATCGGCTCCCTCGAAAGCAGTGTTGGCGGTGGTGGCGAGGTCTATGTACATGCCAATGAACTGGTGGTGGGAAACCTCAACACCAACACTGAATTCAGCGGCGGCATTCATGCCACAGGTGGCCTGCGCAAAGTCGGCAGCGGCATCCTCAATCTCACTGGCATCAACACCTACACCGGTGACACCAACATTGATGCGGGCACTCTGCTAGCCAATGGCGTGCTCGCCAGCCCCAATATTCATGTCAATGCCGCAGGTGTTCTCGGCGGCAGCGGGCTTGTACAAGGCAACGTATTTAATGGTGGCATTGTCAGCCCAGGCAACAGTGTGGGAACACTTACCATTAACGGTAATTATTCCCAGTCCGGCACACTCGTGATCGAAATAGAAGGCTGGAACCCTGGTCAGTATGATGTTCTTGCCATCGGAGGCAGCGCAAGTCTTGGCGGTCGCCTGACGCTGGTCGCTGGCCCTGGTCTGACTTACACCCGTGGTGACAGGGCAGAAATTCTCACCGCTGGTGGCGGTGTGAGCGGTCAGTTTAATGATGTGGATAACCTGCAGACGGGCACCATCCTTGAAGCACAAGTCATCTACGAATCCAACCTCGTTGCAGTGGAGATTGTACAGGGATCGTTTGAAGATTTTGCGGATGATATCGTCAATGCCAACCCCGACCTGGCTCCTGAAGTTCGTGACCTTTTACAGAGAACCGGGCTCATCCTGGATGGTGTTGCCTTTGACGCACGTGAACAGGCATTGATCGCGTTTCTTAATAGCATCCCACTGGGTGATCTACCGGAACTTTATTTCAAGATTGCTCCAGAAGAACTTGGTGTAATTCATGAACTGGGCGTCAGCATGGCAGATGCCACTGCTGGATTTTTCAAACGCCGTGCAGGGGATATTCGCCATGGATTGCGTGTGGCTGGCAACCTGGAGTCCACAGCAATGAGCGCCGACCCGAAAAGCTCCAAAGGGCCAAAAGCTCTGGCTCCTGAGGTGGCTTCGCCAGAAGACCTGCGCTGGAGCACCTTCACCTATGGTGATGCCACCTGGCTTGATATTGAAAACAGTGGCGCCACTCCCGGCTATGATACACTCAGCGGCGGCTTCAGCGCCGGTGTAGACTATCAGGTTAACGATGCTCTCACTATTGGTCTCATCCTGACTTACACAGGCAGTGATGCTGATCTCCATGCCGACGGCGATCTGGAGATGAACAGTTATGCAGCAAGTATGTATGCTGTCTGGCAGGCGCAAGGCTGGTATCTCAACACGCTCATTGGCGGAGCCTATAATGACATAGAATATGACCGCGGCGGCCTGCTCGGTATGGCCAGCGGCAACACCCATGGCGGTGCGTTTAATGCTTACCTTGGCGGGGGCTATGAAATTAAACAAGATGGCTGGCGCTTCGGTCCCACATGGTCGCTGCACTATACTTATGTCGGATATGGAGGCTTCGATGAGCGCGGTTCTCTCGCGCCGCTGGAAATTCAGAGCAATGATACGCAATCGCTGCGCAGCGCATTGGGCGCAGAGGTGGCTTATGTGATCAAAGCTGGACGCCGTCTGTTCGTGCCACAGGTCTATTTCGCCTGGCAACATGAATTTGGGGATCGCACACAGGCCACTGACTTTCGTTTTGCTTCAGGAGCAGGAAGTGTCGTTCGTGTGGAAGGTCCTGAGGTGGGACGAGATGCGCTGCTGCTCGGTGCTTCACTCAGCGTGCTGTGGAATGATCAGTTCAGCACCTTCATCGGCTACAACACACAACTAATGCGGGACAACTACGAGTCTCACAACATAACCGCTGGACTCACCTGGTCATTTTAAGTGAATCACATTCATCGCCGAGGTTTAAAATTTTGTAAGAAAGAACTCTGATACCCCAATCCCTGTAGGAGACGATGCTATCGCGAGAAGCAAACAAACAACGTAGCCAACTTAAATGAGACTCGAACGCCATCTTGTTTTTAATCGTACTGTAGCTGCATTTAGCGTGGTCGCCATGCTCTCTGTCACAGGCCCGCTTGGTGCAGGTTCACCAGCAATTAAATCGCCACTGCCCGACCCGGTGAATCAATACCACCCGATGTATTTCGGCACCTTTAACACTGGGGTCAAAACCAGTGATGTGTACACCGAAGGCAACATCTCTTTTGTTGTCCCCATCTGGAGTTCCATCGGACTGGATGGCACTCTTGGTGGCGGGACGGTATTTTTAAGCCCCTATGTATCATTGGGAGAGCAGGGCGAACTGGCGACATCGCTCGGTCTTGGTTGGCGTTATCTATTTAATGAGCAATCCGTAAGCGCTCTAAAGTCAGATCAACGCGCCGGTTTTCTTACAGAAGGCTTCTATATTGGAGCCAACGTATTTGTGGACAACCTGCGCACTCAGTTTGACAACGACTTCTGGCAACTCGGCATCGGCGCAGAAATAGGATCACGCTATCTTGAACTGCGCGGCAATTATTATTTACCATTGAGTGGCGGACAAAAACTGGCCGAGCGCACCACTTCCACAGAAAAATTTACCTCCCAAAGCCGCCGCAGCAACACCGGAATGCAAAACAGTGCCACGCCGCTGGGTGATCCGTTTGCCACGGGTCATACCATTCAACAAGATGCCTACCTCACTTCAACGGCGGTGACGACCACGCGAACCACCACCACAAAAACAACGGTAAAGACCATCACCTCGCTGTTTGAGGAAGGCATGGAAGGCTGGGACATTGAAGCCGCTATGCTGATTCCCGGACTGGACCAGTATCTGGATGTATCTCTCTTGGCGGGCTACTACAGTTTTGACAACCAGCCTTTTGGTCCACAGCGTGGCGGGAGCGGTAATACCGAAGGGTGGAAGCTGGGAGTGGAAGTTAGGCCGTTGCCTGCGCTGGTGCTTTCCGCCACATGGTATGAAGATGAAGGCCTGACTGGCAGTGACTGGGTGGCAGGTGTGGGACTACAGATACCGCTGGGAAGCGAGTGGAAGGATGCATTTAAACCACGCCGCCGTCACCTTGCAGAGCGCCTTGCAGAACCAGTCGCCCGACAAAACGCGGCGATCAAAACATCACGTAGTGTTGAAGTAGACCAGGAAGTAAGTCAGACCAGCAGTACCACGACAGCAGTGGCGCGGCGCGTGGTGAGCGAAGGCCCTGGACGCATCGTCATCAAAGAGGATGTGGTGTTTGTCAACAATGGAGGAGATGTGGGCAATGGCATCCAGCAGGGCAGTTACGTGACAGGTGATGGCACGGCTGAAAAACCCTATGAGACCATCCAATCAGGCGCAGACCATGCTGGAATAAACAATATCGCGACCCAGCGGTTATGGAATGTCTATACACAGGGGGCAGGCCTGCACGGTGGTGGGGCCTATGCAGAAAGTGTTACCCTGAGTTCCAGTGTTGCACTCACCAGTTCTTTTATTCCCATCATCAGCCCCATTGGCGGAATTTTCGGCACTGGAGATATGCCGGAAGTAGTCGGTGGTTTTGCAGGGGATGCAACCAGCTTCCTTGCTGGTGCCACTGTTCCCACGGCGGTGAAGATCGAGGGCTATGAAATTACCGGTGGCTATGATAGTGCGGCTTCAGTATCAAGTAATGTGGCAGGTTATATCAACGCTGATCAGGATGGTATCCACTTGAGTAACATCAGCCAGGTGAAAATTGCCGACAACGTAATTACTGGCATGACCGGCGACGGGATGTTTTCCGAAGGAACACTGCCTGGGAGTTACGCGATTTCTGTGACGCAAAACCTTGTCACTGGAAGTGGCGCAAGCGGCGTACTGCTGGAGTTCTCGGGTGGCGATGTGGCGGGCACGATTGCGGGCAATACCGTTAACAACAGTCAGTCCTCGGGGATAGACATCGACGTGCGGAATGGCTCGTTCAGCGGCAATATCACTGGCAATGAAAGCAACGAGAACCGTGGGGATGGTGTCGTCTATTATCAGGACAACGCTGGTGATTTCGCCGGGATGATCGCTAATAACACGAGCAATGACAATGACCGCTTTGGCCTGAACATTGAGCTGGATGCCGGAGACTTCACCGGTGTGATCGCTGGCAATACCGCCAACGGGAATGGCATTGATGGCATCTATGCCGAAATTGATGCTGGTGACTTTACTGGTCAAGTCTTTACCAATACCGCTTACAATAACGAATCTGATGGCATCAATATCTATGTGAGCGACCTCTTTGCGGGTAACATCACTGGCAACACCGCCAACAATAATGAAGATAACGGCATCTACCTGGATGTGAACGGGACAGGTCAATCCAGTGGAAACGTGTCCAATAACACCACCAACGAAAATGGATTAGACGGGATAAGCCTGGATATCGAGGGCAGCTTCATGGGCGATGTCTCTGGCAATACGTCCGAAGGCAATGACAACGAAGGAGTGCATTTGATGGTGTCCGGGGCGATCACTGGTAACATCGTTGGGAACATTGTGGATTCCAACGGTGGAGTCGGCATACAGGTGGAGGCAAATCAGTTTACTGGAACGATGGCGTTTAATGAAGTGAAGAATAGCGGATCCACTGTAGGATTGATTGTAGATTTGATGGGGAGTTACGCAGGCGACTTTGTTTCCAATGCGGGATTAAACAATTATGCCGGATCTTTCCTGCTGATACTGGGACCCGGGGGTGATTTTGTTGGGGATCTATCCTATAACATAGCCAGCGGAGACAACGTGGGCACCTCGCTAAGTTTAAGTGCCCGCAATCTTTATGGCAACGTCGTGGGCAATATGATGAGTGACAACCCGGCGAGTGGTATCGGATTGGCGCTTACAGAAAGGTTTCATGGCAATCTGTCAGACAACATGGTGATCGGTGATGCAGGATCAGCGTACTTGGGCATTACAGTTGCTGCGAAAGATTTCAAAGGCAACGTGACCAACAACGTCGTTACTGACAAGTCATTCGGAGGACTGAACATCACGATCTCGGATGGGGGAGGTTTTGAAGGGAATTTTGAAGGCGATGTCATCGGCAACCGGTCTGACAACAACAGTTTCTCCAGTGGCATCGAAATCGAAGTCGATGGGACTTTCAACGGGGACGTGGAGTCCAACATTGCCAATGGAAATAGGATGGATGGCATCCGTGTTCTGGCGGGCGGTGGCATTGAGGGTAACTTCGCCATGAACGAGACGCTGGACAATGTCGATGGAGTCGGGCTGTTGATTGATGTTGGCGGCACAGGGATCACGGGCGACATCACGCAGAACACGGCTAATGGGAATGGCATTTTTGGGATCGTTGTGAACACTAATGCCCCCGGTCTGTTTGTTGGGGATTTCTCAGGCAACACGGCGAACAACAACAATACATCGTTCACGCTTGGTGGCGGTGGTTTCAGTGTAACGGCCAATGGAGGATGGACGGGGGACATCCTGAACAACATCTCCAACAACAATACAGGCATTGGCTTCCGTATCAATGCGACCAACAGCTACACTGGAACAGCCAGCGGCAACACCTCCAACTTAAATGATGTCGGCTTCAGTACTGGCGCAATACTCGGGTTGGGAACTGGCACGGTGACAGGGCCGAATACGGCGACAGGAAACACCGTGGTTGATTTCGAAACGCCTGTGGGGTCGGCGATCATTACGCCCCTACCATAAAAATGCTTTGTAAGATTGTGCCAGAAGGCGGGCATTTCCTTGTGATGTTGAGACAAATAAAAGACCCATGAAACTATTTACCGTATTACCACTCCTAGGCATGACCTTGCTCGCATATTCGCAGTCAATCAACTTGGATGATCCAGTTGCCGCGGTTCCATTCAAAGAAGAAAAAGTCGGTGATTTTTCTGCGAGTGGTATCTTTGGCACGGTCAAAGTGGACAGTGCTTTCGCTGGCGCTGCCGTCACCGTTGATGAAGCGTTCACCACCAAATACGAAAATAATCCACCAAGTGCATCCTTCAAGATCATTGTCCCAAAGGGCAATGATCTGCGGCTACTGCCGGGTGGAAAGAAGTCTGGTGTACCAGAACTATTACGCATTACGCTGCCTGACGCAGAAGGAAAGAATGCAGTGGAGATTCTTCGCTTTGGGCAGCTTAACATGAAGCAGGGGCCTCCCGACTCCAGATTGAAGGCAGCGGTTACATTACTCAAAACAGGGGCATTCCCAATGTTCAACAACGGCTTCGTAAACCCTAAAGAACTCGAACTCTATCTCACCAAAGTCGGAGACTACGATGCCGCCGTCATGCACATTGAAATGTCAGCGCCCGACGGAGGTCCAGACTATCTGGTCAAGGCCATCGCCATTCTGCACCCTACCAAAGATGGAGGGGTGATGGGTTTTGTCATGGCCGATAAAGCCTTAAGCGAAATTAAATCGGCCGAAGACCTATCCGCAAAGGGGATCAGCATTCGAATCATCCATTCGCTGAAATTTGTGGAAAAGTAATTTAAGCATCATGAATACGACTATAGCACCAGCGGGTGCCAGAACTGTGATCTATCAGATTCGTCAGGGCAGTATTCCTGTGGAGTTGAATTTTCTTGTACAACCCTTAGACGATAATGAAGAACTGCATGGAGAGCTTGAGATCACAGCTTCATCGTGGATCATCCCAGGAACACCGGAACGGATGCCTTTACAATCGCGTCACCAGGTGCGGCGCGGCATGTGGAACACTTTTTTTACTTTGGCTGTCATTCCACAAGTTGATGTAAAAATCAGCCCATCGCCACGTGAGAGCAGTGGGAAGCTTATGCCATTCTTTGTCATCACTCTACTTATAGTGACTTTCATCATTGTTATCACAGGCGCGCTTGTATATTCTACATTATGACGGCCAGTCAGCCAAAAAATACCCCCGTGTATTTTTCTCGGGCTAATGTCATGCGCATGCTTATCCAAAGCTGGCTGGGTTGGCGGGCGATTACGTTGCTCCCGTTGTATTTTTATCTCGCATTTTGTCTGATCATCGAGCCGCCGCCGATGAAAAGCGGACTTGCAGGTTATGTCATGCTTCCCGTTCCAGTGTGTGCGATTGCCCTTGGAGTTAGTATTGTGGCGCCGTCCTCATGGTTTCAGCGCCCGTCGCTTGGGTGGTTGTTTATTCTGGCTCTTCTGCTCGGCATCTGCATCGTGGTATGGATATATCAAATTTCTTCCCCAAAGAAAAACACAGGCAGTTTTGAACATCATCACATCTTTCTTGGACCGGTAATTGTGGCTATATGGAACATTGCTCGCATTATACGTGTTCGCTGGATTCTGACCTCAAGTGTTATATTACTAGTTATATTTCCTGCTGGGAATATCGGTTCTGCAGAACCGCATGCCAAATTACGAGCACAGATTATAGCCCTTTCAAAGTTGAGCCCCCTGTCAACTACCCCCGTCAGTGTCATGCTTGATCCGAGGACTGTGTTCATTGCAGACAACGCCACTATCTCAAACACATCGCTGGTGCAACTGTATCATTTACAGCATATCGATGCAATCAGGCCTGTGTATGGACGCTTTGGGCATCGCTTTCCCGGTCCGCTCCTTGATGTCCTTCAAGGCAGAAACACTGAGTTTGAGGCATTATTGCCCACTCTTGAGAATCAGCCGTATCTGGTAGTAATTGATATTGTTAACTATCAGGCTCCAGTTGCACTTCCTGACGGCCTTACACAACGGGGGGTGGTCGAGATGCACGCTTGGCTGGTTGGGCGGCAAAGCCATCAAGTTCTCTGCCAGGTGAAAGCAAGTGCAACTAATAGTAAAAGTATTGCCAATAAGAATCCTCTGAATAGCATCCGATTACAGCATTTTCTGCCCCAAGAGCTTGCTGAAAACGCGGAGGCGTCCCTGTTTGAGGAGTTGATTAAAGCCACTAGTGGCTCATTCTTGCAAACTGGTACGCCGTAATCAAAACGCTGTTCAACTTAGGCCATACTAATTCACAACTTTAATCAATGACAAAAAGGAAAAATAAACGTCATCGGTCTATCCCGATTGAGCACTGTGTTGGATCCTAAAGTGCAGGGGCAGAACTATTGGGCGCTTGTCATCTGCGGCGCTGGATCACTGCTCAGACTCTACTTCATTTGTGTTTTCAGATCCATACGCCACAAAGAACTATGGGGCAGATAAACTATCAGTAAAACATCCCATTATGAACACCATCATTAAGCTTATACTCACGTGCAGCACTGTAGCTCTTTTGACCAGTTGCGGCGATAATTATGAGATAAATTTTCCACCCCCGAAGCCAGAGGTTACTTATCGAGAGATACTCCCTGTTGAGGTCGGAGGTAATCCTGTTAAAGGTCAGGCTCTGTCTCTCGATCAAAAGCAATACAAAGGCATTATGGCAGTTTATGGCACGGATGCCAGTCTTATATTAGTTCAATGCAAAGATCAGGATGCCATGGACAGTTATGTCAAAAACACTGTCTTGCCCCGCCTTGAAGATTTCGGTAGTCGCTCCAGCGCCAAAATTAAAGGTGTATGGGGCCTGAAAGCAAGTGGCAAGATGGGACGTGTTTACGGCTGGCAGAACAGCAACTGGCTCTTCATAATCCAGGCAGCTAATGACAAGATATTCGATGAGGCAGTCAGCAAGTTTGCATTCATTAGCAAGAAATGAACGAAGTCAGGGTGGCAGCGACGTTCCTTTTTTATTGTTGCGTGTGTTCTGCGCACGCCGCTCGTGATGATTTTCTTCCGAATTGCATCTTCAATATCCCATCATCGTAATGAGGAGAGCCAGGTCGAAGTTAACCCAATGCACGATGAATCTGAAGCCTATAATGCCTGACATATTGGCAAGAATTCCCTTTCTTCGCCGTCCTGGGGAAAAATCGGCGCCATGGCATGAGGCGCTGCTGATTGTTACGGTTACCGCATTTATTGCCGCGGTTCTAATTGTTTTGTACTTCTTGCTCTGGAATCTTCTCATGCATTTCATAGGGAGATGGCGTAAGCTCTCCCGAATATATACACCTACAACGTCTCCAAACGGTAATGCCTGGATAGCTTACGGAGCCATTGGAAAGATGTTGCAAAACACTCTAAAATTTCAAGTTAATAACGAAGGTTTATTTGTTGCACGGATGCAAGTTTTTGATCTCTTCAATAAACCTCTTTTTATACCTTGGTCTGCATTCCACAACGCGCGTCCCGGGAAGAGTTATACCAGTGACAAAATGACAATTCTCGATATAGGGAAGCCAGAAATCTTAAGTACACTGTTGTTGCCTCGATATGTTCTTGAGAAATCCTCTGGAAGCTTCCTGCTAGAGGACTTATTAGAGATAAACCAAGCACCTGCTGGTCAGCTCTTGCATGAAAATTGAGCAAGCCAGATAGCAAAGGCCCATGGATGGACAAGATAATCATCCTCGTCTTTGTGTCTAATGGAGGAGTGCGTGATGAACATCAACTGACACTTCAATATACAGGTGATCAAGCTGCTTGGGGTATTGGTTCCACAGCAAGTTGTCAAGGATGTGGGGGTTGCTTCACGATGCGAGTTGATAAATTGGCCTTTCCTGAAGGAGTCGCCAAAGTGAAAGACCTTCAATTAATTAGTGATGCAGGACGGTTAAAAAACGATAGAGTGATTACAACAAGACACCTAACACTTTTCGGATGGTGGAGAATACTTGGCCTGTTTGACTGCCGCGCTATTTTTATGGTTATGTTTTTACTCAGCGTTGCTGGATGTGGGATTTCAATTCGCGCAGCCAATCGGTTTCTTGTCATGGGTAGATGGATGTCCCTAAGAGATTGTCCATTTGTTTTTAAATGTTTCAATAAAATCTAAATCTTGTGCTACGTATGAATATGCTCAATGCTTGTTTTAGAGCCTTAGTCTTGGCGGTATGCGTCTCATTTTTGCATGGCCAGAGTGAAACACAAAAAAGTGAAATCATTCAAACACTGGGTGAGGACACAGGTAATGCTTTACTGTCAACCCATCAAGCCATTAATGCACTGGCTCAAGGCTGGCAGAGTAGAACCTATGCAGAAGGTCAAGCTTTGGAGTTGGCCGCCAGCTATCGCGGTAGCGCTGAATTGGTGGAAAAATTAATCAAAGGTAAAGCTGAGAACTACGAACAAGGGGCATTACTTCTTGTAAAGCAGGCAATGGCTCTTGAAGCCTGGATTAAGATTGGGGATAACTCTATAGGGACAACCTATCAGAAGCTGAAGCTACAGACAGACGTAGCATTGTTTGGAGACAGCACCACTGACAGTCGCATTGAGACTTCTTCAAAAGAAGGCGTGATTGTACTTGAAATCACTGAGTCCATTGCCCCCAAAGGCAAACCTGGGCAGACAGGAGTCATGACTGTAAAACGCACGCAAAAGGAGCTGCCATTACAAGTCCAATGGAGCTATCCAGACGGCGGTTCTGACCTTGGGATTTGTATTCCGTTTCCACAGAGCGGCTTCATGGCGGCCAGCTTTGGAAAAGGGGTTAAATCGGTGCATGTCTACAAACGAGATGGAAAAA
>Ga0182737_1001812_pt1 | contig 19520 bp, 16 predicted proteins | sample eDN5th30CBELigOP_FD_128878 | JGI IMG/M metagenome (GOLD analysis project Ga0182737, IMG submission 128878) | Enriched Organic Plus compost microbial communities from Emeryville, California, USA - eDNA 5th pass 30_C BE-Lig OP (version 2) (version 2) ...
GCCCGACGAGCGGCCGCCGCCCGACAGTTTCTCGTCAGCTCCGCGCAGGGGCGAGAAGTTGGTGCCGGTGCCGGAACCGTATTTGAACAGGCGCGCCTCGCGCGTCCACAGGTCAATGATGCCGCCTTCATTCACCAGGTCGTCCTTGACGCTCTGGATGAAGCAGGCATGGGGCTGGGGGTGTTCATAGGCGCTGGTGGACCTGGTCAGCCGTCCGCTCTTGTGGTCCACGTAATAGTGGCCCTGGCCGGGGCCATCGATGCCATAGGCCCAGTGCAGGCCGGTGTTGAACCATTGCGGCGAGTTGGGCGCGCATTTCTGCGAGGCCAGCATGTGGCAGAGTTCGTCATAGAAAGCCTGGGCGTCGCTTTCGGCGTCGAAATAGCCGCCCTTCCAGCCCCAATAGGTCCAGGTGCCGGCCAGCCGGTCGAACACCTGCTTGGCCGATTTTTCGCCGGTGGTTTCCTTGTTGTCCTTGGCGGCGGGCTGCTTGCGCCAGAGGAATTCGGGCACCCCGTCCTCGGCCACCGGCTTGAGGGCCTTGGGCACGCCCGCCTTGCGAAAATATTTCTGGGCCAGCACATCGCTGGCCACCTGGCTCCAGCTTTCCGGCACCTCGATGTCGGAATGGCTGAAGACGATGGAACCGTCCGGGTCGCGGATTTCGCTGCTGGCGGTGCGGAAGGCGATGCCCTCGTAAGGCGAATGCCCCTCAACCGTGAAGTGACGGCGAATACGCATGGCGATACCCCGGAAATTGGTGTTGAACGGCCCCAGCCCCGCCCGTCCGGCCGCCATTCCGGGGGCTCTGCGGCCGCTTTCGCGGTGGACAGCCTCGCCAGATATGGTGGTCACGGGTGGTGACTGGCCCAAATTATGGGCCTGTGGGCTCGGCGGCGGCAAGGGGAATAGTGGCTGTTGCCACGGTAATCCACCACATCCGGTGGCGGGAACCGGATGGAACAAGGGCGGCAAGCGGGCCCCGGCTGCCGCAGCTTTTGGGCCTTTTCTACACTTTGGCTGCGGGCTTTGGAGGCTTTGGGGATAAGTGAAAAAGCCGCCCTTGAAGCCTCTTCTGTGCCCTGCAACATTGGCGCAAACCCCGCCCACGCCCTATAGTCCGGGCGAATCCGCGAGCCGTGCCCGCATGCCGTTCTTCAAGATGATCTTTTCCTGGTGGAACTCCGCGACCTGGGGGACTTGGCTGACCACCTGGCTGTCGGGCAGTCCGGTCGGCACGGACGATTTCGGCAACCGCTACTACCAGAACAAGGACGGTTCGCGCCGCTGGGTGATCTATAACGGCACCGTCGAGGCCAGCCGCGTGCCGCCCGACTGGCATGGCTGGCTGCATCATACCTATGCCGAGCCGCCGACCCGCGCCCCGCTCAAGTCCAAGGGCTTCGAGGCGCCGCACCAGCCCAACCTCACGGGCACCGAGGCTGCCTACAAGCCGTCGGGCAGCCTGGCCAGGGGCGGCGTCCGCCCGCCGGCCACCGGCGACTATCAGGCCTGGAAGCCGGAATAATCCTTCATGAGCAGCAGGGTCATGCAGCAGCAGAACAATATTGCTGAAACCATTATCGGCGCCATCGTGGTCGTGGTGGCGGTGGCCTTCCTGGCCTTTGCCTATATGCGCACCGGCACCGGCAGCCTGTCGGGCTATGAGATCAATGCCCGCCTGCCCAAGGTGGATGGGCTGGGCGTGGGCACCGATGTGCGGCTGGCGGGCGTCAAGATCGGGTCCGTCACCAACCTGGTGCTGGATCCCAAGACCTATCTGGTCACGGTGCATATGAACGTCCGCAGCGACATCCGGATTCCCGCCGATTCCTCGGTGCTGGTGACCTCGGCGGGCATCCTGGGCTCGTCCTATCTGTCCATCACGCCCGGCGGCGACGACAAGATGATGGCCGCGGGCGACTTCTTCGAAAGCGCCCAGGGAGCGGTGGATGTGATGGGCCTGGTGGGCCGCTTCATGGGCGGCGATACCGGTTCCAAGCCCGCGCCAAAGCAGCCGCCGCCGCTGGGCGACGGCCCGTGAGGCTGTCGTGAGGGTTCCGGCTCCGGCGTCCGCGGCCTTCGCGTTGATGGCGTTCGCGGCTGCCGCCCATGCGCAGAGCGCCTCTGTTCCGATCGCGCCGCCCGAAGCGCCTGTCGCCATTCCCGCGCCGCCGCCGCTGGACGGTGAAGCGCCGCCCGCCATTCCCGTCGGGCCGCAGGGCGGCACCGTTCTGCAGATGCGCGGGCTGGACAAGATCACCGGCCGTCCCACCAACGTCACCGCGCCCATCGGCAAGCCCGTGCGCTTCGCCACTCTGACCGTCACGGCGCGTTTCTGCTATTCGACGCCGCCCAGCGAGACGCCGGAAACGGCGGCCTTTGTGCAGGTGGAGGATCATCGTCCCGACCAGCCGGCCCGCAGGATTTTCTCCGGCTGGATGTATGCCTCCAGCCCCGGCCTGAACGGGGTGGAGCATCCGCTCTATGACGTCTGGGCGCTGAGCTGCAACAATGCGCCGCCCTCGGCGGTGGCCGCCGCCAGCTCCGCGCCCGCCCCCGCCAAGGTCAGGGCGCCGGACTCCTCGGACCGCGAAGGCGTGGCCGCCCTGCCGGAAGGCGCGGGCCAGTAACGGCGCCTAGAAGAACGGCCAGATCGCCTCGCGGCTCAGGGCGTAATTCAGCTTCATCAGATATTGCTCGCGCGGGATTTCCACCGCGCCGAAACGCGCCAGATGGCTGGTGATGAACTGGGTGTCGAGCAGGACGAAGCCGCCGCGCCGCAGGCCGTCCACCAGCGCCGCCAGCGCCACCTTGCTGGCGTCGGTGCGGCGGCTGAACATGCTTTCGCCGAAAAAGGCCGCGCCCAGCCGCACGCCATACAGCCCGCCCACCAGTTCGCCGTCCTGCCAGGTCTCCAGGGAATGGGCATGGCCGCCCGCATGGAGCGCTGTGTACAGGCGCAGGATTTCGTCATTGATCCAGCTTTCCTCCCGGCCTGGCGCGGGGGCGGCGCAAGCCCGCATCACCTCCTCGAAAGCCTGGTCGGCGGTGACGGTGAAACGGCCGGACCGGATGGTGCGGGCCAGGCGGCGCGGCACATGGAACGTATCCAGCGGGATGATGCCGCGCTGGTCCGGCGACACCCAGTACAGGGTGGGATCGTCGCGCTTTTCGGCCATCGGAAACAGGCCGTCGGCATAGGCGCGCAGCAGGAGTTCGGGAGTGAGCCGGGGGCCGTGCATGGCAAAAGAATAGCCCGCGACAGGATTTGCTGTCGCGGGCTTTCTCGCAGCTTGCTCAGGTTTCCTTCCCCCTCGCGGCGAAGCCGCTGGAGGGGGAAGGTGTCGCAGCGAGGTGTCTGCGGAGCAGACCCGAGCTGTGACGGATGGGGGTCATTTCTTATTGATCGAAAACGCGCCGGGACCGGCGGCTGCGATATAGAGGAACAGGAAGCAGAACAGGATCGCCGCGTCGCCGCGGTTGAGCACCGGGAAGATGCTGGACTTGGCATGCACCAGCCAATAGGCGAAGGCCATGGTGCCCGAGGCGATGAAAGCCGCCGGACGGCTGAAGAAGCCCAGGACGATCATCACGCCCGTGACGATCTCGATCACCCCGGCGACTCCGCTTAGCGAAGTCAGGGATGGACTCATCGCACTGGGCGGAAAGTTCAAATGCTTGGAGGTGCCGTGTTCCAGGAACAGCAGGCCCGCCACGATGCGGGTGATACCCAGAATCTGATATGAAAACTTGTCCAGAAAACCCATGTGAACGTCCCTCCCACGTTGTTGCAAGGAGGGAACCTTAACGGGGAACGGGACGGCGGGCTATGAGGATTGTGTCTTCTTCAGGTCCTGCTGCAATGCGGTAACGCCTTCCGGCGGCAGCAGCATCTGGGCGTCATAGCCGGGATTGAGGATCACGCCATAGCCGGGCGGCAGCCGCAGGAAGAAATGCCGGCCGGTCATCCGCAGCGCATAGGCGGCCATGTCATGCGGCTGGCGGCCGGCGGCGGTAAAGGCCGCAACAAAGGACAGGCTGTCCTGCTCCAGCAACACCGGGCGAAAGCCGCTGCCGTCATTCTGGATCTGCTGCGTGCTGGGAATGAAAAGCTCGGCATCGGCCATTTCGAGCATGACCGTGTCACCCGGCACGGTGCCGGTTCGCGCCTCCTGGATGCGCCGTTCGATCGCGTTCCGCGGCGCGAAATCCAGCAATCCGGTCAGTGACCCGTCATCAATGACCAAGGCTCAATGACCAAGACTGGCCAGGTATTTTTCCAGCCAGTGGATCGAATAATCGCCGTTGATGATGTCCGGCTCGCGCACCAGTTTCTGGAACAGCGGGATGGTGGTCTCGATACCGCCCACCACCAGTTCGTCCAGCGCGCGGCGCAGGCGCAGCAGGCATTCGTTGCGGTTCTTGGCGTGGACGATCAGCTTGCCCGCCAGGCTGTCGTAATAGGGCGGGATGCGATAGCCGGAATAGATCGCCGAATCGAAGCGCACCCCCAGGCCGCCGGGCGTGTGGAAATGGTCGATGGTGCCGGGCGAAGGGCGGAAGGTGAAGGGATTTTCCGCGTTGATGCGGCATTCGATGGCATGGCCCTCGAACACGATGTCGCTCTGGCGGAAGGCCAACGGCGCGCCCGCCGCGATGCGGATCTGTTCGCGCACGATATCGATGCCGGTGATGGCTTCGGACACCGGATGCTCCACCTGCAGGCGGGTGTTCATCTCGATGAAATAGAAGCGGCCGTCCTCGTACAGGAATTCGATGGTGCCCGCGCCCAGATAGCCCAGTTTGGTGAGCGCGTTGGTGCAGATGCCGCCGATCTCGTCGCGCTCCTGCGCGTTGAGGGCGGGGCTGCCCGCTTCCTCCCAGACCTTCTGGTGGCGACGCTGCAGCGAGCAGTCGCGTTCGCCCAGATGCACCACATTACCGTGGCTGTCGGCCAGGATCTGGATTTCGATATGACGCGGCTTCTGGAGATATTTCTCCATATACACCGTGTCGTTACCGAAGGCCGCCTTGGCCTCGGCACGGGCGGTGGACAAGGCGAACATCAGTTCGCCCGCATGCGCCGCGACCTTCATGCCGCGGCCGCCGCCGCCCGCCGTCGCCTTGATCAGAACCGGATAGCCGATCTCCTCGGCCATGCGGGCCGCGTCGGCGTCCGACACTTCGCCGTCCGAACCCGGCACGGTGGGAATGCCCAGTTCCTTCACGGTCTGCTTGGCGGTGATCTTGTCGCCCATCATGCGGATATGCTCCGCCGTGGGGCCGATGAAGGTCAGGCCGTGTTCGGCGATGATGTCGGCGAACTTGGCGTTCTCCGACAGGAAGCCGTAACCGGGATGGATCGCTTCCGCGCCGGTGATCTCGCAGGCGGCGATGATGGCGGGAATGTTCAGATAGGACTGGGCCGCGGCGGGCGGGCCGACGCAGACACTCTCATCGGCCAGGCGCACATGCATCGCATCGCTGTCCGCCGTGGAATGGATGGCCACGGTGGAGATGCCCATCTCCTTGCAGGCGCGGATGACGCGAAGGGCGATTTCGCCGCGATTGGCGATGAGAACCTTCTCGAACATCAGGCGATGACGCAGAGGGTCTGGCCGAACTCGACGGGGTCGGCGTCGGAAACGCTGATTTCCTTCACGGTGCCGCCCCTGGGCGCGGTGATGGCGTTCATGGTCTTCATCGCTTCCACGATGAACAGCGTGTCGCCTTCCTTGACCGTCTTGCCGACGCTGATGAAGGGCGGCTTGCCCGGTTCGGACGCCAGGTAAACCGTGCCGACCATCGGCGAGGGCACCGCGCCCGCGGCCGGGCCGCTGGAAGCGCCGCCGGACGACGGCGCGGGGGCGGCGGGAACCGGAGCGGCGGCAACCGGGGCCGTAGCGGCGGCGGGCGCGGCGGCGATGACGCCGCCCGCCGAACGGCTGACGCGGATGCGCGCGCCGTTATGCTCGATCTCGATTTCGGTCAGGCCGGTTTCCTTGAGCAGCTTGGCCAGCTCGCGCACCGCGCCCCCGTCGATGCCGGGCTTGCCCGAGACGGTGGTTGCCTTCGGGGCGGGGGCTTTGGGCGCTGACGTCTTCGCGGCGGCCTTTACCGGCTTGGCCGCCTGCCTGGCGGACGGCTTGGCGGGCTTCTTCTTCTTGCTGCTCATTTGGATACCTTCAGGATTTCGTCAGGATGTCGGCGATGGCGTCCACCGCGCGCAGATAACCCTGCGCGCCCAGACCCATCACGATGCCGGTCGCACCCTTGGAGACATAGGACAGGTGGCGGTACGGCTCACGCCGGTGGATGTTGGACAGATGCACCTCGATCACGGGGATGGTCAGCGTCTGGATGGTGTCCAGGATCGCGATGGAGGTATGGCCATAGCCCGCCGGATTGATGATCACGGCGCTGCCGTTGGTGCGCGCTTCCTGCAGCGTATCCACGATCTCGCCTTCATGGTTGGACTGGCGGAAGACCACGGACAGCCCGTGGCGGGCGGCCTGCGCCACGCACATCTTCTCGATCTGGGGCAGGGTGGTGCGGCCATAGACCTCCGGCTCGCGCTGGCCCAGCAGGTTGAGGTTGGGACCATTGACGATATAGATCGGTAAGGTCTTGGATTGCTTTGATTTTTTTGCCATAGACTTTCCATGGGCGGGAGCGATTCAAGCCTTATAATCGCTCTGTACCGATACGGAAATGCTTAAGGTAGCGCGCATGTCACAGACCCTTCCCCAGACCCAAAAGATGAACGTGATCCTGAATGGCGAGGCGCGCGCGCTGGAGCGGGCCATGAGCCTTGCCGACCTGCTGCGCAGCCTGGGCCTGGAGCCGGGCAAGATCGCGGTGGAGCGCAACCTGGAGATCGTGCCGCGTTCCACCTACGAGCAGGTGATGGTGGCCGAGGGCGACCGGCTGGAGATCGTGCATTTCATCGGCGGCGGCAATGCGCCGGTCGCGGCGCCGGCATCGCGGCAGGACAGGCCCTTCGTCATCGCGGGGCGCGCCTTCACCTCGCGCCTGATCATCGGCACCGGCAAGTACAAGTCCTATGAGGAGAATGCGCGGGCGCTGGAAGCCAGCGGCGCCGAGATCGTCACCGTGGCGGTGCGCCGGGTGAACCTGACCGATCCCAGCCAGCCCATGCTGGTGGATTTCATCGACCCGAAGAAGGTCGTGTTCCTGCCCAACACCGCCGGTTGCTTCACGGGCGAGGAGGCGGTGCGCACCCTGCGCCTGGCGCGCGAGGCGGGCGGCTGGTCGCTGGTCAAGCTGGAAGTGCTGGGCGAGAAGAAGCTGCTCTATCCCGACATGATCGAGACGCTGCGCGCCACCGAGATGCTGGCCAAGGACGGCTTCCAGGTGATGGTCTATTGCAGCGACGATCCGCTGATGGCCAAGCGGCTGGAGGATTGCGGCGCGGTGGCGATCATGCCGCTGGCCTCGCCCATCGGATCGGGGATGGGCATCACCTCCACCGTGAACCTGCGGATGATCATCGCCGACAGCAAGGTGCCGGTGATCGTGGATGCGGGCATCGGCACGGCGTCCGACGCGGCGGTGGCGATGGAGCTGGGCTGCGACGCGGTGATCACCAATACCGGAATCGCCCATGCGGATGATCCGGTGCGGATGGCGCGGGCGATGAAGCTGGCAGTGGAGGCGGGGCGCGAGGCCTGGCTGGCGGGGCGGATGCCGCGCAAGGCCTATGCCGATCCCTCCAGCCCGCTAGCCGGGCTGATCTAGGGCGCTTGCGCGCCGGTCTTGTCTAGCTCTTGGTCATCTCTTCGTTGATCGAGGCGTCGTCCATGAAGGCGCCCGGCCGCATGCGGCCGTTGATGATGAAGGTGGGGGTGCCGTCTATGCCCACCTTGTGGGCCAGCGCGATGCTGTCGTTCAGCGCCTTGGTGATCTCCGGATCGGCCATGTCGGCCTTCAGCTTCGCCATGTCCAGGCCCGCCTTGGCAGCGTTGGCGAACACCATCTCCTCGGTCATGGCGCCTTCCTCGCTCATCAGCGCGAAGTGGAAATCCAGATAGCGGTCCGGCTGGCGGCGCGCCGCCAGCGAGGCCTTGGAGGCGAAGATCGCGCCCGCGCCATGCAACTGCTCGATGGGGAACTCGATCAGGGCGATGCGGGTGTCGTTCTTGTGCGCTTCGTAGAACTTCTTCATCGCGGGCAGCGAGGCGCGGCAATAGGGACAGTCATAATCGTAGAACTCCACCAGCGTCCGCTTGGCGTCGGCGGGGCCGGTGACGAAGGCGATGCGCGGATCGAAGAAGGCGGCCTGTCCGACCTTGGCCAGGGTGGCCTCGCGTTGGGCGGCTTCCTTTTCCTTTTCCAGCGCCTCATGGCGGCCCATCATCGCCAGCGCCAGTTCCGGGTGGTTCATCAAATAGGTCTGCATCTGCCGGTCGTTGATCGGCATATAGCCCTGCCGGGCCATGGTGACGATGATCGCCACGGCCAGCGCCGCGCCGCCGATGGCCCCGGCCAGGGTGATGACGAATGCCCGCATCTGTCTCTCCTATCGCTGGCGCATCAGGCCGGAGGCCGCGCCCAGTATGTCCTGCGCCCGTTCCCAGTCCGCGCCGCCCTGGGGCAGCTTGGCGCGGGCGCGGGTAGCGAACACGATGGCCTTCTGCATGTCGCCGCGATTGTAGTTCAGTTCGGCGGTCGCCAGGTTGGCCATCGGCTCATTATGCAGGGCGCTATAGGCCTGGGCGGTTTGATACCAGGTAAACAGGTCGTCATTTTCCGCCAGCAGGGCGGCCTTGAGGTTCTGGAGCGCCTCGCCCGCCAGGGCCTGGTTTTCCATGGCGAGCTGGGCCGAAGCCAGCGCCAGACGCAATTGCGGCGCGCCGGGGCGCAGCCGCACGGCCTTCTGATAGTCGGGAATGGCCAGAGCGGGCTTGGCCATGCTGACATTGATCTGCCCGCGCACCTCGTAGAAATAGGGATTGTTCGGTTCTTCCGCGATCAGGCTGTCGATCTCGGCCAGCGCCTTCTGGAAATTGGGCATCCGCATATAGGCCAGCGACCGGGCATAGCGGGCGGGCGCGGAGGTATCGGTCACCGGAAAACGGATCATCGCGTCCTTCACCGGCAGCACGAAGCCCGCCAGCTTGGCCTGCACCATCTGATAGGTCCGCAGGCTCTGCGGCGAATCCTGCACCTCGCGGAAGGGCGAGGCGTCCACCAGCGACTCCAGGTCTGCGACGCGGTCCTGGCCGACCGGATGATCCACCGCGAAGCGGTTGATCTTGTAGGCGCTCATCGCTTCCTGCTGGGCGAAGCGCTGGAAGGTCCGCAGCATGCCCATCGGCGACTGGCGGGTGGCGTTCAGCAGCTTCAGCGCGATCTGGTCGGCGGTGGATTCCTGCACGCGGGTGAATGCGGCGAAGCGCGCCGCCGTCACCGCCTGGCCCAGGCCCATCAGCGCCATGCCCGCTTCGCCCGCGCCCGCGATCATCGCGGCGACGCCGGCCACCATTGACAGCAGCATGGGCACCATCGCCTGCTTGATGGCAAAAGAGCCGCGCGTCAGATGCGCGCCAGAGATGTGCCCGGTTTCATGCGCCATCACGCCGATCAGTTCGTTGGGCGTGCGCAGCCACAACAGGATGCCCGCGCAGATGAAGATGTTGGCGGGCTGCATCGCGAAAGCGTTGATCTCCAGATCGCCCACCAGATAGACCTTGACCGCCTCGGGATCGAGGCCCGCGGCCTTGGCCAGCGGCGTTTCATAGCTGCGCAGCATCTCCTCGGTCTCGGTGTCGCGCAGGATGCCGATGCCCTGGGCCTGGACCTGAGCGGGCAGCACGCAGGTCAGCAGCGCGGCCGCGAAACCGGCGGCGAATGTCAGCTTGCGGAGCAGCGCGCCTGTGCAGGAGCGGCCTGAGGAAGATCGGGGCATATGCGGCGGCAAGGCGAATCTCCTAAAGGGGCCGCATCCTCGCGCGGCCGTCCCCCGGTCAAAAACCCCGGCGGACGGTATGGGGGCGGGGGGGCAAAAGCAAACGCTGGCTTTCCCGGTTGCGGGTAAGGCATAAAGACCCCGAAAAAGCCGCTGGGATTACATCCGCGTCATGCGTTCCGCCCGTCTTCTTGCCCTGCTTGCCGCGCCGCTGACCCTGATCGGCGGCTGCACCACCGTCGAATCGATCGGCAACCAGATGGCCTCCACGGTGGGGCTGACCGACGCCGCGCCGCGCTCCTACACCTCAAGCTCCGTGTCCCAGGCGCGGCGCACCGGCATCGCGGTCGCCGACGAGCCCTATGCCGCGCGCGCGGGCGCGGTGGCGTTGGCCGACAGCGGCAATGCGGTGGATGCGGTAACCACCATGTTCTTCACCCTGTCCGCGACCTATCCGGTGGCGGCGGGCCTGGGCGCGGGCGGCATCTGCCTGGTGCGCGACACCAATGGCCGCGTGACGGAGTTCGATTTCCTGACGCGCCAGCCGCGCGCGGGCGGCGCCTATGCCATTCCCGGCGCGGTGCGTGGCTTCCATGAGATGCAGACCCTGTATGGCGCGCTGCCCTGGCAGCGCACGGTGGGTCCGGGCGAAGCCTATGCCGCGACCGGCTTTGCCATTTCGCAGGCGCTGGCGACGCGGCTGGCGGACTCCCAGAATGTCGTGCGGCTGGATGCCAGCCTTGCGGCGGAATTCCTGGACGAGTCCGGCCAGCCCCGCGCTGCGGGGACAGAGGCGCGCAACGTTCCGCTTTCCCAGGCCATGACGCAGATCCGGCTGAACGGCGCGGACGGTTTCTACAAGGGTGCCACGGCGCAGCGCATCGTGGCCTGGTCGGCGGCGCAGGGCGGGGCCATCACCGCCGATGAGCTTGCCGCCACGGCCGCCAAGCAGACCGCGCCGCGCCAGCGCCGCACCGGTGGGCTGACGGCCTGGCTTCCGGGTCCGGGCACCGGGGCGGGCGCTTTCTCCGGCGCGCTGCTCGACAATCTGGCGCGCAGCGGCGGCAACGCGGATTCCGTCGCCACTGCTGCCCGCCAGACCCTGGCGGCGTTTGGTGTCGCCAGCCTGCCGCGCGATCTGGGTTCCACCGGCTTTGCCGCCGTGGACGCCAGCGGGCAGGCGGCGTCTTGCGCCATCACCCTGAACGGTCCGTTTGGGTCGGGCCGCACCGCGGAAGGAACCGGCGTACAGCTTGCAGCGTCTCCGGCCGGTGCGGCGGGGCTGGCCAGCGCCTTCCTGGCGCCGGTACTGGCGATGGACGAACAGGGCGTGGCGCTGGCGGGCGCGGGCGCGGGCGGTCCCAATGGCGCGGCCGCGATGACGCATGCGTTGCTGCAGGCGTCGCAGGGCCGTCAGCTGGGACGGCGCGGCGACCTGCGCGGCACCGGGAATGCGCCCTACGACACGGTCAATGTGATTTCCTGCGACCGCGAGGCTTGCATCGCGCTGGCCGATCCGGGCGCGCACGGCATGGGTACGGTGGCCGAAGCGGTGGTGCAGTCCGCCATCGAGCCCTGACGGACTTCGGCATCAGGGATGTGAAAAAGGCCGCGGCATGTGCCGCGGCCTTTTTGTTTGTTGTGCGAGAGGAGGGAACGCCACGAGCCGAAGCGCGTGGCGGGGTCCTGCGCTACTCGCCGCCAAAAGCCTTCTGCCACCACCCCTTCTTGGGCTTGGCATCGTCCTTGGGCGTGGTGTCCACTTCATCGTCCTTCAGCGACCAGACCGGCGCGGAAGGCGCGCCCGGTGCCGATGGCGCGGTGCTGGGCGTGGTGTCGATCTCGTCCGGAATACCGAAACGGTTGTCGGCGGCATAGGCCGGGGCCTGCTCATCTGTCTCGCCGGGCGCCTCGCCGGGGGCGCGGTCATTGCGGTCGCGGCCGCCACGGCGGCCCCGGCGGCGGCGGCGCTTGCGGCGCGCCTCGCCGTTTTCGCCCGCTGCCGCTTCGCCATTGGCGGCGCTGTCCGGCAGGTCATCGCCCTCCGGCGTCTCGCCGTCGCTGGAGGCGTCTTCCGCCACGGCCGGTTGCGGCTGGCCGTCGCGAGGCGCGCGCTCGCCGCGGTCACGGTTGCGCCCGCGTCCGCCCCGGCGGCGGCGCTTGCGGCCATTCTCGCCCCGCTCGCGGGTTTCGGACGTGCGTTCGCCGGAGGCGCGTTCCTCGTCCTCCTCGGAATCGGCGGTATCGTCCGACTCGACGATTTCCTCCTCGTCCTCGATCTCTTCCACATAGTCCGGTTCCGGCTCGTCGGAGGGCACGAAACCCGCCTCGATGCTGACGGCGGCGCTGCTGCGCGGACGCTCGCCCGGATCGCGGGCCTTGGTGCGCTCGATCTCGAACGCGCCGCCCGCCATGCCCGGCTTGGGATCGAAGGTGATCTCCAGGCCATGCTCGGCCTCAATGCGCGACAGTTCGTGGCGCTTCTGGTTGAGGATATAGAGCGCCACCTCGTTATCGATCTTGACGGTGACGGCGGCGGCGCGGTTCTTCTCGCCTTCCTCCTCCAGTCCGCGCAGGACGCGCAGCGCCGAGGATTCGATGGAGCGCAGCAGGCCGGTGCCCTGGCAGTGCGGGCAGGTGACTGTGGAACCGGCGATCACGCCCGCGCGCAGGCGCTGGCGCGACATTTCCAACAGGCCGAACTGCGAGATCTTTCCGATCTGGACACGGGCACGGTCGTTCTTCACCGCGTCGCGCAGCCGCTTTTCGACCTCGCGGTCGTTGCGGCCTTCTTCCATGTCGATGAAGTCGATCACGATCAGACCGGCCAGGTCGCGCAGGCGCAGCTGGCGGCCGATTTCGCTGGCGGCCTCCAGGTTGGTCTTGCGCGCGGTTTCCTCGATCGAATGTTCGCGGGTGGCGCGGCCGGAATTGACGTCGATGGAGACCAGCGCCTCGGTCTGGTTGATGACGATATAGCCGCCCGATTTCAGGGTGACGGTGGGCGAGAACATCGAATCCAGCTGGCTTTCGATGTGCATGCGCTGGAACAGCGGCACCGTGTCCTTGTAGTGATGCACATGCTTGGCATGGCTGGGCATCAGCATCCGCATGAAGTCCTTGGCGTTGCGGTAGCCCTGTTCGCCTTCCACCACGATGTCCTGCACATCCTTGGTGAACAGGTCGCGGATCACGCGCTTGATCAGGTCGCCTTCCTCATAGACGCAGGCGGGCGCGTTGGAGGACAGCGTCTTTTCGCGGATCGTGTCCCACAGCCGCAGCAGGTAGTCATAGTCGCGGCGGATCTCCAGCTTGGTGCGGTTCTCGCCCGCGGTGCGGATGATCAGGCCCATGCCTTCGGGCAGCTCCAGCCCCTGGGCGGCGCTTTTCAGGCGCTTGCGGTCGGCGGCATTGGTGATCTTGCGGGAAATGCCGCCGCCGCGCGGGGTGTTGGGCATCAGCACGCAATAGCGGCCGGGCAGCGACAGATAGGTGGTCAGGGCGGCGCCCTTGTTGCCGCGTTCTTCCTTGACCACCTGCACTAGGATGATCTGGCGGCGCTTGATGACTTCCTGGATCTTGTAATGCTTCTTGCGGACCCAGCGCTGCGACGGGCGCTGCGCCTGGAGCGGCTGGGCCTCGCCGCCCTCGGCACCTTCGGCGCCCGCCTCGGAGGGCAGGGCGTCGCCCTCGATCACCTCGGTGTCGGTCGCCGGAGCCCCCTGGGCCTCCACCGGCTCGATCTCGCCTTCATTCTCCTGGGCGGCCCCGGCGGCGGCGACATCGGCATCGCCGTCATAGTCCTCGGCCAGCGCCGTGGCGGCGGCTTCGGGCTTGGTCAGGAGCGCATCGTCCTCGTCATGATCGTGGTCGGGCTCTTCCACGGCGGCGCCGCCATGATTGACGAAGACATCGGCATGGTCGTCATCGTCTTCGGTGGCGGGGCCATCGGCCGTGGGGCCGTCGGCGGCGGGGGAGGCGTCGTCTTCTTCCTCCGGGGCGGCGTCCAGCGGCACCAGGGGGGCCATCTCGGCACTGTCCTCGCCGGTATCGGTTTCCTCCTCGGCGTCCTCGTCCTCGGCTTCGCTGTCCTCGGCCTTGGCGCCGGTGATCTCGAAGGACTCGATATCGTCCTCCTGGCGGCGGCGGGCCTCGGCCTCCTGCTCGGCCAGCAGGGCCTGACGGTCGGCGACGGGGATCTGGTAATAGTCGGGATGGATTTCGGCGAAGGCCAGGAAGCCCTGGCGGTTGCCGCCATATTCGACAAAAGCGGCCTGCAGCGACGGCTCGACCCGCGTCACCTTCGCCAGGTAGATGTTGCCCTTGAGCGGCCGCTTGGAAGCGGCCTCGAAATCAAATTCCTCGACCCTGGAGCCGTCCAGAATGACCACGCGGGTCTCTTCCGGGTGGTTGGCGTCGATCAGCATGCGCTTGGTCATGAAAGTCTCCGGTGCGCGCGCGGGAACGGCCGGGCGCACGATGTGCGGCTGCGGCGGGGCGGCGCGAAGTGTGGGTGGAAAGAAGGCACGCGAACCCGTCCGCCGGAACGGTCACTTCATTTCTGAAGTCCGGGGCAGCGTCGGAAGGGAGCGCGAAAAGGACGGTCATTGTTTCGTCTGGGCCGGTCGGCCGGCGGACCGGAAGTCCACGGCGTGGGGCCAAAGGGTTACCTGGGAAAGCCGTTGTGCTCGCGTTGGTCGCGGGGCGTGGCAAGGGCCGCTCAGGGGCGCCCGGGACCGCGCGAGAATCGCAAGGCACTACCGGACAGGACTTTTTGTAGGGTGCGCCCAGGCTTTCAACAAGCAGTTAATGGAGACGGCATCGGTCCGGCAACGCTAAAAATATCGAATAATGTTTACTATCAATAGCTTGCTTAAATATCCTATGATATTAAATCAGCTTCCGGACCATAGCCGGAGCAGATTGTTGCGGACGGCATCCAGCCGGATGCGGTTTTCCCATCGCATGTTCAGGCCCTCCAGCGCCGCCACCTCGCTCAGTTCGTAAAGCTGGGTGCGCTGGTATTCCTGGGCGATCAGGCTCTCGATAAAGGTGATCGAGACCAGCCGCTGGCCCCGGCGGACCGGGGCGACCTGGTGAAGCTGGGTGGAGGGATAGACCACCACGCTGCCCGGTTCGCCCTTGATGACCACGGGCCGGGTGCCGAGATGGACCACCAGTTCGCCGCCCTCATAACTGGCGGGCGGGTTCAGCCAGACGGTCGCCGACAGGTCGGAGCGGTGTAGTTCGTTGCCGAAGCGCATGTGAGAGGTGTCAGCATGGACACCATACTCCATGCCCACCTCGTAGCGGGCCAGCAGCGGCGGGGCGATATGGCGGGGGAAGGCGAAGTCCCGGAACGGCTGCGAGCGGGCAAAGGCGTCGGCCACGATGCGCGAGGATTCGGCATAGCCGGGATCGGCATGGCTGACCTGGAGATTGTTCTTGGTCTCCATCGCGGGATTGGAAATGCGCCCGTCAACAAAGGTGGTGGCGGCCGCGATGGCCTGCAGGCGGGCGACTTCCGCCGGGTTTAAAAAATCTTTTATTTCCAGAAACATCTGGTTTCCCCTTGATGCGGGAACTTAGCAAATGCCCGGCAGGAAACAAACCGTCTGACCGGATCGCCATGCTAGTCTGCCGCATCCAGATTCGGAGCCTTCGTGCGGGTTGTCTTTCTCCTTTTCGCTGCCGTGGCCGCCCTGTCGGTGGCGGTGCTGACGGCCCAGGGGCAGGATCGGCGCCAAGATCAGAGACAGGACGACGCGATCACAAATCTCCTGCGCCAGCAGGGCGACGCGGCGAAAAACCTGCCCGCCGCCCCGTCCAGTCCCGCGCCCGCGCCGTTGCCCGGCCCGTCGGTGGGCAGCAAGCCGCGCGGGCCGCTGCCGATGGTGATGAGCGCCCGCATCGGCGAGCATGACGACCGTACCCGGCTGGTGATCGAATTGTCCGACCCGGTGAACCTGCGCGCCTTCGTGCTGGCCAATCCCGACCGCGTGGTGATCGACATGCCGGAAGTGTCGTGGCGGCTGGGCGCGCCGCCCCGGCCCAGCGGCTTCGGCTCCATCAAATCCTACCGCTATGGCCAGTTCCGCGCGGGCAATTCGCGCATGGTGATCGACCTGAACCGGCCGGTCAGCCTGTCCGACACGCTGGTGCTGCCCCCCTCCAGCGGGTTCGGCTACCGAGTGGTGATCGACCTGTTCCCCTCCACCCGGCCCAAATTCGACGCCCAGGCGGGCTGGCCCGCCGACCTGCGCAAGCGCGAGACCGATGCCGAGCGGCTGGCCGCGATGATCGCCGCCGACCGCGCCCCGCCCGCGCGCGGCCGCACCGGCAAGAAGATCATCGTGATCGATCCGGGGCATGGCGGCCTGGATTCCGGCACGGTGGGCGTCAACGGGCTGATGGAAAAGGACCTGGTGCTGGCCCAGAGCCTGAAGCTGTCGCGCGAACTGAAATCGCGGGGCTATACCGTCTATCTGACGCGCGAGACCGATACCTTCGTGCCCCTGCGCCAGCGCGTCGCCATCGCCCGTGCCGACAAGGCCGACCTGATGATCTCCATCCACGCTGACTCCAATCCCGATCCGGAGACCAGCGGCACCTCGATCTACACCCTCAGCGATGGCCGTTCCGACCGCGAGGCGGCGGCGCTGGCCAAGCGCGAAAACCAGTCCGACATCATCGCGGGCGTGGACCTGGGTGGCGATAACAATCCCGTGGCCCCCATCCTGATCGACCTGGCCCAGCGCGACACGATCAACAAGTCCACCCGCTTCGCCACCGCCACCCTGGCCAGCATGGGGCGGGTGACCGACATACTGGCGCGCAAGCCGCATCGCAGCGCCAGCCTGGCGGTGCTGGTCGCGCCTGATGTTCCGGCGGTGCTGCTGGAACTGGGATACCTGTCCAATCGCGGCAATGCCGCCCAGATGAACACCGATGCCTGGCGCACCAAGGTCGCGGATGCCATCGCCGATGCGGTGGACCAGCAATTTACCGCCCCCGGCCAGGCCAGGCAGTGAATTTCATGTTACCCCCATCCGTCGCAGCTCGGGTTTGCGAGCAAACACCTCGCCGTGACACCTTCCCCCGCATCGGGCGCTTCGCGCTGCGGGGGAAGGACGCCGGTATTCCTCTTTCCAACTGCCTGTTCGGCCTTTAGAATTCGCTTCTCTCATGCAGAACTTGGTTCCCCGTCTCCTGAAATGGCTTGGCCTGACCGCCGCGGCGGTGGCCGTGGTCGCGGTCGGCGCGCTGGCCGTCTATCTGGTCACCATCACCCGCGACCTGCCCAGCGTGGAGACGCTGCAGAACTACACCCCGCCCATCACCACCCGCGTCTATGCCGGTAACGGCACCGTGCTGGGCGAATATGCGCGCGAGCGGCGCATCTTCATTCCCGCCACCTTCATTCCCAAGCTGGTCAAGCAGGCCTTCACCAGCGCCGAGGACCGCAATTTCTACAACCATCCGGGCATCGACCCGTCCGGCATCCTGCGCGCGGCGGTCAAGGATGTGGGGCTGGTGGTGCAGGGGCGCAGGCCCCAGGGCGCGTCCACCATCACCCAGCAGGTGGCGCGCAACTTCCTGCTCAACTCCGACCTCAAGTTCAGCCGCAAGATCCGCGAAGCCATTTTGGCGGTTCGGATCGACGCCACCTATCCCAAGGAAAAGGTGCTGGAGCTGTATCTGAACGAAATCTATCTGGGCCAGAACTGCTACGGCATCGGCGCGGCCACGCTCAATTATTTCGGCAAGTCGCTGGACGAACTGTCTATCGCGGAGGTCGCCTTCCTGGCGGCGCTGCCCAAGGGCCCGGCCAACTACGATCCGCGCCGCTATCACGAGGCCGCCGTGGGCCGCCGCAACTGGGTCATCTCCCAGATGGCCGACAATGGCTATATCACCGACGCCCAGGCCGCCGCCGCCAAGGCCGAGCCGCTGGTGACGCAGACCCGCGCCCTGGGCAGCCAGGCCGCCGACGTGGATTATTATGTCGAGGAAGTCCGCCGCCTGCTGATCGGCCGCTACAAGATGGCGGGCCTGTATGACAGCGGCCTTCAGGTGCGCGCCACGCTGGACACGCGATTGCAGAACTATGCCGTTAGCGCCCTCCGTTCGGGCCTGGTGCGCTATGACCGCCGCCACGGCTGGCGCGGCGCCAAGAAGAGCATCGATGTAGCCAACTGGCGCGAGGGCCTGGCCAAGCTGCCCAACGAGTCCGGCATCGAGACATGGCGGATCGCCGTGGCGCTGGACTATGAGGGCAAGAGCCTGCGCGTCGGCTTCAATGACGGCACCACCGGGCTGGTCACGCCGGAAGGCTATCGCTGGGCGCGGCGGCAACTGCCGGGCGCGCTGGTCGGCGCGGCCCCGTCCGGGCCGCAGGAGATCGCCAAGCCGGGCGCGATCCTCTATGTCGAGCCGCTGGAAAAACCCGCCAAGCCGGGCGAATACGGCCTGCGTCAGGTGCCGGAGATCAACGGCGCCATCGTGGCGATGGACCCGCATACCGGCCGTGTGCTGGCGCTGTCGGGCGGTTTCTCCTATGCCTCGTCGCAGTTCGACCGCGCCATGCAGGCGCAGCGCCAGCCGGGTTCGGCCTTCAAGCCCTTCGTCTATGCGGCGGCGCTAGACAATGGCTATACGCCCGCCAGCAAGGTGCTGGACGCGCCGTTCGAACTGGACCAGGGGCCGGGCCTGCCGGTCTGGCGGCCCGCCAATTTCGAGCATGAGTTCCTGGGCGAGACCACGCTGCGGCGCGGCCTGGAACTGTCGCGCAACGTGATGACGGTGCGGCTGGCCCATGAAGTGGGCATGAGCAAGGTCACCCAATACGCCATCCGCTTCGGCGTCTATGACAAGCTGCCGCCGCTGCTGGCCAATTCGCTGGGCGCCTATGAGACCACGCTGCTGAAGGTCGTCACCGGCTATTCGGAATTCGTCAATGGCGGCAAGAAGGTGATGCCGTCGCTGGTGGACCGCATCCAGGACCGCAACGGCAAGACCATCTGGCGTCACGACACCCGCGTCTGCGAGGGCTGCAACGACGCCACCTGGAACAACCAGCAGGAACCGCTGCTGGCCGACACGCGCGAGCAGATCATCGATCCGCGCACGGCCTATCAGATCGTCTCCATGTTGCAGGGCGTGGTCCAGCGCGGCACCGCCGCCTATTCCGTCGGCGCGCAGATTCCCAAGCCGCTGGGCGGCAAGACCGGTACCTCGTCCGACGCCAAGGATGTCTGGTTCGTGGGCTTCTCGCCCGACCTGGTGGCGGGCATCTATGTCGGCTTCGACAATCCGCGCACCCTGGGGCCGCACGAGCAGGGCGCCACCGTCACCGCGCCGATCTTCCGCGATTTCATGAAGGCGGCGCTGGCCGACGTTCCCGCCACGCCCTTTCGCGTCGCGCCCGGCATCGAGGAAGTGGCGATCGACTGGCGCAGCGGTACGCCGGTTGCCCCCGGCACGCGCGGCGCGATCATGGAAGCTTTCAAGGCGGGCACCGCGCCGGGCGAGGACAATGCCCCAATGGGGGGCGTACTGGATGCCGGCATGCCGCAGCAGGAGATGGGCA
>Ga0182737_1001814_pt1 | contig 19504 bp, 14 predicted proteins | sample eDN5th30CBELigOP_FD_128878 | JGI IMG/M metagenome (GOLD analysis project Ga0182737, IMG submission 128878) | Enriched Organic Plus compost microbial communities from Emeryville, California, USA - eDNA 5th pass 30_C BE-Lig OP (version 2) (version 2) ...
ATACCGGCGATCTGACGCACCTGCATCATGTTGCCGCGCGCACCGGAGGTCACCATCATGTTGATGGGGTTCTCCTTGGTGAACGTCTCGCTCAGCGCATCGGACACGTCGGCCGTGGCCTGCGTCCAGATCTCGATGAGCTCCTGACGACGCTCGTCCTCGGTGATCAGGCCGCGATCGAACTGCTGCTGCACCTTGGCGGCGTCGGCCTCGTACTTGGCCAGGATCTGAGGCTTCGACGACGGCGTGACGACGTCCTCGATCGAGATCGTGACGCCCGAACGGGTCGCCCAGTGGAAACCGGTGTCCTTCAGGTTGTCCAGCGCGTTGGCGACGTCGACCTTGCTGTAGCGCTCGGCCAGGTCGTTGACGATGACGCCGAGCTGCTTCTTGCCGACCTCGTGGTCGACGAACTCGTAGTCGTCGGGCAGGGCCTGGTTGAAGATGGCGCGACCCAGCGTCGTCTCGCGGATGACCGCGTCGCCCTCGGCCTGGGTGAACCGGATCTTGACCTTGCTCTGCAGCGAGATCTCGCCCCGGTCGAAGGCCATCGTGGCCTCGCCGATCGACGTGAACGCACGACCCTCGCCCGGCTCGCCGTCGCGGTCGAGCGTCAGGAAGTACAGGCCGATGATCATGTCCTGCGTCGGCATCGTGACCGGGCGACCGTCGGACGGCTTCAAGATGTTGTTCGTCGACAGCATCAGGATGCGGGCCTCGGCCTGCGCCTCGGCGCTCAGCGGCAGGTGCACGGCCATCTGGTCGCCGTCGAAGTCGGCGTTGAAGGCCGAGCAGACGAGCGGGTGGATCTGGATGGCCTTGCCCTCGATGAGCTGCGGCTCGAACGCCTGGATGCCCAGACGGTGCAGGGTGGGTGCACGGTTCAGCAGGACCGGGTGCTCGGTGATGACCTCTTCGAGCACGTCCCACACGACCGGACGCGAACGCTCGACCATGCGCTTGGCGCTCTTGATGTTCTGCGCGTGGTTCAGGTCGACCAGGCGCTTCATCACGAACGGCTTGAACAGCTCGAGCGCCATCTGCTTGGGCAGACCGCACTGGTGCAGCTTGAGCTGCGGGCCGACGACGATGACCGAACGGCCCGAGTAGTCGACGCGCTTGCCGAGCAGGTTCTGGCGGAAGCGACCCTGCTTGCCCTTGAGCATGTCGGAGATCGACTTGAGCGGACGGTTGCCGGGACCCGTGACGGGGCGACCGCGACGGCCGTTGTCGAACAGCGAGTCGACGGCCTCCTGCAGCATCCGCTTCTCGTTGTTGACGATGATCTCGGGGGCACCCAGATCAAGCAGTCGCTTGAGGCGGTTGTTGCGGTTGATGACCCGTCGGTACAGGTCGTTCAGGTCCGACGTGGCGAAGCGACCACCGTCGAGCTGGACCATCGGGCGCAGCTCCGGCGGGATCACCGGAACGGCGTCCAGCACCATGCCCGAAGGAGCGTTGGTGCTGTTCAGGAACGCCGAGACGACCTTGAGGCGCTTGAGGGCGCGGGTCTTCTTCTGGCCCTTGCCGGTGGCGATGATCTCGCGCAGCGACTCGGCCTCGGCCTCGAGGTCGAAGTCCTGGAGGCGCTTCTGGATCGCCGCGGCGCCCATGTAGCCCTCGAAGTACTTGCCGAAGCGGTAGACCATGTCGCGGTAGAGCACCTCGTCGCCCTCGAGGTCCTGGACCTTGAGGTTCTTGAAGCGGTCCCACACGGCGTCGAGACGCGCGATCTCACGATCGGAACGGTCACGCAGCTGCTTGGCCTCGCGTTCGGCGGCGTCCTTGACCTTGCGCTTGGCGTCGGCCTTGGCCTCCTCGGCCTCGAGCGCGGCCAGATCGTCCTCGAGCTTCTTCATGCGGTCGTTGATCGCGTTGTCACGACGATCCTCGAGCTGCTTGCGCTCCTGGCCGATCTTCGCCTCGAGCGACGAGAGATCCTTGTGACGGGCGTCCTCGTCGACCCTGGTGATCATGTAGGCCGCGAAGTAGATGACCTTCTCGAGGTCCTTCGGTGCCAGGTCGAGCAGGTAGCCCAGGCGGCTCGGCACACCCTTGAAGTACCAGATGTGCGTGACGGGCGCGGCCAGCTCGATGTGGCCCATGCGCTCGCGGCGCACCTTGGAGCGGGTGACCTCGACGCCACAGCGCTCGCACACGATGCCCTTGAAGCGGACTCGCTTGTACTTGCCGCAGTAGCACTCCCAGTCCCGGGTGGGGCCGAAGATCTTCTCGCAGAACAGGCCGTCGCGCTCGGGCTTGAGCGTGCGGTAGTTGATGGTCTCCGGCTTCTTGACCTCGCCGAAAGACCAGCCCCGGATGTCATCGGCCGTGGCCAGGCCGATGCGGATCCGGTCGAAGTAGTTCACGTCCAGCACAGTGACTGTTTCCTCTGGTTAGAAATCTGGTTTCAGGGAAGGTGAAGTCGGTCAGACTTCTTCGACGCTCGACGGCTCACGACGCGACAGGTCGATGCCGAGCTCCTCAGCGGCTCGGAAGACGTCGTCCTCGGCCTCGCGCATGTCGAGTGCGCTGCCGTCGGACGACAGGACCTCGACGTTCAGGCACAGCGACTGCATCTCCTTGACGAGCACCTTGAACGACTCGGGGATGCCCGGCTCGGGGACGTTCTCGCCCTTGACGATCGCCTCGTAGACCTTGACGCGGCCGGAGATGTCGTCGGACTTGATCGTCAGCAGCTCCTGCAGCGCGTATGCCGCGCCGTAGGCCTCGAGGGCCCAGACCTCCATCTCACCGAAGCGCTGGCCACCGAACTGGGCCTTACCGCCGAGCGGCTGCTGGGTGATCATCGAGTACGGGCCGGTCGAACGCGCGTGGATCTTGTCGTCGACCAGGTGGTGCAGCTTGAGCATGTACATGTAGCCGACGCTGATCGGATCCGGGAAGGGCTCGCCGCTGCGACCGTCGAACAGTCGCGCCTTGCCCTCCGGGCCGACCATGCGCTCGCCGTCGCGGTTCGGCAGGGTCGAAGCCAGCAGGCCCTGGATCTCGTCCTCGCGGGCGCCGTCGAACACCGGGGTGGCGATGTTCGTGCCGGGCTCGGCCGACGCCGCATCGATGGACGCCAGGCGCTTGGCCCACTCGTCCTTGGATCCGGTGGCATCCCAGCCCGCCTTGGCGACCCATCCGAGGTGGGTCTCGAGCACCTGGCCGATGTTCATGCGGCCGGGCACGCCCAACGGGTTGAGCACGATGTCGACCGGGGTGCCGTCCTCGAGGAACGGCATGTCCTCGACCGGCAGGATCTTGGCGATGACGCCCTTGTTGCCGTGACGGCCGGCCAGCTTGTCGCCGTGCGAGATCTTGCGCTTCTGTGCGACGTAGACGCGCACCAGCTGGTTCACGCCGGGGCTGAGCTCGTCGCCCTCCTCGGCGTCGAACACGCGCACACCGATGACGGTGCCCTCCTCGCCGTGCGGGACCTTCAGCGACGTGTCGCGGACCTCGCGCGCCTTCTCACCGAAGATCGCGCGGAGCAGGCGCTCCTCGGGCGTCAGCTCGGTCTCGCCCTTCGGGGTGACCTTGCCGACGAGGATGTCGCCGTTGCCGACCTCGGCACCGATGCGGATGATGCCGCGTTCGTCGAGATCGGCCAGCATCTCGTCGGAGACGTTGGGGATCTCGCGCGTGATCTCCTCGGGGCCCAGCTTGGTGTCGCGGGCGTCGACCTCGTGCTCCTCGATGTGGATCGAGGTCAGCAGGTCGTCCTGAACGACGCGCTGGGACAGGATGATCGCGTCCTCGTAGTTGTGGCCCTGCCACGGCATGAACGCCACGAGCAGGTTGGTGCCGAGCGCCATCTCGCCCTCGTCGGTGCAGGGACCGTCGGCCAGCGGAGTGCCGGCCACGACCTTGTCGCCGGCCTTGACCAGCGGGCGCTGGTTGGTGCACGTGCCCTGGTTCGAGCGCTGGAACTTGCTCAGCTTGTACGTGTAGTTCGAGCCGTCGTCCTGCGTGATCTCGATCAGATCGGCCGACACCTCCTTGACCACGCCGGGCGCCTTGGCGACCACGACGTCGCCGGCGTCGACCGCGGCACGGAACTCCATGCCGGTGCCGACGAGCGGGGCGTCGTTGCGGATCAGTGGAACGGCCTGACGCTGCATGTTGGCGCCCATGAGCGCGCGGTTCGCGTCGTCGTGCTCCAGGAACGGGATCAGGGCCGTGGCGACCGACACCATCTGGCGCGGTGAGACGTCCATGTAGTCGACCTCGGCAGCCGGGCGCAGCTCGGCCTCGCCGCCCTTCTGACGCACCAGGACCATGTCCTCGGCGAAGTTGCCCTTGGCGTCGAGCGCCGAGTTGGCCTGTGCGACGACGTAGCGGTCCTCGTCGGTGGCGGTCAGGTAGTCGATCTCGTCGGTGACCTTGCCGTTCTTGACCTTGCGGTACGGCGACTCGATGAAGCCGAACGAGTTGATGCGACCGTACGACGCCAGCGAGCCGATCAGGCCGATGTTCGGACCCTCGGGGGTCTCGATCGGGCACATGCGGCCGTAGTGCGACGGGTGCACGTCGCGGACCTCGTAGCCGGCCCGTTCACGTGACAGACCACCCGGGCCGAGGGCGTTCAGGCGACGCTTGTGCGTCAGGCCCGCCAGCGGGTTGTTCTGGTCCATGAACTGCGACAGCTGCGACGTTCCGAAGAACTCCTTCAGCGCCGCGACGACCGGCCGGATGTTGATCAGCGTCTGCGGCGTGATGGCCTCGACGTCCTGCGTGGTCATGCGCTCGCGGACCACGCGCTCCATGCGGGCCAGGCCCGTGCGGAGCTGGTTCTGGATCAGCTCGCCGACCGTGCGGATGCGCCGGTTGCCGAAGTGGTCGATGTCGTCGGCCTCGACCACGATGGTGCCGGCGGGCGCCTCGAGCTCGGTCTCGCCGGCGTGCAGCGCCACGATGTACTTGATCGTCGCGACGATGTCCTCGCGCGACAGCGTCTGCGCGTCGAACGCGGCGTCGGTGCCGATCTTCTTGTTGATCTTGTGGCGACCGACCTTCGCCGTGTCGTACCGCTTCGGGTTGAAGTAGTAGTTGTCGAGCAGCGTCTGCGCGGCCTCGCGCGACGGCGGCTCGCCCGGGCGCAGCTTGCGGTAGATGTCGAGCAGCGCCTCGTCCTGCGTCTGCGGCGTGTCCTTCTCGAGCGTGATGCGGATCGACTCGTAGTCGCCGAACTGCTCGAGGATCTCGGCCTCGGTCAGGCCGAGGGCCTTGAGCAGCACCGTGACGCTCTGCTTGCGCTTGCGGTCCAGGCGCACGCCGACGGTGTCGCGCTTGTCGATCTCGAACTCCAGCCACGCACCGCGCGACGGGATGACGCGGGCCGTGTAGATGTCCTTGTCGGACGTCTTGTCGGGCGTGCGCTCGAAGTAGACGCCCGGGGAACGGACCAGCTGGGACACGACGACACGCTCGGTGCCGTTGATGATGAACGTGCCCTTGTCAGTCATCAGCGGGAAGTCGCCCATGAACACGGTCTGCGACTTGATCTCGCCGGTCTCGTTGTTCATGAACTCGGCCGTGACGAACAGCGGCGCGGCATACGTGACGTCGCGGTCCTTGCATTCGTCGGTCGAGTACTTCGGCGGCTCGAAGCGGTGGTCGCGGAACGACAGGCTCATGGTCTCGGAGAAGTCCTCGATCGGGGAGATCTCCTCGAAGATCTCCTCCAGACCGGACTTGGTCGAGACATCGGTGCGGCCCGCGGCGAGCTGCTGCTCGACGGAGGCCTTCCAGGCGTCGTCGCCGATCAGCCAGGCGAAGCTCTGCGTCTGCAGAGCCAGCAGTTCTGGAACCTCGAGAGGCTCAGAGATCTTGGCGAAGGAAACACGGCGGGGCTGGACAGTGCCGGACTTTGTGGGGCTGGAGTTCTGGGTGGCGGCAGAACGCGAGGCGGCCAAGAGGGGTCCTTCCAAAGGCTCGCAAGCGGGTGGATCCGCGCACGCCAATCATCCCCGGTCAAGGGGAACGCCGTCGGTTCCAAGGTACGGAGGGCATGACGAGGCGAGCGCGAAATATCAGTCTAACCCGCGCGACTCACCGAGGCAAGGCGGGGTCTTGACAAAATGTGCCCGGTAGGGAATCGTTCTTCGGCTGACCTTGACGGATTGGTTGAGATTCCAGGGGAATCCGAGCCAGTTCATGCTTCGCCGGGCGTCTCGTCGCTCGCCGCCTGGGGTTCCTCGCTAGCGACCGGGTGGCGGGCAGGCGCCGGGACGCCCGAGCTCGCTCAAGCCCTGCACGTCACCAGCGCCTCGCTTCGGCGGCTTCGCCGCGTCGGCTGCCGCTGCGCTGGCGGCCTCCCAACCTCGGTCGCAGAGCGACCTCGCTTCAAAGGCCCGTGATGTTGGAGACGCGCCAGTCGCCGTCGACCCGGGTCATGTCGACCCTGATGCGCCCGCTGGCCACGGTGGCCTGGTCCTCGCCGGCGATCCGGCGATCGACGTCGACGAAGACCAGCACGCTGGCCTTGTCGGTGGAGCACTGTTCACCGCACGGCACGATGGCAGCATTCCGCACGTCGGCCTCGACCGAGACCTTGCGCTGCGGAGCGACCTGTTTGAGCGCCGGCAGTGTCTTGGCCTCGTACTCGTCCTTGAAATACGCCGGGGTCATGACCGACCTGGCGTTCTTCTCGTGCTGGTCGAGCTGGTCGTACCGATACGACAAGATCGTCTCGGCCGCCGAACTCGCGGACGCCACCGCCGCGTCCTGGCCGTCGCGGAACGAATCGGCCTGCCAGTGCTTGAATCCGAGCGCGGCGGCGACCACGCCACCGACCAGTACGACGATCGCGGCCACGAGCACCGCGACATCGCGTACGGTGCCGCTCGGAGCCGTGCGGACCGCAGACGCGGAGGCCTTCGGGGCCGTGACCCGTGGACGCTCGGTGGTGGTCGCCGGTGCGGCGACCCGGTCGGCCGCTTCGGCCACCTTGGACCGGACCGGACCGGCCGGCTTCTTGACGACCTTCTTGCCCGGGGCGGCGGGCGTCGGCTTCGCGGTCTCGCCCGCGATGCGCCGCCGACGAGGCGGCGGGGTGCGATCGCTCACTGACCCGCTCCTGAACTCGGGGTCGTCGCCGACGGTGCCGGCACCTGGCCGCCGGCCGCGTCCGCGACTCCGGCCTCGACCATCTGGTAGGCGTCGGCGAGCCACTGCCCGCCCTCCTTCTGCATCGACACGATCCAACGCATCTGCATCAGAGTCGGTTGGGCGACGTCGCTGTTGGTGGCCGTGGCGTCGATGACCACGAGCACCTTGGCCGAATCGCTGTCGGAGCTCTCGACCGCGACAGCCTTGACCTTGGCGTCGGCGCTCTTGAGGTTCTTGTCCGCCAGAGCGGGGAACAGCTGCGATGTCTCCGTCTCGGTGCGCTTGCCGTACTCCTTGGTCATCAGCGGCAGGACACGCTTCTGGAAGCCCTCGGGGTCGGCGCTGTCGTATGTGGCGAACGACTCGGCGAACTTGGTCGCCTGGGCGACGATCTCGACATCGGCATCGGATTCGGACGCACCCGCTGAACGCTGCGGCACGACGAACAGCACCGCGCCGATCACGCCCAGGGCGAGCCCGACGACCGTGAGCACGACGAGGAACCTCGAGACGCCCGATCGCTGACCGGTCGATTCGGTCACTGGGTCAGCTGGTCCAGCATCAGCCACGTCAACGAGTCCTGTTCTCCCGGTGCCCCGGCAGCCGAGCGGTTCAGCTGCGTCTTGCTCGCCTGGCGGACGATGTGATTGTCCTTCACCAGACAGTCAACGGTAGCGGGGTCGGGGAAGGCCACGTCGGTGATGTTCGAGCTGGAGCGGCGCTTGCGATAGCCCGAGCTGTCGCCGCCGTTGTCGTTCCAGGTGCATGTCGCCGGTTCCGGTGTCACGACCAGTCCGAACGTCGCATCCCATTCCCCGGTCTCGGTGCTCGGCTGCACGACACCGTACGAGCCTTCGACCAGGAACGGGTAGAGCACGAAGATCGCGCGCAACCCGAGGATGCGAGGCGCCAGCACCTCCGAAACCGAGGCGAGGTTGTTGAACGAGACGGTCAGGTCCTTGGCGTTCTCCTGCACGACCGTGTTGAGCGTGCGTGCGCTCACGGTGCCCTTGTCGAGCAGACGCCGCAGATCGGGATCGGAGTCGACCAGGGTGTCGGAGAGGTTCGCCAGGTTCTGGGCGTAGGTCTTCAACGCGCTCTGGGTGTCGACCTGCGTCTGCAGGACCGACGCCGAGTCACGGATCAGGGCCCGCGTGACGGGCAGGTTGTCGGTCGCCGCGCCGATGAACTGATTCGACGTGTCGAGGATCGTGCCGAGATCCTCGCCCGTGCCCTCGAAGGCCTGGCCCAGCTCGGACACCAATGTGCTCAGGTTCTCGGTATCGACCGATTTGACCAGATCGTTCACGTCGATCAGCAGGGTCGCGGTGTCGAGCGGGATCTTGGAGTCCTCGACCGCGATCCGGGTTCCGGCCTTCAGGAAGGGCGCACCGGAATGCTTGGGCTGCAGATCCATGTACTGCTCGCCGATCGCCGACTTGTTCGCCACCACGGCAGTCAGGTCGGCCGGGATGTCGGGGGCGCTCTTCTCGATGTCGAGCTTGGCCTCGACTCCCGCGTCGGTGAACTTCAGGGCGGAGACACGTCCGACGGGGATACCGCGGTAGGTGACCTGAGCGCCGGCGAAGATGCCGCCGCTGTCGGGCAGCTCGACCGTCACCGGATACGTGCGGTCGATGACCAGTCGGTCGACCTGGGCGTACTTGCCACCGACGTAGGCGCCACCGAGCACCGTGACGATCGCGAAGACCACCAGCTGGATACGGGTCAGACGGGAGATCACTGGACCGAACCTCCTCGGCCGGCGGTCGTGGCCAGCATCAGTGCCGTCAATCCCTGCCCGGCCGCAGCCGAGGAGACAGCGGGACGGCACAGGAACAACAGAGTGCAGCTGCTCTTCTTCTGCGTCGTCGATCCTGGGTCCTGGGAGCCCGAGGACCCGCCGAGTCCGGAGAAGCCCTCGGTCAGCGCCTTGAACTCCTCGATGGCGTCATCGGTCGGCGATGTCGCGGAGGCCGAGTTGAGGCCACCGGGATCGACGGAGCCGTCGTTGCCGAGGCCGAACTGGCTGAAATCGATGCCGGCCGCCTTCAACACGCCGTCGAGCTGTGCGGCGTCGACATCGAGCCTGATCGACAGGTTCGCGAAGTCGCCGGTGCACCATCCGGGGTTGGCATCCTTGCCCGCGGGATTGTCGCAACTGCCGGACGCCTTGGCGTAGGTGCCGCCCGCCATGCCGTCGGTGAACGGGAACGTCAGCAGGGCCTTGAAGTCGTACGCCAACTCGTCGGTCGAACCCGACAGGTTCTCGAGGACCGGGGTCAACGCCTTCAGATCGGCGACCGTGTCGTCCTTGGTCTGCCGGATGACGTCAGTGGCCGTGTCGCCCAGCTTGTCGAGGGCCTGCAGCAGCTTGACCAGATCGTCGCGCTGGCTGTTGACCACCTTGAGCGCGCCCGGCAGTGAGTCGAGCGCGCCGGCGATCGCGTCCTTCTGCTGGTTGGTGTTGACCGCCAGACGGTTGACCTTCTCGAGCGATCCGATCAGCGCCTGCTTGTTGTCGTCGAGCTGGCCGAGGAACTGCTCGGAGGTGCTCAGCAATTCCTTGACCTCGGCCTCGTTGCCGTCGAGGGCGTTGTTGAGCTCCTTGAAGATCGTGTTGGTGCGCTCGAGGCCACCGCCGTTGAGCAACAGCGACGCGGCGCTGAAGACCTCTTCGATCTCGGGATTGCGGCCCGTCTGCGCCAGCGGCAGGTTGTCGCCGTCGCTCAGTCGCCCGGTGGCGCCCTCCTTGGGCGGCGCCAGCGAGACGAACTTCTCGCCCAGCAGCGAGGTCTGGCGGATCGTGGCCTGAGCGTTGTCGGGCAGCTTGACGTCGCCGTTGATCTCGAGCGTGACCTTCGCGGTCCAGCCCTTGAGTTCGATGTCGGTGACCTTGCCGACCGCGAGGTCGTTGACCCGGACGCCGCTCTGCGGCACCAGATCGAGGACATCGCGGAACTCCGCGGTGACCTTGTACGGGTGATTGCCTGTGTCGGCGCCACCGGGCAGCGGCAGGTCGTACGGCGAGAAGCCGCAGCCGGACAGCGCCAGGGCGCCGGCGACCGACAGCACACCGGCACGCAGGGCGCCGCGCTTCAACCGGGTCATCTCACCTCACCCCCATCAGGTCGTGCAGGTCGCCCTGGCTCGGTGCCTCGTACACCGTGCTCGCCGCGGCCGGACGTGGGAGCCCCGGAATCGGCAGCTTGAGGTTGTCCTGCAACATCTTGCACAGGGGGTCGTCCTCGTCGCGTTCGGCCAGATTGCACAGCAGCGTGGCCGGATCCTTCGCTCCGCCCGTGATGGCCTCGAGCAGGGCCGCGCGGGTGTCGAGCGAGCCCGACGACGGGTTGTACGCCGTGGCCACATTGACCAGCGCTGTCGGCGCGGCGACGCTGATCTCGTCGAGGCCGTCGCGGTGATTGGCCAGCACCTGACTGAGTTCGCGCAGGTTCTGGACGTTCTGACGCAGCTCGCCGCGGTTGTCCTTGACCAGGGCGTTGACGTCGACCAGCGCCAAGCTGAGTTGCTTGAGGGCCTTGGACAGGTCGTCGCGCTCGCCGTCGAGCACGGTGGACAGCTGCGCCGTGCTGGCGTTGAACGAGCGCACCGTGGCGTCGTTCTTCTTCAACAGCGAGACGAAGTCGTTGACCTCGGTGAGGCTGCCGAACAGATCATCGGAGTTGTTCGACAACGTGGTGGAGAGCTTGCCGAAGTCCCTGATGGTCTGGTTCAGCTGCGCCCCTTGACCCTTGAGCTGCTTGGCCGTGTCGTCGACCAGGCTGCTGAGGGCGCCGTTCTTGTTGGCGCCGTTGGGACCGAGCGCGTTCGAGAGGTCGTCGAGCGACTGGTAGATCGTGTCGAGTTCGACCGGCACGCGCGTGCGGTCCAACGGCAGTCGTGCGTCGTCCTTGAGCGTCGCTCCCCCGCTGTAGGCGGGAGCCAGCTGCACGAAGCGATCGCCCACGATGGCCGGCGACACGACGACGGCCTTGACGTCGTCGGGGAGCTTGAGATCGCCCTTGTACGACAGCTTCACGCGCACGACGTCGCCCTGCGGTTCGAGACTCTCGACCCGACCGACCGGGACGCCGAGCACCTTGACGGCCGAGCCCTTGTACAGCGAATTGGCTTGCGCGAAGTCGGCCGTCAGGTACTTCTTGCCGTCGCGCTGGGACAGCGCGAGGAGGATCGAACCGACCAGCAGCACGGCGACCAGGCCCGCGAGCAGCTTGGTCAGGCCGGTGAAGCGCTGCGACATCGCCTGCTGGCTCATCACTGGTCACCACCTCCTCCCAGGCCGAGGAGGCCTTCCAGGATTCCGGAGAGCTGGTCGCCGACACCCAGATTCGGCGGCAGGCCGCCCAGATAAGTGTCGAACCACGGGCCCGTGCCGAGCGCGCCCGCGAACAGGCGGGTGAAGGCCGGGTACTTGGCCAGCGCATCGTCGAGGCTGGCCTTGTTCTTCACCAGCATGTCGGTGACCGTGTCGAGCTGGGTCAGCGCCGGCTTGAGGTCGGCTTTGACGTCGGCCGACAGTCCGCGCAGCTCGGTGGAGATCCGCTGCGTCGCCACCAACAGCTGGTGGATCGCCTCGCGGCGCTCGGTGATGGCCTTGAACAGCACGTCGGAGTCCTGGAACAGGGTGACCAGTTGATCGTCACGGGCGTTGATGGTGCCGGTGACCTTCTTCAGATTGACCAGCAGGGTGTTGATCTCGTCATCGCGCGAGGCCAGCGTCTGCGACAGCTTGGAGACACCCTTGATCGCGCCTCTGAACGACTCAGGCGTCTTGGCCGCGACATCAGCCAGCACGTTGAGCGACTTGGCCAGTTCGTCGGTGTCGATCTGCGACGTGGTGTTGCTCAGTTCGGAGAACGCGTCGACCACGTTGTACGGGGCGTCGGTGCGCGACAGCGGGATCGTGGCGCCCTTGGGCAGCCGTCCCGAGCCTTCGGGGTCGAGTGAGAGGAACTCGGCACCCAACAGGGTGCGGACCTTGATGTCGGCCTTGGTCTCGGAGCCCAGCTCGGTGCCCTTGTCGAGCTTGAACGTGACGAGCACGCGGTCGCCCTTGAGCTCGATCTTGCGCACCTTGCCGACCGAGACGCCCGCAATGCGGACCTCGCTGCTGTCCTTGAGCCCACCGATCTCGGAGAACTGGGCGTGATAGGTGTCGCCGCTGCCGATGATGGGCAGCCGGTCGGCACGGAACGCCGCGAGCATCAGCAACGCGATGACGGCCAGGCCGACGAATCCGATGATCACCGGATTGCGGTCACGGAACGACTTCACTGATGACACCTCGCTCCGTTGGCCGGGATGCCGGCATCGCTGCCGAGCTTCAGCGTGATCTCATCGGTGATGCCCAGGGCCGGGATGGCCGGCAGCTGGATGTTGCCCCGCAGGCTGCACAGGAAGAAGTTGAACTCCGACCCGTTGGAGGCGGCGTTGCCGTACTTGGTGAGCTTGAACGGCAGCACCTTGATCGCGTCCTGCATGGTCTTGAGGTTCTTGTCCTTCGACAGGCCCTTGGTCACGGTGTTCAGGTGCTTGATGTCGGCTGACAGCGCCGGGCGTCCCTGCTGGAGCAGATCGGACGTCTCGACGCTGAGTGCCGAGATCGAGTCGATCGAGTTCAAGATCGCGTCCTTGTCGTCCTTCAGGCCGGTCACGAACTGCTGCAGGGTGCTGATGGTGTCGGACAGCTCTGCGTCGCGACTGCCGATCAGGTCGAGCACCGACGACAGGTTCGTGATGGTGTCGCCGATCAGCTGGTCGCGATCGGCCAGCGTGTTGGTCAGCGACGACGTGCGGGACAGCAGCTGCTCCACGCTGCCGGACTCTCCCTGCAGCGTCTGCACGATCTCGTACGCGAACTTGTTGACGTCGTCGGGCGACAACGCCTGGAACACCGGCTTGAAGCCGTTCAGGAGGATGTTCAGGTCGAGAGCGTTCTGTGTGTGATCGGTGTCGAGCGTGCTGCCCGGCTTCAGCCGCGCATCGGAGCCGGTGGCGCCCTGTGACAGCGCGAGATAACGCTGGCCCACGAGATTGCGGAACTTCAACGTCGCCTTCGTGCTCTGGGTGAGCGGCACGTCCTTGTCGACCTTGAACGTCACGATCGCCTGGCTGCGGTGATGGATGTCGACCTTGCTGATCGAGCCCACCGGGACGCCTGCGATACGGACGTCGTCGCCCTTGGCGACGCCGGTGACGTCGGTGAAGACCGCCTTGTACTCCGAACGGCTCGAGAACGATCCGTTGCCCAGCACGAGCATCAGCAGGAATGTGCAGGCACCGGTGAACACCAGGAAGATCAAGAGCTTGACCAGCGCGGACAGCGATTCGGCGTCGAGGATCCGTCGGCTCATTCGACGCTCACCCCCGCTCCCTGGATCGCCGGCGCGAGCAGCAGCGTGGCCAGGTCAGGCACCTGGTCGGGCGCGGTGCCGACCGCCGCACCGAGCAGCGTGCGCAGCGCCTCGGTGCCGGCCGGGGAGAAGAAGGAGCCGTTGGTCGCCGAGGCCGGCGCGACCCGGAACCCGTCGCCGTACTTGTTGTGATCGCTCTTGATGTTCACGAGCTTGTACACCGCGGCGGGAACGGCGAACGGATGGGACTGGGACGAGAGGTTCTCCAACTTGGCCTGCTGCTTCTTGAACTCGGCTTGGTCGCCCTTGGCCAGCGCCTCGTTGGCCGCCTTGGCTGCCGGCGTGATCTGGTCGAGGTCCAGGCAGGTCGGCAAGGCTGCGTTGTCGGGCCGGACGTCCTTGCCGTTCTTGGCCGGAGTGCCGGTGGACGCGGCGTCGAAGTCGGCCTGCGTGCCCTTGAGGATCTCGTCCTCCTTGTACGCGGTCGGCTGCGCCACGACCTTGAGGTTGATGTGCAGCATCTGGTCGCGGAACGCGCTGTCGAGCCGGGGAATCAGTTCCTTCAGGCCGCCCAGGAAGCACGGGAACGTCGGCGAGTAGTCGCCGAGCATCTCCAGGAACGGGCGCGACTGGCTGCTCAGGGTCTTGAGGTTGTCGGCATTGGCCGCCGTGAAGTCGGTCAGCGTGTCGGCCAGGCGAGATCCTTCGTCGAAGAACGCCGCCAGCTCGGACTTCTTCTCGACGACCGTGTTGCCCGTGGTGACGGCGTTGGTCAGCAGGCGGCCAAGATCGGGCATCGCGTCGGCGTAGCCGTCGGCGACCGTGCCGAGCGTGTCGAGATCGGTGACCAGCTGTGGGACGTCGGGATTGAGTTCCTTGAGATAGGAGTTCAACGACACGAGCGTCTCGCCGAGCTCGGTGCCGCGACCCGACAGAGCGTCGGAGACCGCGGTGAGCGTGTATGACAGGTTCGCGGGGTCGACCGCCGTCAGCAGCGGGTATGCGTCGTTGAGCAGTTCCTCGACCTCGATCGGGACCGACGCCTGAGTGATCGTGTCGCCCGGGCGCAGCTTGGCCGCCGACGCGTCCTTCTCGGGAATCAGCGAGACGAACTTCTCGCCGAACAGCGTCTTGGGCAGGATCTGCGCCGTGACGTCGCGCGGAACTTCCTTGAGCAGATCGGGATTCATGGCCAGCGTCAGCTTGACCCCATCGCCGTTGGGCTCGATCTTGCGAACCTCGCCGACGATCATGCCGCGCAGCTTGACGTCGGCGTTCTGCGGCAGGTTCACGCCCGTGCTCTGCGTCGTGATGAACACCGGCTCGGACGAGACGAACTTCTTGTCGAAGAACGCATACGTCACCCAGACGAGGAACAGCATCAGCGCGATGAACGCCGCACCGAGGGTCCGTACGGACCACTTCTTCTCGAGGAATGGAGTACGCGCCATCAGCCGGCCAACCTCACCGTCACATTGGTACCCCAGATCGCCATCGACGCCAGGAGGTCGACCACGTTGACGGCCACGATCGAGGTGCGCACCGCCACGCCGACCGCGACACCCACACCCGCAGGACCACCGCTGGCGTAGTAGCCGTAATAGCAGTGGATCAAGATCACGACGACCGAGAAGATCAGGACCTTGCCGAATGACCACAACACATCGCCTGGTGGCAGGAACGTCGTGAAGTAGTGGTCGTAGGTACCCGGACTCTGGCCTTGTATTCGAGTGATCGTGAGTCTGGTCGCGAAGTACGACGACAGCAGGCCGACGACATACAGCGGGATGACCGCGATCAGGCCGGCCAGGACCCGTGTCGTGACCAGGAACTGCATCGACGGGATGGCCATGACCTCGAGCGCGTCGACCTCCTCGCTGATGCGCATGGCGCCGAGCTGGGCCGTGAAGCCGCAGCCGACGGTGGCGGCCAGCGCGATACCGGCCACGATGGGCGCGATCTCACGGGTGTTGAAGTACGCGGACACGAAGCCGGTGAGTGCCGCGGTGCCGAGCTGGTCGAGGGCGGCATAGCCCTGGATGCCGACCTCGGTGCCGGTGAAGAAGCACATCGCGAAGATGACGCCGACCGTGCCGCCGATGACGGCGAGCGAGCCCGAGCCGAGGGTGACCTCGGCCAGCAGGCGCACGATCTCGCGACCGTAGTTGACGATGGTCTGCGGCACCGACTTGATGACGCGGATGTAGAACAGCATCTGGCGCCCGAGGTTGTCGAGCGCCCCCATCGGGGCCTGTGCCGCGGTGGCGAGCCTGGAGTCTGCCATCGTCACATTCCCTTCGGCGGGACGAGCTGGATGTAGATCGCCGAGATGAAGAAGTTGACGATGAACAGCAGCGTGAAGGTGATGACGACGGCCTCGTTGACCGCGTCGCCGACGCCCTTCGGTCCGCCCTTGGCGTTCATGCCCTTGTAGGCGGCGACGATGGCGGCGATGAAGCCGAAGATCAGGGCCTTGACCATGCCTTGATACATGTCGGCCAGTTGAGCGAGCGCCGTGAACGAGGACAGGTATGCGCCTGGGGTGCCGTCCTGCAGGATCACGTTGAAGACGTAGCCACCGGCGACGCCGACGATCGTGACCATGCCGTTCAGGAACACCGCGACCAGCATGCAGGCCAGGACGCGAGGCACCACGAGACGCTGGATCGGGTCGATGCCGAGCACCATCATGGCGTCGAGCTCTTCGCGGATCTTGCGGGCACCGAAGTCGGCCGCGATGGCCGAACCCGCAGCGCCGGCGATCAGCAGCGCACACGCGATGGGGCCCGCCTCACGGACGACCGCGAGGACCGCCGCGGACCCGGTGAACGACTGCGCACCGAACTGCTTGATCAGTCCGCCGACCTGCAGCGCGATGACGGCACCGAACGGGATCGACACGAACGCCGTCGGGATGATCGTGACCTTGACGATGAACCAGGCCTGGATCAGGAACTCTTTGAGCTGGAACGGACGCTTGAACAGCGCGAACAGCACATCGAGCATGAAGGCGAAGAGATTGCCCGATACCCTCGCCGGTCCGGTGATGACGTTGGTGGCCACTGGTCCGGTCAGCCTCCGACGACAGCGGTCGCGGCGGCCGTCTCGAAGGATCCGGGCGGCGGGGTGACGCCGTTCTCGCGGCACCAGGCGCCAGGCTCGCGCTGACCACGGCGCGGACGGCCGTCGGACGGCTCGATCTGGAACGGCACGGGCGGCAACGGCGGCATCTCGATATCGGCCTCGGCCGCGAGCTCGTCGGCGTCCTTCTCCTCGGACATGCCGATGGGACCGACGCGCTGCGCGTTGAGGAACTGCGCCACGACAGGTTCGGTGGACGTCAGCAGCATCTCGCGCGGGCCGAACATCGCCAGGTGCTTGTGATACAGCAGGCCGATGTTGTCGGGCACCGTGCGGGTGGAGTTGATGTCGTGCGTGACGATCAGGAAGGTGGCGTCGATCTGCGCGTTGAGGTCGACGAACAGTTGGTTGATGTAGGCGGTGCGCACCGGATCGAGGCCGGAGTCGGGCTCGTCGATCAGGAGGATCTCGGGGTCGAGCACCAGGGCGCGGGCCAGGCCTGCACGCTTGCGCATGCCGCCTGAGATCTCACCGGGGAGCTTGTGCTCCGCACCGGCCAGACCCACCAGCTCCATCTTGTCCATCACGATCTGCTTGATCTCGGACTCGGACTTCTTGGTGTGCTCGCGCAGGGGGAAGGCCACGTTGTCGTAGAGGTCCATCGAACCGAACATCGCGCCGTCCTGGAACAGCACGCCGAACAGCTTGCGGATCTCGTACAGCTGCTTCTCGGAGCAGTTCGCGATGTCGACGCCCTCGATGAAGATGTGTCCCTTGTCGGGCTTCAGCAGACCGATCAGCGTCTTGAGGAACACCGACTTGCCGGTGCCGGACGGGCCGAGCATGACGGAGATCTCACCCGCCGGAAGGGTCAGGGTGACGTCGTTCCAGATCAGCTGGGATCCGAACTTCTTGGTCAGTCCTTCAACGCGAACCTCAACACCCACGAGAGGCCCCTCCTTGCTTGCTCGTGGTCATCGCCTGGGCGGCGGCGCCGGTGTCCGATGGTATCCCGGCACTGTGATGCCAGACACAGATTTCAACGACCCATCCTGCCGCAGGTTACGACGATGGAGCCACAGAGTGACTCACGAGTAACCAAGCGGGTCCCCGGCACCCTACCGGGCATCGAAGGTGACCGCCACCATGCGCCCGATCACACACCCCAACACCCACCTCGCGGCCCGCCAGGCGACGAAGTACACGCATCGCGGCCCGCATACGGACCTCGCTCGCGTGAACTCGGTCCGGCAACGGAACAGTGCCCGCCCCAGAACGGGACGGGCACTGTTCGGCTGTTGCTGGAGTCAGCGACGAGTCACTTGAGGGTGACGGTGGCGCCGGCGGCCTCGAGGGCCTCCTTGGCCTTGTCGGCGGTCTCCTTGTTGGCCTTCTCCAGGACGGGCTTGGGCGCGCCCTCAACGAGGTCCTTGGCCTCCTTCAGGCCGAGGCCCGTGAGAGTGCGCACCTCCTTGATGACCTGGATCTTCTGGCCACCAGCGGCCTCGAGGACCACGTCGAACTCGCTCTGCTCGCCACCGGCAGCACCGGCGTCAGCAGCGCCACCGGCCGCGGGGGCGGCAGCGGCGACGGCGACCGGAGCGGCCGCGGTGACGTCGAACGTGTCCTCGAACTCCTTCACGAACTCCGAGAGCTCGATCAGGGTCATCTCCTTGAAAGCGTCGAGCAGGTCGCTCGTGCTCAGCTTCGCCATGATTGGCGTCCTTTCGTTACAGAGGCCCCGAGGGGGCCCCGATGGGTATCGGGCGGTCAGCCCTCGGGGGTTGCGTCGGCCTCGGGGGCTTCGGCGGGAGCCTCGTCGGCGACGGCAGCCTCAGCAGCCGGTGCCTCCTCGGCGGGGGCAGCGGGCGCAGCGCCCTCTGCCAGGATCGACGGATCGCTCTCGGCCTTCGCCTGCAGGGCGCCCAGCACTCGGGCGGCCTGCGACAGCGGGGCGTTGAAGAGCGCCGCGGCATTGTTCAAGCTGGCCTTCATGCCACCGGCGAGCTTCGCGAGGAGGACCTCACGCGACTCGAGGTCGGCCAGCTTCTTGATCTCGTCAGGGCTCAGCGCCTTGCCATCGAGGAATCCTCCCTTGATGACGAGAGCGGCATTGTCCTTGCCGAAGTCACGCAGGCCCTTGGCGGCCTCGACCACGTCGCCGTTGATGAACGCGATGGCGGTCGGACCGGTGAGGAGTTCCTCGGCGATCTCGACGCCGGCATCCTTCGCGGCGATCTTGGTGAGCGTGTTCTTCGCGACCGAGTAGCTGACGTTCTCGCCGAGGGCGCGCCGCAGATCCTGCAGCTGCTTGACGGTGAGACCGCGGTACTCGGTCAGGACAGCGCCGTTCGCCTCACGAAAGTTCTCCGCGAGCTCGGCAACGGCTGCAGCCTTGTCCGGGCGTGCCATGGTTCTCCTTTCCGACCAGGTAGGCCAGACATCGGTGCCTCGAACCGCGGCGCCCGCATCTGCGGGGAGCCTGCCCGAAAAAGATCAGCGTCCCGGTGCACAGGCGGCACACGGGACGCGGGGCGTCTCACACACAACCTGCGCGGGCCGCCCATTCGGGCACTTCGGACATCCCACGAGGAGATGCCAACCAGCGGTCTTCGGCATGGTCAGTCTAGAGGCTCCCTCACCGCCCCACCAAATCGAGGACGCATACCGCCACCCGGCTCGCGTTCACGAGTCACCGAGTCGCTCCCGCGAGCCCACCCCAACGCAACCACGTGCAAGGCGACCACGTGTGACGCAAGCACGTGGAAGGTGACCACGGGTCGCGCTCACGAGTCACAGAGTCGCTGTCGCGAGCCGGTGAGACGAACGACAGTCCGTCAGCTGAATGCTCGCGAGTGCGAACTGTGTGACTTGGTGAGCGCCACGCAACGCAAGCAAGCCGTGACGCGAGATGCACGACGCGCCTCAGC
>Ga0182737_1001816_pt1 | contig 19502 bp, 19 predicted proteins | sample eDN5th30CBELigOP_FD_128878 | JGI IMG/M metagenome (GOLD analysis project Ga0182737, IMG submission 128878) | Enriched Organic Plus compost microbial communities from Emeryville, California, USA - eDNA 5th pass 30_C BE-Lig OP (version 2) (version 2) ...
CCGACATGCGCCTGGACGGGACCGCGGACGCGGTCGGCGTCGACTGGCGCACCCCGTTGGACGAGGCCGCCGCGGTGCTCGGCGGCGACGTCACCGTGCAGGGCAACATCGATCCGGCGCTGCTGCGCGCCCCGTGGGAAGTGCTCGCCGCGCACGTGGACGACGTGATCCGTCGAGGCCGCGCCGCCCGCGCCCACATCGTGAACCTCGGGCACGGCGTGCCGCCGGACACCGACCCTGCCGTCCTGACCCGCATCGTCGCCCGCGTACATGGAGAGGACGCATGAGCGAACTCGGATCCCTCGCCGCGCACGCGCACGGCATCCGCGTCGTCGTGATCGGCGGCGGCGTCGCGGGCCTGGTCGCCGCGCTCGAATTCGGCAAGCTCGGCATGGACGTGACCCTGCTGGAGGGATCGGACCGCGTCGGCGGCGCGATCCGCAGCGCCGAGGTCGGCGGGCTGCAGCTCGACGTCGGCGCGGAGGCGTTCGCCACCCGCGGCGGTCACGTGAAGCGCCTGCTGTGCGAACTCGGGCTCGCGGACGACATGGCCACCCCGGAACCGCTCGGCGCCTGGGTCGCGGGCGTCCCCGGGGTCGGTGCCGCACCGCTGCCGCGCGGCGGCGTGCTCGGCATCCCGGAGAATCCGTGGGACCCCGCCGTCCGTCGCATCATCGGCTGGGGCGGTTCGTGGCGTGCCTACCTCGACCGGCTCCGCCCGCCGCTCACGATCGGCCACGAGCACAGCCTGGGGCAGCTCGTGCGCGCGCGCATGGGCGACAAGGTGCTCGACCGCCTCGTCGCGCCGGTGGTCGCGGGGGTCTACTCCGCCCGGCCCGACGAGATCGACGTGGACGCCGCAGCTCCCGGCCTGAACGCCGCGCTCACCCGCGCCGGTTCCCTCAGCGGCGCCGTCTCGCAGCTGCGCGCCGGCCGCACGGGGGCACCGGGCAGCGCCGTGCAGGGCCTCGAGGGCGGCATGACCCGTCTCGTCGACGGCCTCGTCGTGCGGTTGTACGACCTCGGCGTGACGGTGCGCGTGGACGCCCCGGTCGCCGGGCTCGAGCGCACCGGCGGGCACTGGCGTGTGCATCTCGAATCCGCGGCGGACACGGATGCGGCGACCGCCGCCGGCGAGCAGACGCCCGCGCCGCTGGACGCGGACGTCGTCGTCGTCGCCACGAACGAGCCCGCCGCCCGCAGGCTGCTGTCCCCGGTGGTGCCGGGATTGACGCCGGCCGCGGGCACCCCGCCGATCCTCGAGATCGTGTCCCTCGTCCTGGACGCCCCGGAGCTGGACCGGGCCCCGCGCGGCACCGGCGTGCTCACCGTCCCCCACAGCTTCGCGGCGAAGGCGCTCACCCACACCACGGCGAAGTGGCGCTGGGCGGCGGCCGCCGCAGGCCCCGGCGTCCACGCACTCCGGGTCTCGTTCGGCACCCAGGACGAGGCACCCGTCACCGCGGCGATGAGCGACGAGGACGCGATCGCCCTCGCGCTCGAGCAGGCCGGTGCGATGCTCGGCGTCACGCTCGACCCGGCGCGGCTGCGCGGCGGGCACCGGCAGCACCACGAACAGTCGCAGCCCGCATCCGTGCAGGGCCGCGCCGCCGCGATCGCCGCCGACCGGGCCGCCATCCGCGCCGTCCCGGGCCTGGCCGCCGTGGGCTCGTGGCTCAGCGGCACCGGGCTCGCCCAGGTCATCCCGGACGCGGTCGCCGAGACGGTCGCCGCCCGCAGGTCGGCACTCTGGGACGGCTCCGTGGGCGCCTGATCCGGGGCGCAGCGCGACCTCCGGGGTCGCAGCGGCGCCCGTGTTTGTCAACCGGATGCCGGTAACGGCATATGGCACTACTGTGAGAGCCACCGTTCCGCTCCACCGACAAGCGTGAGGAGACCCCATGAGGGGCAAAGCAGGACTCATCATCGGTCTGGCCGCCGGGTACGTGCTCGGCACGCGCGCCGGCCGCGAACGTTACGAGCAGATCAAGGGCGTCGCGCAGACGGTCTGGAACCTCGACCCGGTGCAGCAGCAGGTCAAGAAGGTCGAGGCCTTCGGCGCCTCCGCGCTGATGGCGCTGCCCTCCGCGCTCTGGAAGGGCGCGAAGAAGGTCACGGCGGCCGCCACCACGAAGGGCACCCCCGGCCAGCGCCTCGACGCGGCGATCGACGCCGGCGAGGATGCGGCCGAGGACGTCGCGGAGGCCGCGCAGACGACCACGAAGGCGGCGACGTCCGCGGCGAAGAAGGCCACGGGCAAGCCGCGCTCGACCAGCACCGGGAAGTGACATGACGACACCCCGCGGATTCCGCGACAAGGCCGACGAGGGGCTGCTCACCCTCATCGGCGAGATCCCCGAACTCGTCCGCAACCTCGTGGTGGCCGAGTTCGAGGCCGCCAAGAAGTGGGCTGCCGCCGCCGCCAAGAACGCCGGCATCGGCGTCGGCTGGGTGCTCGGCGCGCTGTTCGTGCTGTTCTGGTCGATCCCGGCCCTGGGCGCGTTCGTCATCGCCGGGCTCTCGTCCTGGTGGCCGGTGTGGCTCTCGGCGCTCGTCGTGTTCGCCGTCATGCTGCTGGTCGCCGTCGGGCTCGCCCTCCTCGGGCTGCTCCGGTTCAAGCGCATCGGCAAGGGCAACCCCGTCTCCTCGGTCTCCGAGGACGTGCGGGCCGTGAAGGAGGTCACCACGGATGAGTTCTGAGCTCCCCATCCCGCGCACCGCGGTGCCGCTGGGCATCACCGACCCGGTGGAGAAGGCGCGTGCCGAGCTGAAGGCGACGCTCGCCGCGATCGAGGTCAAGGGCAACATCCCCAAGCGCGCCGGCCGGGCCGTCGAGCAGCGGGTCGCCCGGTTCCGCCACTTCGCGACGCAGAACCCCGCCGCCGCCGCGGTCGCCGTGGTCGGCGTCGCCGCCGCCGTGGGACTGGCCGTCTGGGGCGCCGTCCGGCTGTACACGCGCTGAGCGCCGGTGCGGGATCGCGCGGATCGGGGCCGTTTGGCCGATCCGAGCCCCGGGGTGAGACTGGGACCATGACCCACTCTGAGGACGCCGCCTCGCAGTTCACGCTCTGGGCGGTCTTCCGCCGCGACCCGCACCGCCCCGTCGTCGAGACGGGCGACACCGAGCTGGCGCAGCTGGTCGAGGACATCGAGGCGGGCGGCACGACCGTGCGCGGGTTCTACGACGTGAGCGGCCTGCGCGCCGACGCCGACCTCATGGTGTGGCTCCACGGCCCCGAGGCCGAGGCGCTGCAGCGCGACCTGCGGCGACTGCGCCGCACCGAGCTGCTGCGGAACCTGCTGCCGGTGTGGAACGCGATGGGCGTCCACCGCGACGCCGAGTTCAACCGCGCGCACGTGCCCGGGTTCCTCCGCGGCATCGAGCCGAAGGAGTGGCTCGTCGTCTACCCGTTCGTCCGTAGCTACGACTGGTACCTGCTGCCCGAGGAGGAACGACGGCGGATGTTGGCCGAACACGGCCGCAAGGGCGCCGCGTTCACCGGCGTCACCGCGAACACCGTCGCGAGCTTCGCGCTGGGCGACTACGAGTGGATCCTCCCGATGGAGGCGGACGAGCTCACCGACCTCGTCGACATGATGCGCGACCTGCGCTACACCGATGCCCGCCGTCACGTGCGGGAGGAGGTGCCCTTCTACACCGGCCGCCGCATCCCCACCTCGGCGATCCCCGAGGTGCTCGCATGATCCGGCTCGGCACCCGCAGGAGCGCCCTGGCCACGGCCCAGTCGCAGCAGGTGGCCGATGCGCTCGCCGAGGTCGCGGGGGAGCCGGTCGAACTCGTGCGCATCACGAGCGAGGGCGACGTGAACCGGGCCTCGCTGTCGCAGCTCGGCGGGCGCGGCGTGTTCGCCACGCGGCTGCGGGAGGCGCTGCTCGCCGGGGAGTGCGACGTGCTCGTGCACTCCCTGAAGGACCTGCCGACCGCGCCCGCACCGGGCCTCGTGATCGCCGCGATCCCGGAGCGAGAGGACGCCCGCGACGTCGTGGTCACCCGTGACGGCACCCCGCTGCACGAGCTGCCTGCCGGCGCCGTGGTCGGTACCGGGTCGCCGCGGCGCATCGCGCAGCTCGGCATCCGCAACCCCCGCGTGCAGGCCCGCGACATCCGCGGCAACGTCGACTCGCGCCTCGAACGCGTGCGCACCGGCGAACTGGATGCGGTCGTGCTGGCGGCCGCGGGCCTCTCGCGCATCGGCGGACTCGCCCGCGACCTGCACGGTGAACCGCTGGGGCTGGCCGAGTGGCCGACCGCGCCCGGGCAGGGCGCATTGGCGGTCGAGATCCGCGAGGACGCCCCTGCCGCGCTCCGCGACGCGGTGGCCCGGCTCGACCATCTGCCCACCCGCATCGCGGTCACCGCCGAGCGTGCCGTGCTCGCCGGACTCGACGCCGGGTGCTCGGCACCGGTCGGGGTGCACGCCCTGGCGGCGGACGACCTGCTCCGGGTGCGCGCGGTCGTCTACGACACCGACGGATCCGGCCGGGTGGGGATGGATCGGACCATCCCCCTGATCGGCGGGTATGCTGAGACCTCAGGCAGCGGCAATGGTGCGATTGCTGCCGGCGACGCGGACCCGGAAACGCGTGCTCGGCGCACCGGAGAAGACGTCGCCCGTGAACTGCTCGATCGCGGAGCAGCAGACGCCTCATCACGAAAGCCGACCTGATGCACGCAGATTTGAACCGGCACGACGCCAAGCCGCTCGCCGGCTGGCGCGTCCTGGTCCCCCGCGGGGGACCCTGGGGCGACGGTGTCGCCGCATCCCTCCGCGCGCAGGGCGCCGTCCCCGTCGTCGCACCGCTCATCAACTTCGCGCCGACGAACGACATCGGCACCCTGGAGAAGGCGCTCTCCGACCTCGCCGACGGTCAGTTCGACTGGCTGACGGTGACCAGCGCGACCACGGTCGACGTGCTCTTCGCCTACCGCGCGAAGATCCCCGCGAAGACGAAGGTCGCCGCGGTCGGTGAGACCACCGCCGCCGCGCTGCAGGCCGCCGGGTACCGCGTCGACCTCGTGCCCGACCGGGACAACTCCGCGGCGGGCATGGCCGATCAGATCATCGCGCTCGAGCCCGAGGCCCGCGACATCCTGACCCTCCGCAGCGAGATCGCCAAGCCCGTGCTCACCAAGCGTCTCGTCGAGGCCGGGCACCGGGTGCGCAGTGTCGTCGCCTACCGCACGGTGGGCGTGCCGGTCACCGAGCGAATCGCGCGCGACGTGGAGTCCGGCCGCATCAACGCCATCCTCGTCACGAGCGGTTCGGTCGCAGAGCAGGTCTACCTCCAGTTCCCCAACATCCCCGAGGGCACGGTGATCGCGGCGATCGGTCCGCGCACCGCGAAGGACGCCCGGCAGGCGGGCCTCGACGTCGACGTCGTCGCCGACCGGCAGACCGTCGACGCCCTCATCGACGCGGTCTCGCACTTCGCGCTGCCGCACGCCGCGGACGAGTTCCAGCCGTGAGCTTCCCGGTCCACCGTCCCCGTCGGCTGCGCCAGTCGCCGGCGGTGCGCCGGCTGGTACGCGAGACCCACCTCGTGCCCTCGCAGCTCGTGCTGCCGATGTTCGTGCGCGAGGGACTCGGCGAGGCCATGCCGATCGGCTCGATGCCCGGCGTCGTGCAGCACTCGCTCGATTCGCTCCGCCGGGCGGCGGCGGATGCGGCCGCCGCCGGTGTCGGCGGGGTCATGCTGTTCGGCGTGCCCGCGGTGCGCGACGCGGTCGGCTCCGGCGCGGACGACCCGGACGGCATCCTGAACGTCGCGGCCCGCGCGGTGCAGGCCGAGGTCGGCGACGCACTCGTCGTGCAGACCGACCTGTGCCTGGACGAGTTCACCGACCACGGCCACTGCGGTGTGCTCACCGCGGACGGCGCGGTCGACAACGATGCCACCCTCGAGCGGTACGCCGCGATGGGCGTCGCGCAGGCCCGCGCCGGCTCGCAGCTGCTGGGTCTGTCCGGGATGATGGACGGCCAGGTCGGTCACGTCCGGGCCGCGCTCGACGCCGAGGGCTTCACCGACACGCTCCTCCTCGCCTACTCGGCGAAGTACGCCGGCGCGTTCTACGGCCCGTTCCGCGAGGCCGTCGACTCGCAGCTGAAGGGCGACCGCCGCACCTACCAGATGGACCCCCGCAACGGCCGCGAGGGCGTGCGCGAGGCGCTGCTCGACGTGGACGAGGGCGCCGACATCGTCATGGTCAAGCCCGCGCTGCCCTACCTCGACGTGCTCGCCGAGGTGCGCGCGAGCGTCGACGTGCCGGTGTGGGCCTATCAGGTCTCCGGCGAGTACGCGATGATCGAGGCCGCCGCCGCGCACGGCTGGATCGACCGTCGCGGCGCGATCACCGAGGCGCTGCTGGGCATCCGCCGCGCCGGCGCCGACGCGATCCTCACCTACTGGGCGGTCGAGGCCGCCGCCTGGCTGCGCGAATCCCTCTGAACCACCCGCGCTCGCGAGCCCCGATGGAGGCACCCATGACCGATCGCAACGACGACCTGTTCGCGCGCGGGCAGGCCGCGATCCCCGGCGGGGTCAACTCGCCCGTCCGCGCCTACGGTTCCGTCGGCGGGGCGCCCCGCTTCCTCGCCGCCGCGCGTGGCGCGACCGTGACGGATGCGGCGGGCGTCGAATACGTCGACCTCGTCGCGAGCTGGGGTCCCGCCCTCCTCGGTCACGCCCACCCCGAGGTCGTCGCCGCCGTGCAGGAGGCCGCCGCGCGCGGCCTGTCTTTCGGTGCGCCCACCGAGGGGGAGATCGAACTCGCCGAACTCGTCGCGAATCGCGTGCGCGTCGGCGACGCCGCCCCGGTCGACAAGGTGCGCCTGGTCTCCACCGGCACCGAGGCGACCATGACCGCGATCCGCCTCGCCCGCGGCTTCACCGGCCGCGACCTGCTGGTGAAGTTCGCCGGGCACTACCACGGCCACTCCGACGGGCTGCTCGCCGCAGCCGGTTCCGGTGTCACGACCCTGGGCCTGCCCGCATCCGCCGGCGTGCCGGCAGACATCGTCGCGCAGACCGTCGTCGTCCCCTACAACGACCTCGACGCGCTCCGCGCCGTGTTCGCCGAGCACGGCGACCGCATCGCCGCCGTCATCGTCGAGGCCGCCGCGGCGAACATGGGCGTCGTCGCGCCGCTGCCGGGGTTCAACGCCGCGCTCGCCGACCTCGCCCACGCGCACGGCGCGCTCCTCATCCTCGACGAGGTGCTCACCGGCTTCCGCGTGCACCCGGCCGGGTTCTGGGGCCTGCAGCAGGACGCGGGCGAGACCTACACCCCCGATCTGTTCACGTTCGGCAAGGTCGTCGGCGGCGGCATGCCGCTTGCAGCCCTCGGCGGTCGCGCCGACATCATGGACCACCTCGCCCCGGTCGGCCCCGTCTACCAGGCCGGCACCCTCAGCGGGAACCCGCTCTCGGTCGCCGCGGGACTCGCGACCCTCCGCCTGGCGACCCCCGAGGTCTACGCCCGCATCGACGCGGCGGCCGACGTGCTCGCCGGTGCGCTCGCGGGCGCGCTCGAGGTCGCCGGGGTGCCCCACAGCATCCCGCGAGCCGGCAACCTGTTCGGCGTCGCGTTCACGCCCGAGGCGCCCACCTCGTACGCGGCGGCGCTCGCGCAGGAGGCGTACCGGTACCCGGCGTTCTTCCACCGCATGCTGGATGCGGGCGTCTCGCTGCCGCCGAGCGTCTACGAGGCGTGGTTCCTCACCGCCGCGCATGACGACGCCGCGCTCGAGCGCATCGTCGCCGCGCTCCCCGCAGCCGCCCGCGCCGCCGCCGAGGCCCGTCCGGCCTGAGTCCGTCCGCCGGCGCTCGGGATCCGTGGGGCGCTCGACGGTCGTGGATGCGGGGTGCGGGCACCGCGATGCGGCATCCGTGACGGGTGAACCGCGGCCCGGCGGTGCTGCGAGACTGGTCGGGTGAGTGTGGCCCCCGCATCCGTCCGTGTCGTGGTGCTCGCCGGCGGTGTCGGCGGGTCGAAGTTCACCGTCGGCGTCCGTGAGGCGCTGCGCCGCCGCGGCGCGCCTGAGGCCACCGTCGTCGTGAACACCGGCGACGACCTGTGGCTGAGCGGCGTGCGACTGCAACCCGACATCGACTCCGTGCTCTACGCGCTCGCCGGCCAGAACGACACCGTCCGCGGATGGGGGCGCGCCGGCGACACCGAGCGCGTGAACGAGGAACTGCAGGCGTGGGGCGCGGGCTGGCCGTGGTTCACGCTCGGCGACCTCGACCTCGGCACGCACCTCGCCCGCACCGGGTGGCTGCGCGAGGGCCTGACCGTCACCGAGGTGGTCGAGCGGCTGTCGCGCCGGTGGGACCTCGGGGTGCGGATGCTGCCGATGACCGACAGCGAGGTCGACACCCACGTGCTGCTCGCCGACGGCGGTCGCATGCACTTCCAGGAGTGGTGGACGCGCCACCGCGCGACCCTCGCCCCCGCCGCGTTCGAGAACCCCGGGATCGCGGACGCCGTGCCCGCCCCGGGCGTGGTGGAGGCGATCGCGGGGGCCGACGTGGTCCTCCTCGCCCCCTCGAACCCGGTCGTCTCGATCGGCCCGATCCTCGCCGTCCCCGGTGTCCGAGAGGCACTGCGGGCGACGGATGCCCGGGTCGTCGGGGTCTCGCCGATCATCGGCGGCAAGGTCGTCCGCGGCATGGCCGACGTCTGCCTCTCCGCGATCGGCGTCGAGACCTCGGCCGCCGCGGTCGCCGCGCACTACGGCGCGCGCCGGGACGGGGGCGTGCTCGACGCCTGGCTCGTCGCCGAGGAGGATGCGGCTGCCGCAGCATCCGTGGACGCCCTCGGGATCCGCGCCGTCGTCGCTCCGCTCTGGATGCGGGACCTCGCGCACTCCGCCGCGCTCGCTGAGGCCGCGCTCCGCGCCTGAGCCCCGGCGTTCGCCGCCGCCCGCGGTTCGCCTGTCGCCCGCGGTTCGCCCGTCGCCTGCGTTCGCCTGTCGCCTGGTGCCCGCGTCGCCCCCGTTCGCCTGTCGCCTGCGTTCGCCTGTCGCAAACTGCGGCGTCCCCGCGCACTTCGCGACAGGGGAGCGAGGCCGCCCGCGGTTCGCCTGTCGCACGGTGCGGCAGCCGGGCGCAGTTCGCGACAGGGGAGCAGGCTCAGCGGGTGAGGGCGGCGCGGGTGCGCGGGCCGACCGCGTCGCCGAGGGCGCGCAGGTGCGCGACGGTGTCCACGTCCCGGCGGAGTCCGGCCTCGGCGGGCACGTCGAGCGGGACGCAGGCGAGCGCGAGATGGCGGGCGAACGAATCGGCGCCGAACGCCGCCGCCCACGGGATGCCGGCGCGGGCGGTGACGAGCGTGGAGCCGGTGCCGTCCGCATCCGGGACCACCGCGCGCTCGTGCGCGCCCGCCTGCGCGAGCGCGGCGTCGAGCTCGCGCGGGTCGAGCGCGGGCAGGTCGCCGAGGAGCGCCGCCCGCGGGACGGCCGCACCCGCGGCGGCGGCGCCCTGCGCGATCGCGGCGGCCAGGCCGCCGCCCGCGTCCGGCACGACCTCGACCCGGCCCCAGCCGGACACCGCGGCGGCGGTCGCCGCATCCGCCGTCACGACGAGCACCCGGGCCACGGCGGATGCGCGGCTCGCGGCCGCGACCGTGTCCAGGCCGATCGCGCGCACCAGGGCCTCGGCCGCGCCGAGCCGGGACTTGCCCCGCGCGGCCGGTTTCAGCGGCACCACCACCGTCCAGCCCCCCGGCCCGAACTCCTCGGCACCGGCGGTTCGGGCCGCCGGAACGGCCTCCGCGGCCGGATGCTGCGGCGTTCGGACCGTTCGCAACTCAGGCAGAACCGGCGCCGAAGCCGCCGCCGCGTCCGGATCCGGCCGTTCTGCCTGCGTTGTGCGCACGTGGGGTGCGCCACCGCGGGACGGGGCGGATGCGGTCACGCCCCGAAGCGGGCGCGCAGGCGCGGGAGGATCTCGGCGCCGTACATGCGCAGGAACTCCTCCTGGTCCTCGCCCGGGTCGTGGAACACCAGGTGCCGGAAGCCGAGGTCGACGTACTGCGCGATGCGCTCGACGTGCTCGTCCGGGTCGGTGGAGACGATGAAGCGGGATGCGGCGCGCTCGATCGGCAGCGCATCGCCGCGGCGCTGCATCTCGATCGGGTCGTGGATGCCCATCTTCTCCTCGGCGGACAGCGCGAGCGGCGCCCAGAACCGGGTCTTCTGCAGCGCGGTGTCGCGGTCGGGGTGGTACGAGACCTTCACCTCCATGAGGGTGTCGATCGCGTCCGGCGCGCGGTGCGCCTTCGCCAGCCCCTCGGCCAGCGCGGGCAGCAGCGTCTCGGTGTACAGCTCCGGCGCCTTGCCGCTCGTGGTGATGAATCCGTCCGCGATGCGGCCGGCGAGCCTGGTGGCCGCGGGGCCCGCAGCGCCGATGTAGATCGGCACCGGGGTCGCCGGCCGGTCGTACACGGTCGCGTCGGTGACGTGCCAGAAGTTGCCCTCGAAGGTGACGCGCTCGCCCGACCACAGTTCCCGGATGAGGGTGATCGCCTCCTTCAACCGCTGGAACCGTTCCGGCGGGTCGGGCCACTGCAGCCCGAGGGTGACCTCGTTCAGCGCCTCGCCGGTGCCGACGCCGAGGATCACGCGGCCCGGGTACATGACCCCGAGGGTCGCGAACGCCTGCGCGACCACGGCCGGGTGGTAGCGGAAGGTGGGGGTGAGCACCGAGGTGCCGATGAGGATGCGGCTGGTGCGGGCGCCGACGGCGCCGAGCCAGGGGAGCGCGGCGGGGGCGTGGCCGCCCTCGTGCATCCACGGCTGGAAGTGGTCGGAGATGAACACCGAGTCGAAGCCCATCTCCTCGGCGAGCACCGCGAAGTCGGCGAGCCGGTCGGGGGAGAACTGCTCGGCGGACGCCTTGTACCCGAAGCGCAGTGGCACGGTCATGACTCTCCTCTCGCCCGCGTGGGATCGCGGGGTTCCTCGGTCGCGGCGGCGAACTCGTCGCCGCGGCACGCCTCCAGCATGGCGCGGAACGCGTCGACGGTGCCGGGCCACAGCAGGGTGAGTCTGCCGGACCGGTCGTCGACGTACCAGTTGTCGCAGCCACCGGTGATCCAGGGGGTGGATGCGGCTGCCTCGTCGATACGGGCGGTGTACGCCTTTTCGGCTTCGGGGCGCACCCGCAGCACGCCGCCGCGGCGGTCGCGCTCGGCGAGGGTGCGGACGACGTACGCTGCCTGCGCCTCGGCCATGAGCACGGCGGAGTTGTGTCCGAGTGAGGCGTTCGGCCCGTTGAGGACGAACAGGTTCGGGAACCCGGCGACCACGGTCGAAGCGAACGAGGTCATCCCGCCCGACCAGTGGTGGGCCAGCGACTCGTGCTCGCCGAACACGGTCTCGGCGTACGGCTGCTGCGAGCTCGCGAACCCGGTGGCCAGCACGAGCACGTCGGCGGTGTGGCGGGCACCGCTCGCTGCGACGAGCACGCCGTCCTCGACCGCGGCGAGGGCGCTCGCCTCGAGGGTGACCGCGTCGGAGGCGACGGCCGGGTAGAAGTCGTCGGAGAGGAGCACCCGCTTGCACCCGAAGGCGTACGCCGGGGTGAGCGCCGCCCGCAGCCCGGGGTCGGCGACCTGCGCGTGCAGATGCGCGAGGGCCTGGGCGCGTGCGGCCGCGGCGGCCGCGGCGTCGCCGGAACGGGACGCGAACCGGGCCTCACCCTCGCGGAAGAGGTCGTCGCGCAGGGCGGACAGCAGCTCCGGATGCTGCGCGAACCGTTCGCGTTCCGCATCCGTGTACGGGCGGGCACCGCGGGGGACGATCCAGGCGGGCGTCCGCTGGAAGAGGGTGACGCGGGCGCCGCGGCGGACGAGCTCGGGGACGAGCTGCACGGCGGATGCGCCGGTGCCGACGACGGCGATGCGGCGGCCGGCGAGCGGGACGGTGTGGTCCCAGCGGGCGGTGTGGAAGATGGGGCCCGCGAAGGTCTCCAGGCCGCGGATGTCGGGGATGCGCGGTTCGGTGAGCCGGCCGCAGGCGAGCACGAGGCTGCGCGCCTCGGTGACGTCGGGGTTCGGGCCGCCGGTCTCCAGTCGCCACCGGTCGCCGGCCCAGGCGGCGGACAGGAGCGGCGTGCGCAGCCGAAGGTGCGGGGTGAGCCCGTCGCGGGCGGCGACCTGCTCGAGGTAGTCGCGGATCTCACCCCCGCCGGCGTAGACGCCCGACCACGCCGGGTTCGGATGCCGCTCGAAGCCGTAGAGGTGGCTCGGCACGTCGCAGGCCACGCCGGGGTAGGTGTTGTCGCGCCAGGTGCCGCCGACGGCGTCGCCGCGCTCGAGCATCACGAAATCGTCGCGGCCCGCGTCGCGCAGCGCCATGCCCATGCCGAGCCCGGCGAACCCGGCACCCACGATCGCGACGTCGTGCATCAGTGCGCCGGTGCCTTCCGGGCGGCGTCGCCGTAGTCGGTGGTGCGCAGCCGCAGCGGCCGCAGCAGTGGTTTCAGGAGGGCCGCGGCGGCGTCGACGGGGAGCTCGTGACCGTGTTCGATGCCGGCCTCGGGGCGCACGCGGCCGTCGAGGAGCGTGCCGCCGAGGTCGTCGCCGCCGGCCCGCAGCAGCACGGCGCTGAGCGCGCGGCCGTGCCGGGTCCAGGGGATCTGCACGTGCGGGATGCTGCCCGAGAGGAACAGCCGGGCGACGGCGACCATGGCCCGGTGCTCGTCGACCGGGGTGCGGCCGTCGACCAGCGGCACCCCGCCCTGCGGCCCGGGGAGGGGGATCGGCACGAACTCGGTGAAGCCGCCGGTGCGGTCCTGGATCGCGCGGAGTCGCCGCAGGTGGGCGATGCGTTCGGCCGCGGTCTCGACGTGGCCGTAGAAGAGCACCCCGGTGGAACGGAATCCGGCCTCGTGGGCGGCGATCATCCCCTCGACCCAGCGGTCGATCTCGAGGTCGCCGGGGGCGACGATGCCGCGCACCCGCTCGGAGAGCACCTTCACGCCGGTGCCCGGGACGGTGCGCACGCCCGCCTCCCGCATGGCGGCCAGCGCCCCGGTGAGACCGAGACCGCCGCGGTCGGCGAGGTCCCACACGTCCTGCGGTCGGTAGGCGTGCAGGTGCAGCCCGGGGGCGGCGTCGCGGACCGTGCGGGCGATGTCGAGGTAGGCGGACGGGTCCTCCGTGGGCGGCAGCAGCCCCTGCACGCACAGTTCGGTCGCGCCGAGGTCGACGGCGTCGCGGGCGATCGCGGCCACGTCGTCGAGGTCGAACTCCTCGGGGGCGCCCGCGCCTGCGGCGCGGAACCCGGAGGAGGTGAGGTTGCGGTTGACCACGAGGCTCACGGCCTCGCCGACCGTGTAGCGGCGCACGTCGTCCGCGATGCCGACGAGCACGTCCAGCTCCTCGTGGGTCGCCTCCAGCAGCGCCGCCCACTCGGCGTCGTCGAGCTGCAGCGGATCCTCCGCAGCGCGCTCGGCCAGCATCCGCAGTCCCGTCCCGGTCCCCGTCACCCGGTCCCCCTCCCGTCCCTGCGAGCCATCCTGCCCGGATGCGGCCGCCACCGCCGCACGCGGCGGGACCGAACCGGGGGCGGCGCCCTCGGGCACGGCACCGGGCCGGGCGAGACCGGTGGCGGGATCTGCGAGGGTGGCCACCGCGCCGTGCAGGGCAGGGTCGATCCAGGCGTCCGCGTCGCGCACGTACTCCGGGTGCGCGGTGAGGCGCTCGCGCAGCTCGTACCCGAGCTCGGCGGTGCGGGCGGCGAGGTCGTCCACGTGGGGCCAGGGTCGCTCCGGGTTCACGTGGTCCGCGGTGAGCGGCGACACCCCGCCCCAGTCGTCGATCCCGGCGCCGACGAGCAGGTCGAACTCGGCCGGGTCGGAGAGGTTCGGCGGCACCTGCACCCGCATCCGCGGACCCAGCACGAGCCGGGCGGCGGCGACGACGGTCGCATACTCCAGCAGGTCCGCGTCGGGGGCGTGCTGCATCGCGGTGCGCGGCTTGGCGCGGAAGTTCTGCACGATCACCTCCTGCAGGTGCCCGTGCCGGTCGTGCGCGTCACGCAGCGCGGTGAGGGACTCGGCGCGGTCGCGGGGCGTCTCGCCGATGCCGACGAGGATGCCGGAGGTGAACGGGATGCGGGCGGCCCCGGCGTCCTCGATGACCCGCAGCCGGACGGCGGGGTCCTTGTCGGGGGAGCCGAAGTGGGGTTGACCGGGCTCGGTGAACAGCCGCCGGGAGGTGGTCTCGAGCATCATCCCCATCGACGGCGCGGTCGGGCGGAGGGCGGCGAGCTCGGCGGCGGTCATGACACCGGGGTTGAGGTGGGCGAGCAGGCCGGTCTCGGCGGTGATGAGCCGGGCGATGTGCCCGACATAGTCGAGCGTCGAGGCGAAGCCGTGCTCGTCGAGCCATGCCCGCGCCTCGGGCCAGCGCGCCTCGGGCCGGTCGCCGAGGGTGAGCAGCGCCTCCTTGCACCCGAGCGCCTGTCCCTGCCGCACGACGTGCAGCACCTGCTCCGGCGACATGTACACCGGGCGGCCACGGCGCAGCAGCTGGCCCGGGGTGTCGACGAAGGTGCAGTAGTGGCAGCGGTCGCGACAGAGCGTCGTGAGCGGCACGAACACCTTCCGCGAGTACGTGATCACGCCGGGCCGACCGGCGAGCCGGGCCCCCTCGTCGCGCAGGTCGGATGCGGCGGCGAACAGCGCCTCACGGTCCGGCCCGGTCGCGGTGACCAGCGTGAAGGCGTCCGCGGCTGTCGGCCGGGCGCCGTCGCGCACGCGTGCGATGACGCTGCGGACCTCGGTGGACGCGGTGGTGACGGACACGCTGCCAGTCTTCCACCGTGACGGCCCGGGCGGCGTGCGGCGCCCGCATCCGATCGTTGCCGGTCTGTGAGGAAAACGCCCCCGCCCGTGCGGGATGCGCTGGCAGACTTGATCCATGGTGACCCTGATGCTCGACTCGGCCGCGCTCGAGGTCGTGCTGTCGCCTGCAGAGAAGGCGCTCGCCAGGCGTCGGCGCAGCCTGCTGCTCGCGCGGTCGGAGATCACCCGCGTGCAGCTCACCGACGACCCGTGGACGTGGCTGCGCGGGGTGCGTTCCCCGGGCACCTACGTGCCGGCGGCGCTCGCAGCGGGCACCTGGCAGTACGCCGGCGGCAAGGACTTCGCCCTCATCCGCCGCAACCGCCCCGGCGTCGTCATCGACCTGGAGGGGCACGAGGAGTTCCAGCGCGTGATCCTCTCCACGCGTCACGGCCTCGCGCTCGTACAGGCGATGCGGCTGGAGGGGCATCCGGAGCCGGCGGACGTGACCGAACTCGTCAAGAAACCCGCCCGCAAGCCGCGCGCCGCGCAGCCGAAGCCCGCCACCGCCTGAGTCGCGGACGGACCCCGGCCGCCCGGTCAGGCGACGTCGCGCCGCCAGCTGAAGATGTGGCCGATGATCAGCGGGACGACCGCGTAGCCGAGGAGCACCGCACCGCCGCCCCACCAGGGGAGGGCGTCGGGCCCGGCGGCCATCGCGCTGAACAGGCTCGACCCCACGAGTGCGTCGCTCGCGGCGCCCGGCAGGAACCGGGCGGCGTCGGCGAGACCCGTCACGAACGACCCGCCCAGGCGCAGCAGGGGCTCGACGAACTGCGTGAAGGCGAGCACGACGACGATGGCGGCCACCTGGTTGCGGATCACGAGCCCGGTGCCGATGCCGACGAGCACCCAGAGCACGTAGGCGATGAGGATGCGGCCGAGCAGCGCCCAGGTGTCGGGGCTGGTGAGCTCCGGGTCCTGCCCGAACAGGGCGAGGACGCCGGCGACCCCGCCGACCGTGACGAGGAGGGCGATCACGCCGTAGACCACGCCCATGACCGCGCCGGCGAGCACCTTCGCCCACAGCACCGTGCCGCGGCGCGGGGTGGCGAGGAAGGTCACCGTGAGCGTCTTGTGCCGGAACTCGCCGGTCACCAGCAGCGTGCCGATGAGCAGCGGGAACACGTAGCCGACCGTCGTGGCGACGCTGTACAGCATCCCGGTCGACCCCTCCGGCAGGTCCATGCCCGCGGTGTCGGTGAGCACGCCGCTGGCCGCGGCGCCGATCGCGGCGGCGATGCCGGCCGCGCTGATGCCGACGTAGACGGCGAGCACGATCGCGAGCACCCACCAGATCGCGGTGGTGAACTGCTTGCTGAGCTCGGAGGAGGTGGCGCGTGCCAGGCTCATCGCCCGTCTCCTTCCGTCGTGGGGCCGGGTTCACCCGCGGGCGCTTCGGTCGTGGGGCCGGGTTCGCCGGCAGGTGTGTCCGGCGCGTCGTCCTGGGGCGGCTCGTCGGATGCGGCCTCCTCGGCGGCCGCGACCGGTGCACCGGTCACACGCGGGGCGCGCACCCCGTTCACGAGGTCGAGGAACACCTCCTCCAGCTCGGGGCCGCGGCGGGTCAGGAGCGAGAGCGGCACACCGGTGCCCGCGAGGACGGCGCCCACCTCGACGGGGTCGACGCCGCGGAGCGCGAGGCCGCTGCGGAGCACCTCCGGCTCCCAGCCGGCACCACGCAACACCTCGGTGAGGGCGGCGCGGTCGGGGGAATCGACGAGGGCGGCGGACTCGCCCGGGTCGGCGAGTTCCTCCAGCGTGCCGGCGTAGACGAGGCGGCCCCGACTCATGATGAGCAGGCGGTCGGCGGTCTGCTGCACCTCGCCGAGCAGATGTGAGGAGACGAGCACGGTGCGGCCCTCGCGCGCGAACATGCGCAGCAGCGTCCGCATCCAGGTGATGCCCTCCGGGTCGAGGCCGTTCGTCGGCTCGTCCAGCACGAGCACCCCGGGGTCGCCGAGGAGGGCCGTGGCCAGGGCGAGTCGCTGGCGCATGCCGAGCGAGAACCCGCCCACCTTGCGGCCCGCGACGTCGGCGAGCCCCACGAGCCCCAGCACCTCGTCGACCCGGGCACGGCGGATGCCCGCCGCCTTCGCGAAGACGGTCAGGTGGTTCGCGGCCGACCGGCCCGGGTGGAAGCTCGTCGCCTCCAGCGCGGCACCGACGGTGCGGAGCGGATCCTTCAGGTCGGCGTAGGCCTTCCCGCCGATGCGGGCCCGGCCCGAGGTCGGGCGGATCAGGCCCAGCAGCATCCGCAGCGATGTGGTCTTGCCGGCCCCGTTCGGGCCGAGGAAGCCGGTGACCACACCGGGTTCGATCGTCGCGGTCAGTCCGGACACGGCGGCGACCCTGCCGAAGGTCTTGCTCGCGTCCTCGAATTCGAGCACCTGGCCGTCGGGCATGGGGGACCTCTTCTCGGGGGCGTTGCAACCCCCATCCTGCCCAATCGTCCCCTCCGCGCGCGAGCGGCGCGCCCGCCGGGCGTGCTCCCGCAGCGGCGACCGGTGCGCGGGTAACGTTCCATTCGTGGCTGAGATCGGGGCTCCGCACGCCGGTGGCGCGTCCGTCGACGGCGTGATCGTGCGCACCGAGCGTGCGGTCGGCCGGCTGACCCTGGACCGCCCACGGGCGATCAACGCGCTGGACATCGGCATGGTCCGGCGCCTGCGCGCCGCGCTCGAGACCTGGCGGGGCGCGGTCGACGTCGACACGGTCGTCCTCGACGGGGCGGGGGAGCGCGGCTTCTGCGCCGGCGGCGACGTCCGCTCGCTCGTGGAGCGGATCCGCGCCGGGGAGCCGGACGAGACCCTCCCGTTCTTCCGCGAGGAGTACGCGCTGAACGCCGCCATCGCCGAATACCCGGTGCCGGTCGTCGCGATCGCCGACGGCGTCACCATGGGCGGCGGCATCGGTCTGGCCGGGCACGCCGCGATCCGCGTGGTCACCGAACGCTCCCGGCTGGCGATGCCCGAGACCCGCATCGGCTTCACCCCCGACGTCGGCGGCTCGCTCCTGCTCGCCCGCGCGCCCGGCAGGCTCGGCGAGTACCTCGCCCTCACCGGCGACCACATGGATGCGGCGGACGCGATCCACGCCGGCTTCGCCGACCACCTCGTGCCCGCCGAGCGCATCGACGACTTCCGCGAGGCGCTCGCCTCCCGCGCCGACCCGACCGGACCCGCCGAGATCGTGTTGCTCTTCGACGAGACCCCCGGCACCTCCCGCCTGCAGGTCGCGCGAGTCTGGATCGACGACGCGTTCGCCGCGCCGACCGTGCCGGAGATCCTCGCCCGCCTCGACGCGAGGAGCGAGGCGGATGCGGCGACCGCCGCCGCCACCATCCGATCGCTCTCTCCCACCGCCGTCACCGTCGCGCTCGAGGCGGTGCGCCGGGCCCGCCGGCTGCCGGGCCTGCGCGCCGCCCTCGCACAGGAATACGCGCTCGTCGACTGGTTCGTGCACACCCAGCCCGACCTCGTGGAGGGGGTGCGCGCGCAACTCATCGACAAGGACCGCGCCCCGAAGTGGCGGCCCGGCGCGCTCGACGCGCTGCCGGACGGCCTCGTCGAACGGGCCTTCGCGCACGTGCCCGCCGAACCGTTGTGGGAGGACCGATGAGCGCAAAGCGCCGTCGCTCCTACTCGATCGGCGCGGCCCTGGACTGGTTCTTCTTCGTCTTCGCCGGGCTCGCCGCGATCTGGCTCGCGGTCCTCAGCCTCACCGAGTCGTTCCGCGTGGGCTGGTGGGGTGTGCCGCTCATGGTGGTGTTCTGGCTGCTCCTGGCCTACCTCGTGCTGCCGCGGCTGCACCGCATCCTCACCACGATCTACGTGCCCGACTACTTCATCGGCCGCACCCGCACGAGCGACGGCCTGCTCGGCGACCCGGTGAACCTCGCGCTCATGGGCGAGCAGGCGCAGGTCGAGCATGCGCTCCGCCAGGCCGGCTGGACCCGCGCCGACCCGGTGACCCTCGCCTCCTCGTGGCGGATCGTGACCTCCACCGTCACCCGCCGCAGCTACCCGGAGGCGCCCGTCAGCCCGCTGTTCCTGTTCGGTCGGATGCAGGACTTCGCCTACCAGCAGGAGGTGGACGGCAACCCGGCCCAGCGCCACCACGTGCGGTTCTGGCGTTGCCCGGACGACTGGCTGCTGCCGGGCGGGCGACGGGTCGACTGGCTCGCCGCGGGCACCTTCGACACCGCGGTCGGGCTGTCGCTGTTCACGCTGCAGATCACCCACCGCATCGACGCCGACACCGACATCGAACGGGACCACATCGTGCGCACGCTCACCGCCGCGAACCCGGCCGTGACGGTCGACGTCATCCGCGACTTCTCCACCGGCTACCACTCGCGCAACGGCGGCGGCGACAGCATCCGCACCGACGGCGACCTGCCCATCGTCGACGTCCGGGGGGTGCGACCGTGACCTCCGAGCATCGCAAGCGCCCGGCGTTCGAATCGCCCGCCCGACTCGCGCAGCGCCCGGACACCGACCCGCACATGAAGCGCCCGGCGAGCACGATCGCCGGCGGGCTCCTCGTGTTCCTCCGCGTCGCCGCCGGGGTGCTGTGGCTCGTCGCGCTCAGCGCGAACTGGCCCGACCTGATCCACGAGCTCGAGGTCG
>Ga0182737_1001817_pt1 | contig 19499 bp, 11 predicted proteins | sample eDN5th30CBELigOP_FD_128878 | JGI IMG/M metagenome (GOLD analysis project Ga0182737, IMG submission 128878) | Enriched Organic Plus compost microbial communities from Emeryville, California, USA - eDNA 5th pass 30_C BE-Lig OP (version 2) (version 2) ...
CACGCGCGGCTGTCAGGCCGCGATGCTGCTCGACTATCTGCGCCATTACGACGCCGACGTGATCTATCTGGTTGGCGACATGATCGACGGCTGGCGGCTGCGCTCCGGCTGGTACTGGCCGCAGCTGCACAACGACGTGGTGCAGAAGCTGCTGCGCAAGGTGCGCAAGGGCGCGCGGCTGATCTACGTGCCTGGCAATCACGATGAATTCCTGCGCGACTATGTGGGAAGCAATTTCGGCGACATCGAAATCTGCGATCGCGCGGTGCATGAATCAGCCGATGGAACCCGCATGCTGGTGATCCACGGCGACCAGTTCGACATTGTCATGCGCCATGCCCGCTGGCTGGCCTTTCTGGGCGACGGCGCCTATGCGGCGGCGCTCATGGCCAATACCTGGCTCAACGTGGCCCGCCGCAAACTCGGCCTGACCTACTGGTCGCTGTCGGCTTGGGCCAAGCTGAAGGTCAAGGACGCGGTCAATTTCATTGGCAGCTTTGAAGAATTGCTGGCCAGCGAGGCGCGCCGTCACGCGGTCGACGGCGTCATCTGCGGCCACATCCACCACGCCGCCATGCACGAGCGTTTTGGCGTCCGCTACATGAACACCGGCGATTGGGTGGAGAGCTGCACCGCCCTGGTGGAGCATTATGACGGGCGCTACGAACTGCTGCGCTGGGCTGACATCGTGCGTGAGCGCGAGGCCCGCGCCGCCGCGGCTCTGCCCGCTGTCCCGGTGAGCAGCGCCGTCGCGCCCCGCAAGGCGGCGTAGCAGTTGCTCCGCCGCGGCCGCGCCCATCGCGCCGCCGCCCGCCATAGCTGTTTTCCGTTTGCCAGGCAGGGCCCATGCATATTGTCATCGCCAGCGACGCCTGGCGCCCCCAAGTCAACGGCGTTGTCCGTTCGCTCGAGAATATGGCGGCCCATGCCGCCGGTTTCGGCGCCCGGGTGCATTTCATCACGCCCGACCAGTTTCGCACCCTGCCGATGCCGGGCTACCCGGAAATCCGCCTCGCCCTGACGACCGGACGCGCCATGCAGCGCCGGCTGGCGGCGTTGCAACCGGATTATGTCCATATCGCCACGGAAGGGCCGGTGGGGCGCGCCGTGCGCGCCGCCTGCCTGGCGACGGGCCGGCCGTTCACCACCAGCTATCACACGCGCTTTCCCGAATATGTCGCCGCCCGCGTGCCGGCGCCGGGGGGGCTGATCTACGGCCTGCTGCGTCGCTTCCACAATTCCGGCGCCGGGGTGATGGTCAGCACCCCCAGCCTGGCGCGCGAGTTGCAGGGGCGCGGATTTCGCAATGTCATGCACTGGTCGCGCGGCGTCGACGGCGCGTTGTTCCGGCCGCGCCGCAAGGGGCTGCCGGGTCTGGCCGGGCCGCTGTTCCTCTACGTCGGCCGGGTGGCGGTGGAGAAGAACCTCGACGCGTTCCTGTCGCTCGATCTGCCTGGAACCAAGGTGATTGTCGGCGACGGCCCGGCCCGGGCGGAACTGGCGCGGGCGTGGCCAGACGCCTGCTTCCCTGGCGTTCTGACCGGCGAGGCGCTGGCTGAGGTTTACGCCGCCTGCGACGTGTTCGTCTTTCCCAGTCGCACGGACACCTTCGGCATCGTCCTGTTGGAGGCGCTGGCGTCCGGACTGCCGGTCGCGGCTTTTCCGGTGACAGGTCCACGCGATGTGATCGGCGATTCCGGCGCCGGCGCCTTGGATGAAGACCTGCGGGCGGCGGCCCTGCGCGCGCTCCACATTGATCCCGCGCTCTGCCGCGCCTGGGGCGAACGCTTCACCTGGCGCGCCAGCGCCGGCCAGTTCTTCAACAATATCATTGCCGCCCACGCCGCCGTTGAATCAGGCCCGCAAGATGCGCCAGGCCTGCAAGATGCGTCAGGTCCGCAGGAGCGCCGGCCGCCTTTCCCGTTGATGCTGGCTCCAGATCAGGACGGCAGGTCGCCCTGGCCGTGATCCATCGGTTCAGGGCGCGGACGGTTTATGCAAACAGGAAAACCTTGCCGGTCCAGAGCCTTGCCGGCGTTGCCTGAATCAGGGGGGCGGGAAGACGGAAATATTAAAAAACTCTTTTAATTCAATTGGATATGGCTATTTCAGGATTCTGGTTCCCAACGCGCGCCCCGTCCTTGCCATGCGCCAGCGACCCCCGCCTGCATCCAGGCGCGCCATCCGTCCAAAAAAGGATTCAGCCCCCGCCACATAAGCGAGCCGGTTGATTCAGAACGGCAGCGGCTACCGGCGATCGCCTGCGATGGTTTCGCGAAGGCCCCGCGCGTGTCGCGGGCGTCCATGCGCCGCGGCGGACGCCACGCGCCCGCCTGGCCGCCGGATAATCCGGCGCGCCCGTATCGCCAATTAAATCAGTCCGTTGCCGCCGTTCCGTGAATCAACCTCTGACCAGATCCTACCGGCGCGCCCGGCCGGGAGCGGCAGGGCCCATATCCTGGTCGTTCAGCAACCTGGCGGTGATTTCCTGAATCAGTTTCTGAACCGCCGGGTGCTCTTCATGGCCATGCCCAGCGGCCGGAGCCTCATGACGAACCGGTCGTGGCGCGGGCGCGGCGGACTTCGCCGCCCCCGGCTTCGGCGCGGCGGGCTGGCCGCCGGCCGGGCGCGCGCCAGCGGGAGTTGCGGGCGTTGCGCGGGCTTGCGGCGCGCTGGCGTGGGCGGGCGCCGGGGTGGGCTTGCGGCGCGTGGCTGGCGCTTCAGGCGTCGCTGCGCCGCTTTGGGGCGCCGCCGTCACCAGTTCCGCCAGCGTGGCCGTGGCGTTGACCGCCTGCTCGTCGCCAAGCTGCTGCACGGCGATGATCTCATCCATATCGAGCACCCGCGCGTCGATGCTGTCGCAGGCGCGCCGCGCGTGCGTGGCGCTGTCGTCATCCATCCCGGAGTCGATCAACGGCCGCAGGGCGTTGCCCGCCGCCTGGATGTCATCCACCGCCGCCTGCAGGTCGGCGCGGGCGCGGGCGCCGATGCGCGCTGCGTATTCCAGCGCCGGCACGGCCTGGGCGATGGCGGCCTGCAAACGCACGGTTTCACCGTCTGCCCGCCGGGCAGGGGCCGCGGCGGCGCCCTGCCTTGCGTCGAGCAGGGCGTGCTCCAGCTTCTGCACCGCGTCCAGCAGCGTCCGCGTTTCCGATGAGCGCGTGCGGCGGGCGAATTCGCGCAGGAAGCTGCGACCGCGCGCCGTTTCCATCAGGGCGGTCCAGATCGGCAGATATTCATCGTCCGTCAATTGCGTCGACGTCGCGATATCCTGGATGCTCATGGGGCGGCCCGTGTGGTTGCGCAGGTGCGGAAAAACCGGCGATAAAGCTGGTCCAGCCTGGAAATATTGACGCGGCCATGGCTAACAAAGCCTTAACGCCGCCGGTTCAACCGGGTTGGTGGCGTCCTATCCCCACAGCGCCCGTTCTGGCGGCCACACCACGGCGCCGTCGTAAACCAGGCCGTGCTCCCGGTCGTGCGCCAGCAGCAATGGCCCGTCCAGATCGACGAAGCGGGCGCGCGGGGTCAGCAACATCGCCGGCGCCATCGCCAGCGACGTGCCGACCATGCAGCCAACCATCAGGCCAAAACCCATGTCCCCGGCTTCGCGCGCCATGGCCAGCGCTTCGGTGAGGCCGCCAGCCTTGTCCAGCTTGATGTTCACCGCATCATAGCGGTCGCGCAGGGCGGCGAGGCCCTCGCGGGTGTGGACGCTCTCGTCGGCGCATAGCGGCACGGGCCGCGCGAGGCCGGCCAGCGCGGCGTCCTCCGCCGCTGGCAGTGGCTGCTCGATGAGCGCCACGCCGGCCCCGGCGCAGGCGTCGAACAGGCGCGGCAGATCGGCCAGGCGCCAGCCCTCATTGGCGTCGACCAGCAACGTCGCCTCCGGCGCGGCGTTGCGCACGGCCCGGATGCGCGCCGCGTCGCCCTCTGGCGCGCCGAGCTTGATCTTCAGCACCGGCCGCCCGGCCTCGATCGCCGCCGCCGCCCCGGCCGCCATCACCTCCGCCGCGCCGAGGCTGATGGTGAAGGCGGTGGTCGCCGGTCTGATGCGGTCAAGCCCGGCCAGCACATGGGCCGGCGCGCCGGTAAGCTTCGCCTCCAGGTCCCACAGGGCGCAGTCCACCGCGTTGCGCGCCGCGCCGGCGGGCAGCAGCGCCAGCAATTGCTGGCGGCTGGCGCCGGCTTCCACGGCGGCGCGCGCCGCACCGATCGCCGCGACCACGCTGTCGATGCTTTCGCCATAGCGGGCGTAAGGCACGCATTCGCCGCGTCCCACCGCGCCGTTCTCCGCCAGATGCGCCACGACGACCACCGCCTCGGTCCGCGAGCCCCTGGCGATGGTGAAACTGCCATTGATCGGGAAGCGCTCGACGGTGACGCTGAGGACGCGCCGCGCGGGCGGATGAAGCGGAAGGTGCTCTGTCATGGCCGGGACCCTTGCCAGCGGATGCTCCGGCGCCATGCGCCCGATCGTCAACGCCAGGAAAACCGATCGCGAAACTGATCGCGAACTGATTTTGGATAACTGATTCCGGCAGTCTATTGTCGACAGGTAAATAATCCGGGCTGTATGTTCGCCCCTGTGCCCCGCCCGCGCTCGACATGCTGGCGCGCGGCCGTTATTTCTCAACGGCCTGATCTACGTCAGGTGAGCGCGCGTTTGCCCCGCCGGCCGGCGACTGCGCCTGTTGTCGAACGGGGCATTTCTGCACGGAATGCTTTTCCCAGGCGCACCGCGCCTGCCAGCCAGGGGATGCGCCTTCTGTGACGGTTGATGAGCCACAGGCGGAAATCGAACGGCGCGGCAATGAGTTGAGGGCTGTCCTGTCCGGCGTCTGGACGTCGGCGCACGCCGGGCCTGTTGAGCAGGCCGCCGCCGCCATCATGCAGGAGAAGCAGGGCGCGGGGCAGGTCATCTTTGACCTGTCGGGCATCGCCTCGCTGGATACCCTGGGCGCCTGGGTTCTTGATCGCACCCGCCACCAGATTGGCGAGCAGGGCGCGCACGCTGATTTCGTTGGCGCGCGGCCGGAGCATCGGGTGCTGCTGGATGAGGTGGCCTATCGCGGCTTCCAGGAAACGCCGCCGGCCCCGCGTCGCTCCGGCATTGTCGATTTCCTTGCCCAGGTGGGCGAAAGCGTTGTCCAGGCAGGCCGCGATCTGGTCAAGGGCGTCAGTTTCCTTGGCGAGGTCGTGGCGGCGATCTTTCGCGTCTGCCTGCATCCGGCCCGCTTTCGCCTGACCTCCGTCGTCCACCACATGGACATGGTCGGATTTCGCGGCGCGCCGATTGTCGTCCTGATTTCCTTCCTCGTTGGCTGCATTGTCGCCCAGCAGGGCCTGTTCCAGCTGCAACGCTTTGGCGCCCAGGCTTTTGTCGTCAATCTGGTCGGCATCCTCACCTTGCGCGAATTGTGCGTGTTGCTCACCTCGATCATGGTCGCGGGCCGCTCGGGTTCTGCCTTCACCGCCGAGCTGGGGTCGATGAAAATGCGGGAGGAGGTCGACGCCCTGCGCGTCATGGGCCTCGACCCCATTGAGGTGCTGGTGCTGCCGCGCATCTTCGCCATCATCATTTCCCTGCCGCTGCTCACCTTCATTTCGGCCATGGCCGGATTGTTTGGCGGCGGTCTGGTGTCGTGGCTTTATGGCGGTATTCCGCCGGAAATCTTTCTGGTGCGCCTGCAACAGGCGGTGGGCATGAGCACCTTCCTCGTCGGCCTGATCAAGGCGCCGTTCATGGCGCTGGTCATCGGCGTCATCGCCACCCAGGAAGGGCTTGAAGTGCAGGGCTCGGCGGAGTCCCTCGGCCGTCAGGTCACCAGCTCGGTGGTGAAGTCGATCTTCATGGTGATCGTGGTGGACGGGCTGTTCGCCATGTTTTTCGCCGCGATCAACTATTGAGGAAAGGGCGCGCGGATGAGCGACGCGGCGTTACAGCCAGCAACCCAGCCGCCGCGGCAAATGGCGCGCCGCCTCGCCGGGCCGGACGCCGAGGTGGTGATCCGGGTCACTGATCTGGAGGTTGGTTTTGGACCCAAGACCATCATGAAGCACCTCAATCTCGATGTGCGTCGTGGTGAAATCCTGGGCTTCGTCGGCGCTTCCGGCACCGGAAAATCAGTGCTGACCCGCGCCATACTCGGGCTGGTGCCCAAGCGCGCCGGCAAGATCGAGGTGTTCGGTGAGGACCTCGACCGATTGTCGCGCGCCGCGCGCAAGGCCATTGAGCAGCGATGGGGCGTGCTGTTCCAGCAGGGGGCGCTGTTTTCCTCGCTCACCGTCAAGCAGAACGTCCAGGTGCCGATGCGCGAGTATCTTGACCTGTCCGAACGCCTGCTCGATGAGCTGGCCATGCTGAAGATCGAAATGGTTGGCCTCAACCCCGACGCGGCTGACAAATTTCCCTCGGACCTTTCCGGCGGCATGATCAAGCGCGCGGCTTTGGCCCGCGCCCTGGCGCTGGACCCGGATATTGTCTTTCTCGACGAGCCGACCTCGGGCCTTGACCCCATCGGCGCCGGTGAGTTCGATGAACTGATTTCTACTTTGCAGCAAACTTTGGGCCTGACTGTTTTCATGGTAACCCACGACCTGGACAGTCTCCATTCGGTGTGTGACCGCATCGCCGCGCTGGGCGAGGGGAAGATCATCGCAGAGGGAACGATAGAGACAATGTTGGCCTCGACGAATCCCTGGCTCAAGGCATACTTCCATGGCAAGCGGGCCCGGGCCGCGTTCAGCGCGGGAAACTGACGCATGGAAACGCGCGCCAACTACGCTCTGATCGGCCTGTTTACCCTTGCGGTCATCACCGCGGGCTTCCTGTTCGTTTACTGGTTCAGCGGCGGCCAGAACGCCAACTCCCGCTATACCTACAAGGTAGCCTTCACCGGCTCCGTCTCCGGTCTTGGCCCCGGATCGCTCGTGACCTTCAATGGCATCCGGGTGGGCGAGGTGCGGGCCGTGTCGTTTGATCCGGAGAATCCGCGCCTGGTGATCGCGACGATAGACATCAGCCGCGACGTGCAGATCCGCAAGGACACCCGGGCCCTGCTGGACGTGCAGATCGTCTCTGGCGTTGGCTCTGTCGCGCTCGTGGGCGGGTCCGTGGATTCGCAGGTGGTCAAGCCGTGCCCCGACCCGGACTGCACCATCCGGGCCGAACGTTCCGATTTCCAGGACATTCTGGAGAGCGCCCGCAATGTCGCCAGGCGCGCCAACGAGGTGGCGGAGAAGCTGACGGTCATCATCGACCAGAACCAGGCCGCCATCGACGACACCATCCGGAATATCAACCGGTTCTCGAAGGCGCTCGGCGACAATTCGGATGGCGTGAACCGGTTCCTGTCCAGTGTTGGTCCCGCCGCCGACCAGGTGAAGGCGCTGGCGGGGAGCCTTGATGGCATCGCCCGCGAGATTGATGCGAAACAGGTGCGCGCGATCGTCGCCAACGCCGACAAATTCACGGCGGCGCTTGGCAATTCCAGCGCCAATGTCCAGAAAACCGTCGACAATGTTGCGTCCATCACCGCCAAGATCAACAAGGCCTCCGATCAGGTCGAGGGTGTGTTGAAGGCGGTCCAGAGCTTCCTTGGCTCCACCAACGGCCAGGGCGCGGTCGACGCCATTACCCAGGCGGCCAACTCCATTCGCCAGCTGGCCCAGAACCTGGACAAACGCACGGCCGAGATCACCGCCGGGCTCAACCGTTTCACCGGCTCCGGCCTCGGCGAGGTCCGCAACCTGACCGTGGACAGCCAGCGCACCCTGGGCGAGATCAACCGGACCCTGCGCAGCATCAACCAGAATCCGCAGCAGTTCATCTTTGGGGCGAAGCCGTCGATCCCGCAATTTAACGGACGTCAGTAATGTGGAAGGCCTCTGACATGCGCGCCCTGCATCCAGCGCGGCTCGCGTTCGCGTTTGGCGGCGTCCTGCTGCTCGCCGGCTGCGGCGGCGGCCCCGCGCCGGCGACCTTTGACCTGTCCGCCGCCCGCGATTTCGGGCGTATCGGCGGTGGCGGCCAGCTGGCGGTGACGGAGCCGGTGGCGCTGCAGCCAATCAACAGCGAACGCATCATCGTGCGCCAGGGCGCCTCGGTCAGCTTCGTTGGCGGCGGCCAGTGGTCCGACAAATTGCCGGCGCTGGTGCAGGCGCGCCTGATCCAGACTTTCGAGAACGGCAGCCGCATCGCCACCGTCGGCCGCCCCTCCACCCTGGCCAACGCCGGCGCCATGCTGGCGAGCGAATTGCGCGCCTTCGAGATCGACGCCACGCGCCATGTGGCGGTGGTGGAGATCACCGCCCGCATCGTTCAGGCCAGCGGTCCGGTGACCGCCGCCCGGATTTTCCGCGCCGAGGTTCCGGTGAACGGCGCCATCGACGCCGCCAGCGCCACCCGCGCCCTGGACGAGGCCCAGCAGCAGGTGTTGGTGCAGATCGTCCGCTGGGCCTCGGGCGGTCGGCGCTAGGAGCTTCTTCCCGACAGGCCAGCTTCAGGCGACGCGCCGCTCCCCATGACCGGGCTCGCGCCACGGCCGCGCGGCTTTTCGCCTCCGGGGATCCAGCCTGTACCGGGGCCGGTCCGGCACGCTGACCGGTGGGCCTTGTCAGTCGCAGGACGGCGTTGGCCATGCGCCTGACGATGGTTACCTCCGCGTCAGGCGCTCCCGGGAAGCGGCGGCGCATCCGCGCCGCCATCCAGGCTGGCCGTGAGGGCGATCCGGCGGCTATCGATGCGCGCCAACGCCGTCGGCCAGCGGCCCCCCGTCCGGTCGCCAGGGCGGATGATCATTGCGCCAGCTGGCGCCTCACTGAAATTGCACCAGCGCCAGCAAGATGCACGGACTGGCCGCAGTCTGGCGACGACGGACCTCGCGCGGGCGGCGCCGCGCCGCGCGCTGTCAGCACGATAACCCCACAGGGCCACCCGCTCGCCGGCAAAGCGCGCGAACATGGGCGGAGCCGCCGCGCGCGCGCGCCGGTTCAGTCAAACCTGCAAATTTCCAGCTCAGGTCGCGACGTTTTCGCCGCGTCATCGCCGGAACCTCGTACGCAAAAAAAATGCCCCGGCCATCGCCGGGGCAGGGCTCAGGTGATGGGGCAAACGCGCCGGAGCGCGGGCCAGGATACTCAGGTCATGGAGCGCTCCGGTTGAAACGCCTCATGGCCGTGGCGGGCCAGCGGCGTTCCGCTGGCCCAGGCCGGGTTGCCAGCGCCGGCTGACGCATGCGCCAGCCAGGTCAGGGCCGGTCCAGCCGACCCGAGGCATGGGCCAGAATGGTGTAGACCTTGCCCGTATCCGAGGTCAGGTAGTTGCGCGCCATGGCGCCGTCCCTGTCGCTCTTGCGCACCTCGACCAGCAGCCGGTCGAATTCCTCCACATAGCGATCGGCCGTCTGGCGGAATTCGGGGTCCATGCGATAGCGGGCCCGGGCGTCGTCGAAGATCTTCTGGCCGCGCGCCGTGTACAGGTCCAGACCGAAGGCGTGGGCCTCGCCACGGTTGCGCCGCGCCCATGAGGCTTCGAGCGCCGTCATGTTGATGAGTTCGCCGATATCGATCGACAGGGTGTCGAGCAGTTCGGCTGAGCTCATGGACGGCTGCGGCTGGTCCGCATCCTCCGCCTCGTCAGAGGCGCGGGTCAGCAGGTTGGAGAGCCAGCCGCCTTCAGCGCGCGCCTCTTCCCGCTGGCGCACGGGCGTCGGCTCGCGACGTGCGGGCGCGGTCGGCGCCGGGGCCTGAGGGGCCGGGGTCTGCGCGCGGCTGGCCGCCGCGGCGACCGGCCATGCCAGCGGCGCGCCGTCGTCAGCCGCCGCCTGGACAGTCCTGGGCGCCTGGGCCGCTGGTTGCGGCGCGCGCTGCGGACGGGCAGGGGCAGCGGCTTGGGCCTGAGCCGGCTGGCCGTCGTTGCGGGCGCGACCGGCGCGGTTGACGATCTCGTTGAGCTCGTTCAGCGCGCGGATCTGCTCGGCCACCACCCGGCGCATGGCGGCGGTGGACTGCTGCGTGTCGCGCGGCAGTTCGAACACGCCGCGGGCGATTTCCGAGCGCGTCACCTCCAGATCCTTGGTGATGGTCGCCGCCATCGACCGCACGTCCTCGGCGACGCCGCGGAACTTCGCGGTGGTCTGCTCGATGGCCTTGCCGGCTTCGGCCACAGCGCTCTCATAGGTGGCGCGCATGGTCTCGGTGGCGTTCTCCCGCTGCTGTTCGGCGGCGGCGCGCAGGGCGTCGTACTGGGCGGAGAGCTTTTCAGCCGCCTCGTCCGAGGTCTTGCGCAGCAGCGCCGTGATCTGGCTGGCGCGCTGCTCGGCGCTGCTGATCGACTTCTCCATCAGGGCGGTGAACGCGCCCGCCAGGCGCTCCACGTCGGCCGTGCGCTCGCTGATGGCGCCGGTCATGGCGTCCAGCGTCTCGCGCTTGCCGTCCATGCCGGCGGCCAGGCGCTGTTCAGCCTCTTCCAGCTTGCCGACGCTGTCGCGCAGGGCGGCGATGCGTTCGCCGGCCAGCGCCGACAGGGCGCGGCTTTCCTCACCAAAGCGCGCGGCGATGGCGTTGGCTTCCGCGAGGGTGCTTTCGCTCACCGACTTCATCGCCGAGACCTGTCCGGCGAGCTCACGCGAGGCGCCGCCGGCGCCATCGGTCACCGCGCCGAGGACCGCGCCGAGTTCGGCGACGCGCTCGCTCAGGCCATTCTCGATCGCCGTCAGGTTACGGGCCGCGTGCACGCTGATCTCCTGAAGCTGGCGATTGGCCTGGGTCAGGCGCTCGATCAGCTCGGGCGCGTCCGTGCGCAGCCTGTCGCCGGCCTCGGCCAGGGCCGTGACCATGGCGTCCGCTGCGGCGCTGAGCGCATTGCGCAGGCCATCGGCCGCGGCGGTCGCCGTGGCGGCGGCGCCGCCTGCTTCAGCGCGCAGCCTGTCGCCCGCTTCGCCAAAGGCAGTGGTGGCGCTGCTGGTGACCGCGCCAGCTTCGGCCCGGAGCTTCTCGCCTGCGCCGGTGATGGCCACGACCGCCGTGCTGGCGGCCGTTTCGGCCTCCGCGCGCAGCTTGTCGCTGGCTTCGGTGAGGGCGGTGACCGCCGCGCCAGACGCCGCGTCCGCGCCAGCGCGCAGCCTGTCGCCGGCTTCGGTGACGGCGGTGGCGGCGGTCCGGGCGGCCGTGTCGAGGGCGGCGCGCAGTTCGTCGGCGGCCGCGTCCATGGCGGCGCGCATGTCCTTCGCCGAGGCGGCGAAGTTGCGCGATGCTTCGGCGGCGCGATCGCGCACCGCGTCGGCCATGGCTCCGGCGCTGGCGCCGATGGTTTGCGTGGCGACTTCGCTGATGCGGGCGACCTCGCCGGAGAGCTTGCCGGCGCTGGCGTCCACGGAGCCGACAAGGCGCTCGCCCTGCTCGGTCAGCGTGGTTTCAAGTCGGTCGATCTGCGTCACCAGTTGCTCGCCGATGCGGCCGGCGTGCAGGCCAAGCAGATTGTCAAGCAGGCGGGCGCGGGCGTCGATGGTTTCCACCAGCGAGGAGCCGGCCGCGTCGAGCGTCTCGCTCGCCGCCTGGACGCGCTCGCCAATGACGGCGGAGATCGACTGGCCATAGCCATGGAAGACGTTGTCCAGACGGGCCAGCTGGCCGCCAACGCGCGCTTCCAGATGGCCGGCGCCCCGGGCGATGGCGTCGGCGATGTCGTCGCCGCGCGCGCCCAGATTGCTGACCAGCGCCACGCCGCGCTCATCGAACAGTGAGGTGAGGCGGTCAATCTGGCCGGAAAGGCCGCCGCTCACCGCCACGCCATGGCTCTGCACCGTGTCGTTGAGGCGGCTGATCTGGGCGTCGAGCGCCGCCACCGCGCGGGCGGTGGTCTGCTCCAGCACGCCGGCGATCTCGCTGCCGCGACCGGACAGCAGGCCGATCATGCTGGCACCCTTCTCGTCGAACAGGCCGCCCAGCTCGTCGATGCGCGCGCCGAGGGCCGCCGCCGCCGCGCCGCCGTGGCGGTCGAACAGGTTGGCGAGCCGTTCGGCGGACTCGGTCAGCGACGAGGTGAGGGAGGCGGTCTTGCCGTCGATCAGTCCGGCGATGTCCAGCGCGCGGCTGTCGAGCGCGCCGAGCAGCTTGCCGCCGCGGGCGTCGAAGTCGCCGATCATGGCGTCCAGACGGGCGGTGAGCGCGCGGCCCGCCGCTTCGCCGCGCGTATCGAACGCCGCCGACAGGCGCTGCGCCGAGGCGTCAATGGCCGTTTCAAGGGCCTCGGTCTTCTGCTCGATCAGCACGGCCAGATCACGGCCGCGATTGTCCAGCGTGCTCGCCAGGCGATCGCCGCGACGGTCCAGATCGCCGATCAGGTTGTCGATGCGCGAACCCAGCGCCGCGACGGCGGAGCCGCCATGCGACTGCAGGGCGCCGGAGATGCGCTCCACCGAGCTGGTGACGGCGCCTTCGATGCCGGAAGTTTGCGCCTCAAGGCTCTCGGCCAGCTTGCTCTGGCGCTCGTCCAGGGCGCTGATGAGGGCGCGGCCATTGTCCTCGAGACGGGCCAGCATGCCGCTGATGCGCGCGCCAAGGGTCGCGGCCACGGCGCCGCCATGCTCGGCGAACGAGCCGGCGATGCGGGTGAGGGTGGCGTCGACGCTCGCGTCGATCTGGCTGGCCTGCTTCTCCAGCGCGCCGGCAAGGGCGCCCTGGCGCTGCTCGATCTCGCCGGCCAGGCGACGGGCGTTGCCGTCGAAGTCGGCGACCAGGTCGTTGATGCGGGCGCCAAGGGCGGCGACCACCGAGCCGGTCTTGCTGGCGAAGCTGGACGAGATCCGCTCCAGCGAGGCGTCCACCGCCTCTTCCAGGCGAACGGTCTGGCTGTCGAGGCGCGCGCCGGCTTCCTTGCCACGGTTTTCGATGGCCAGCACCAGGCGCTCGCCCTTGTTGTCCAGATCGCCGATGAGGCTTTCCAGACGCGCGGTGATCTCGCCGCCCATGCGGTCGGCGTGGGCGCCGAACACGCCCTGCAGGCGCTCCAGCTGGCCGCCCATGAACTTCTGGAAGCTGCTCGTGCGGGTGTCGAGCAGGTTGGCCATGTCGTGGCTGCGGGCGTCGAGGTCGCCCACCAGCTTGCCGCCCTTCTCGTCGAGCACGTTGGTGATGCTCTCCAGGCGCTGGTCAAGGGCGTCGACCAGACGGTCGCTCTTCGCCGAGAGCGCGCCGTTGACGCTGTCGAGCCGGCTGGCCACGGCGTTTTCGAACGTGGCGACATGCTTGCCAAGCGCTTCGCTGATCTCGGCCGCGCGGTTGCCCAGCGTGACGTTGATCGAGTCGGCGCGGCCCACCAGCAGGCTGGCGAGGTTGGCCGTGTGGCGCAAGATGGCGGCGTTGATCTCGTCCGCCTTGGTGGTGAGGGCGCCCGCCACCTCGCTGCCGCCGTGCGACAGCACGCGGGCGATCTCGCCGGAACGGGTTTCCAGCGACTGGCTCATCGCGGAGGCGCGCGCCTCCAGGTTCTTGTCCAGCGAGCCGATGGCGTCATCGAGAATGCGGGTGAGTTCGGCGCTGCGCGTCGTCGCCCGCTCCTCGAACGTGCTGACGCGCGTGTCGATGATTTCGGCGGCGCGGCTGGCCTCGCGGGCCAGCTTCTCGGCCAGGCCCTCGCCGCGGCCGACGACGATCGTCTCGATACGCGAGATGCTGCCTTCGATGCGCTTGCTGAGATCGTCGGTGGACGACACCAGCGTCTCCACCATCTTGCCGGCCGGCGCGATGACGCGCTGGTCGAGGCTGTTGAACTGGGCGGAAAGCGCCTCCTCGGCCTCGCGGGCGCGGGTGTGCAGGTTGTCGGTCAGGGTGGTGGCGTTGTTGGTCAGCGCCTCGTTGACGCGGGCCGCCTGACGGGCGAGGGCGATGATGACCTCGCGGCCGCTGTTGGCCATGCTCTCGTGGGTGTCCGCCGCCTGCTGGGCCAGCAGGTTCTGCATTTCGGCGCTGCTGGTGCGGAACGATTCCGACACCTTGCCCAGGCTGGCGTCGATGGCCTCGATCGCCGTCCTGCTGTGGGCGTCGAGCGTGGCGCTGAACTTGCCGGAGGTTTCGCCGAAGGTGGCGCGCAGCTTCTCGACATAGCTTTCCACGTCGGAGCCGAGGCGGCCGAAGGTTTCGTCGAAGGTGACGCGCAGCTTGCCGCTCTGCTCGTTGGCGAGGCCGCTGAAGCGCGCGCCGGAGACGGAGATGGTCTTCTCGATGTCGGAGGCTGCGGTCTTCGCCTCCTGGCCGATGCGGGCGACGCCGGCGTCGATGGCGGCGCGCAGGGCGGCGCCGCGCTCGTCCAGCACCGTGGCGAAGGCGTCGGTGGACTTGGCAAACAGGCCTTCCAGCAGGTCGGCGTGACTGGTGACGTCCTTGCCAAGCTTGCCGACCGTGTCCTCGAAGCTGGCGCGCAGGGCGGTGGTGCGGGCGTCGAACAGCGAGGCCAGCTGCTGGCCGGAGGCGGCGAGCGCCTTCTGCAGGGTGAGGCTCTGCTGCTCGAAGCTGCCGGAAAGCTGGCTGACGCTGGTCTCGAACACCTTGCGGGCCGAGGCGCTGTGGGCGTCGAGCTGCGAGGTGAAGCGGTCGCCCGAGGCGGCCAGGGTCGTTTCCAGCTTCTGGCTGTTGTCGGCGAGGGTGGCGCCCAGGCGCTCGACGGCGCCGACCAGGCGGTCGGCGAGGCCGCCGCCGCGCGTGCCGATCATCTCGACGACGACCTTGCCGGCGCCCTCGATCTTCTGGCGCAGGTCTTCGCTGCCGGCGGCGAGCGAAGCGCTCAGTTCCTTGCCGGAGGTCTGCAGGCGCTCATTGACGTCGCGGGCGCGCTCGGAGAGCGACTTGCTGACCGTCTCGCCGGTGGCGGCGAGCTGGCGCGACACGTCGGCGGCGGCGACGGCGAGGCCGGCCGTCATCTTTTCGCCGGCGGCGCCAAGCGACTTCTCGATGGCCTCCGATTTTTCCGTCAGCGACTTCGACACCGAGCCGCTGGTCGTGCTCATGCGCTCCACCAGATCGGCGCCGCGGGCCGTCAGCTGGTCGACCATCTGGTCGCCGGCCTTGCCGAGCGATTCCGCGATCTGGGCGCCGCGCGCCGCAAGCGAGTCGGTGACCTGGCCGCCGGCGGCCGCGACCGCCTCGGCGATGCTGCGGCTGGCGGTGAGCAGGTCGGTGGTGATGTGCTGGTGGGCGCCCTCGATGGCGGCGCGCACGCGCTCGGCGTTGGAAATGATGCCGTCGCGCTGTTCGCTCAACTCCTCGACCAGGGCGCGGATGCGCACCTCATTGTCTGCGTAGGAGCGCTCCAGGGTGGAAATCTCGCTGCGGACCAGCGTTTCGAGTTCGCTGGCGCGGGCCAGGGCGCGCTCGACGCCATCGCCCATGGCCGCCATCTCGCGGCGCACGGCCTGGGACAGGGACATCACCGAGTCGGAGGCCAGCGATTCGGGCTGCGCCATGCGCACGGCCGCGCCGAGCATGGCGCGCGAGGCCTGGTGCATCTGCGCCGCGCGGATCGCCATGGCGGCGATCAGGAAGAACAGGAACACCGGCGCCAGCAGGGCGACGCCGGCGAGCGCGCCGCGCGTCGGGCCAAGGCGGGCGGCCATCTCATGCGGGGCAAGGCCCGCGAGGCCCAACTGGTCGGACAGCACCAGGGCGCCGGCGGCCAGCCAGAAAATCGAGGCCAGCAGCGCCACCGCATAGGGCAGGCGGGAAGCCCGGACGCGGCCAATCTCGGCCAGCGCCTCCACGCTCACCCGGTCGTCATTGGCCACGCGGCTGGTGTCGGGAGACACAACCCGGCGCGGCTCAGGCGCCGGGCGGGACGTCCCGCTCGCGGGGGCCGCGCCAGAGGCAGCTTCCGCCGCCTTGCCGGCGCTGGTCTTCTCTTCGTCAGGCCTGCCTGCGCCAACCTTGCTTTCTGCAACCTTCGCTTCGCCAGCCTTGCCAGCGTCAGCCTTGCCAGCGTCAACCTTGCCAGCGTCGGCTGGCTTCGGCTCGGGCTTTGCGGCGGCTCCGGTTGTGGCGTCAGCCTTGTTGGCGATTTCTGGCTGGATGGCGAGCGCCGTGGCGCCGGCGGTCATCATTGGCGCGCCAGTCGCGCGGCCAGCGGCCGGAGCGGCGGCCGCGGGCATGGAGGCGGCCGCAGGCATGGGCTGCGCCGGGGTCGAGCGGCTCAGCGCGGCGGGTGTCTCCACGCGGGGCAAACGCACAGGCTCCACCGGCGTTGCGCCGGGCAGCGGCGCTGGCGCACGGGCGGGCGCGGCGGCAGGCGTCCCTGCCGGAGCCGGAGCCCTGCCTGATTCTGGCTTGCTGGTTTCAGCCTTTGTTTCAGGCTTTGTCTCAGGCCCGACCTCAGCCTTGCTGGCGTCGCCGGCGGTGTTCTTTTTGTCTGCGTCGGCGGCGCCCGCTGGCGCCGGCGTGAAAACGGGGGCGGAAGCTGTCGCCTGGGCGGCCGGCTTCACCGGATCCGCGACTTTGGCGCCAGCGGCAGCGGCCATATTGGTGGGAGCGGCGGGACGTGGGGCGGCGGCTTGCGGATCGGCGGTCTTCGTTTCCAGGCTGGTCCCGGCGGCGGCGATCCGGGTTTTGCCAACCTCCATCACCGACTCCTTGCCGGTGGATGCGACGCGCGAAGGCGCAGCCGGGCCTGGCGCGCTGGGACGCGCCGGAGCGGCGGGCGTCGCTCCGGCCTGGGGCGCGGCCGGTCCTGAAACGGTAGCTGCGGCGGGCGCGGTCTTGCCAATGTGCGCGGTCTTGCCGGCGGTCGCCGTTCCTTCAGAGGCGGTGGCGGCGCCTGCCGGCGCGGTGGTCGCCGAAGCGGGGGTCGCGGGGCCAGAGGCGGCCGGGGCGGCGGTTTTGTCCTTGAGGGGCTCGCTGGCAGGCGTGGCATTGCCGGAAGCCACGCTCCCGGGCGCCTTCACTGGAGTCAGTCGCTCAAGATCGCCAAGCCCGGCGCCAAGCAGCTCCTTTTCCAGAGCTGACAAAGCCGCCGCCGCGGGATCATTTAGCTTCTTGTCCTTCGACATTCTGCCGCCTCTTGAACCTGGTGTGACCAGGAAAAAACCGGAGCCCGGGAGAGGGCGCGCCGGACGCACCTCTCCACAGACACCTCACCCATCTTTACTGTCCCGAGTTTAGTTCTGGGGCAGAGTCATTAAAACCCTTGGCCAGCCTCGATCTTCCAACGTCGTTAACGACTTTTTTACCAGATGTTTCATGGCGTTAACAGATCGTCCACCAATGTGGCGGAGCGTCCGGCCGATTATCCCGGAGCCGCCGTCATCGCCGGCGGCCAGGCGGCGGGCGGGAAACGTCCCGTCGCGGCCGCCCGACCTGGACTATAAAGGGACTGGCGCCGACGGCCTCCGGGACGATATGGAATAGCTGCGCCATAACAACAGGCGCCCCGGTCAGGGCGCCGCGAGGCACACAGCAGGAGAGGGCATGCCCAGCGTTACTTATGTGGATGCGGACGGCGAGCAGCGCACGGTTGAGGCCGCGCCGAACGCCACGGTCATGGAAGTCGCCCTGAAACACGACATTCCGGGTATTGTCGGAGAATGCGGCGGCGCCTGCGCCTGCGCCACCTGCCATGTCTATGTGGATGAGGAATGGGTGGACCGTGTCGGGCCGGCGGAGGACATGGAGCAGGGCATGCTCGACTTCGCCTTCGACGTGCGGGAGAACTCGCGCCTTTCCTGCCAGATTTTCATGACCCCCGAGCTCGACGGGCTGATCGTCCACACGCCGGTTCGCCAGGGGTAGGGTCGGCGCCCTGAGGGCGCCGGCGTTTCGCGCGACCGGATGGCGCTTCTCCCGTTTCGGGGAACAGGCGCCGCCCCGGGCCAGGCGGGCCGTCACTGCCCCTCCAGCGCTCCCAGTTGCCGGCGCAGGGCATCGGCGGGAAAGCCCGCCGCCGCCAGTTGGGTTTCCAGCGCCGCGTGCTCCGCTTTCCAGACCGGCAAAGCCTGGCCAAGCAGTTCCAGCCCGGCCTGCGTCAGGCGCAGGCGGCGTGATCGCCCGTCCCTTGGGTCGGGCGCCGTCGCCACAAGGCCGCGCCGTTCGAGGGGTTTCAACGCCGCCGTGAGGGTGGTGCGATCGCTGGCCAGAACCGTGGCGACAGCGCTGATGGTTGGCGCCTCCGGCCGGTTCAGCGCCATGAGCAGCGAAAACTGGCCATTGGTGAGGTTGAAGGGGCGGAACGCCTCGTCAAAGCGCCGCGCCAGCACCCGCGCCGCCCGCTGCACATGCAGGCACAGGCAGGCGTCGCGCACCATGATGGTGTCGGCGAAGGTCGCCATGCCGTCCTGGTCGCCCTTTCCCCGGTTGTCTGCCGCCGCCTGCTGTTTCATGCTCCCGACTTTCCGTTTGCCTCGCGAAGAGTTCTGATCTTGACTTAAGTTTATGTTGATATCAACTTAATTGAACGCGTGACGCTGGTTGCTGGCGGCCCTGGCGTTGAGCCTGATCGGCCCGCTGGCGTTGCGTTCGCCCGCGAAGCCGGCGCGGGGCCGCCGGGGATGTCCCATGTGTCCAGGGGAGGAAAATTCATGAGCGCCGCCGTCCACACTGCCATGTGCCCTGTCGTTCATTTCGAGATGCCTGCCCGTGACCGGGCGCGGGCCGCCGCGTTTTATGCGGGCGCCTTCGGCTGGAACATGCAGCAACTGGGGGAGGACATGGGCAACTATCTGCTTGCTTCGACCTCCGGCGCCGATGTGCCAGGGGCCAGTCATCGCGGCGCCATAGGCGGCGGCTTTTTCACGCCGTGTCCGGAGACGCCCAACGCCGGAACGTCTGTGGTGATCGCCGTTGGACAGCTCGAACCCGCCATCGACCGTGTCCGCCAGCATGGCGGCAAGATTCACGGCGAAGCCATGGATATCTCGGGCGTTGGCCGTTTTATCGTTTTCGAGGATACGGAAGGCAACCGCAACAGCATGTTGCAGCCCCTGACGGGCGGCGACTGCCCGGCGGCCTGATCTATCGGAGCGCGGCGGCGTCGCGCGCCCATGCGCCGGCGCCCCGCGCCAGAGGCGTCTCCGCAAGAGGGGCGGATCGCGTTCTGCGCCAGAGGCCGTCAGCCCCGGTTGTTCCACCCCATGCCCGCGCCTGTCGCGGGCATCCGCGTTTCCCGGATTGACCGGCGCGCCTCACTGCACATACGCCGTCCATCCGGCGGAGGCTGGCCCGGTCCCGCCCCACGACGGCAGCGGCGGTGCGTGGGATGGCGCCGCCTCGCGAGGGGCGGCAAACCGCCGGCGGCGCCGGCGGTCGTTTCGGGGTGGATCAGGCGCCAGATGGGGGCAGGGCAAAACTGGCGTTTGTCCTGCGCCAGGACCTGCGATCGCCGCCTTCCTCAGCGTGACAGTTCGCGCATCGCCTTGTCGAGACCTTCGAGGGTCAGCGGGAACATGCGATGGCCGAAGATGTCGCGGATCAGGCTGATCGACTGGGTGTAGTTCCAGTGCTCTTCCTTCACCGGGTTC
>Ga0182737_1001820_pt1 | contig 19483 bp, 17 predicted proteins | sample eDN5th30CBELigOP_FD_128878 | JGI IMG/M metagenome (GOLD analysis project Ga0182737, IMG submission 128878) | Enriched Organic Plus compost microbial communities from Emeryville, California, USA - eDNA 5th pass 30_C BE-Lig OP (version 2) (version 2) ...
GACGAGCGCGAACGAGACCGCTCCAGGGTCGGGTGTTCCGAGGGCTTTGTCCCCGTGGATCCGGGCGCGTCCGCGCCGCGGAAGCAGGTCCGCGGTCGCTTCGGCCGCCTCCATAGCGACGGTCGCTGCGGTCCTCCATGCCGTCTCGAAGCCGTCCCCCGCATCCAGCCGTTCTACGAACGTCCTCTCGAACGGGACAACCGCGTCGACCATCGTCTTGTCGCCGAGTTCGGCACCGCCGCGCTCCAGGACCGCCGCAGCGAACGCCGCGACAGCCGAGGCCAGGTCCTCGGTCGCGGGTGCCTCGTCACCGAGAGTCGCCCCCGCGGCGGCGAGTCCCGTGCCCCACAGCGCCCCCGATGTCCCTCCGGCGACGGCCGACCACCGGTCGCCCGACGCTCTCAGGAGCGTCCCGGCACCTGCCCCCCGATCCACCAGCTCCTCAGCCGCTTCGCGTGCGGCGGACGCGCCGGCGACCATGCCCATGCCGTGATCGCCATCACCTGCGACGGCGTCCAGCCGACCGAGTTCCGAGGCCTCATCCTCGAGAGCCGAGAGCGCCCGCGCGAGCGCATCCCGCACGCGTCTCGCCGCCAGCCTCGACCCGGATGAAGCGGCCCGGACGATCGCTGCCCCGTCGGGGGCATCGGCGGACGTGTACCCGGATGAGGTCGCGATGAAGTCGGCCTGCGCGCGCGACAGAGCGACGGAGTCCACGCTCGCTCCCCAGTGCCGCTCGAGCTCATCGTCGAGGACGGCGATGCTGACGGACACGGCGGCCATGTCCAGGCTCGTCATGTACTCCCCCACAAGGGGCGCCACGAGCACCAGCCCGACACCGCGGAGGCGATCCGCGACGCGCGCGAACACGAGGTTGAGCTCGTCGTACTTCGTCGCTCCGAGTCCGTTCACGATGACGGCGACCCGCTGACCGGATTCCGCCGGACGCTCGGCCAGCAGGCCGTCGACGAGTGCATCTGCGACCCCGGCCGCTGAGCCGATCTCGCGCTGCGCGATGCCCGGCTCACCGTGGATACCCATCCCGACCGACATGATGCCGTCCGGCAGCGAGAAGAGCGGCTCGGTGGAACCCGGCAGCACACACCCGGAGAAGGCGACGCCGAACGTGCGGGTGGCCTCCTCGGCGCGCCGCGCCAGCAGCTCGAGGGCGTCGATGCCGTACCCGGCCTCCGCGGCCGCCCCGACGATCTTGGCGACGACGAGGCTCCCGGCTATTCCCCGTCTCGATGTCCGCTCCTCTGGGCTGCCCGAGGCGATGTCATCCGCGATGACGACCATCCGGGCGTCCACACCGTCAGCCCGCAGCGCGTCGCGCGCGGCCGTGAAGTGCAGGATGTCGCCGGCGTAGTTGATCGGGAGGAAGAGAATGCCCGCACCCTGATCCGCGGCGCGCGCGACCTCGAGCACCTGATGCTCGGACGGCGATGCGAACACGTTCCCGCAGACGGCCGCGTCGATGAGACCGCGACCGACCCAGCCGGCGAACGCCGGGTGGTGCCCCGATCCTCCCCCCATGATGATCACGACCTTGCCCGAGACGCCGTCCGCGCGGACGACACCTCCGCGCACGGCGCGGATGCGATCCGCATTGGCTTGGGCGAAGGCGGCAACGGATTCGGCCGCGAACTGCGAGGGGACGTTCGCCAAGGGTGACATGTCGCGACAGCCTCCTTACGTCACACTGCGGGGATGTCGGTGGGCGCCTCGCGTCGGGCGAAGCGCCAGCGTCCACGCTCACGGACGTACTCGTCGCTGTAGTGACCGAACTTCGTCAGACGGGGCGCCCCGTCGTCGCCGATCGTGAAGTACATCCAGGTGAGTGTGCCGCGGCCGCGATCGCCGTCCACGTCGATGCGATGATCGGAGATCACGTGGAAGTCCGTCCCCACCGCCTCGGTCAGGAGACTCCCACTCATACCGTCGACGAGCTGCTTGATCGCCGCTGGGCCCTGAGCGACGAGCTCGGGCGTGCACCACAGGACGCCGTCCTCGGCGAACAGCGCGGCGTAGGCGGCCGTGTCCTTGCCGTCGAGCGCCGTCTTGTAGTCGAGCACCAGTCGGCGGATCTGCTCGATGTCCTCCAGACGTGCGAGTCGTTGCTCGGAGCTGAGGCTGTCACTCATGCGGTCCCTCCTGACTGCTGCGGCACGTCGACGGCGGCGACTCGTCGGGAGAACTTCCACGTGCCTCTCTCCCGCACGTATTCGTCGCGATAGTGGCCGAGCGTGGGAATCTCAGGGGTGTCGGCGGCCGAACGCCTGACGTGCATCCAGACGCTGTAGCCCGTCGCCGTGTCCCCGTCGACGGTGATCTCGGGATCCGACACGACGTGGTAGGTGGTGGGCCCGGGCGCGGGAGGATTGGGCGCGAGCCGCTCCTCGAGCATCGCCTGGATCCCGGCCGGCGTGCGGGCGGACCCGGTCCGCCCTTCCCACACCCCGTTCTCGGCGAACAGCGCAGCGTAGGCCGCCATGTCCCGTCGATCCAGATACTCGCGATAGCGGAGGGTCAGATCACGGATCTCTTCGATGTCCTCGAGCCGCCGCAGGCGCGCGTCGGAGTCGGCGTCCGCGCTCATGCGTCCCACCGGTCTGCACGGTGATAGGGCAGGCGGCACGACGCGACCTTGGTCTCGATGCGCACAAGCTTCGTGGTCATCGTGATGTAGAGAGTGCGCAGATCGGGCCCGCCCCACACCAGATTGCCGGAGACTTCCGGGGTGGGGAGGATTCCCAGCAGCTCTCCGTCGGGAGCGAAGATCCAGATCCCGTGCCGTGCGGTGCACCAGACGTTGCCGAGCTCATCGGTCTTCATACCGTCCGGGTTGCCTCCGGCGATTTCCTCGCTGCCCATGTCCTCGCCGATCACACGACCGTTCACGAGCGAGCCGTCCGAAGCGACGTCGAATGCCTTCAGGTTGGTGCGATCGTTGATGTAGATGACGGACTCGTCCGGGGAGAAGCAGAGCCCATTCGGCTGCTCGAACTCGTCGCGGGCGACGACCAGCTCAATGGGTCCACCCCCGGGTGGGACGCGATAGACACCCTGGAAGTCGAGCTCGCATTCCCGCCCGACACCCACCGCGACGGGCCAGCGACCGTAATTGGGGTCGGTGAAGTAGATGCTTCCGTCAGAACGCGTGATGACGTCGTTCGGGCTGTTGAGGTACTTACCGTCGAAATGGAACGCGGGGATCTCCCGAGCGCCGTCCGGACGGATCCGGACGAGCGAACTCGTAACCTGTTCGCACACCAGAAGACCGCCGCCCGGTTCGAAGACCGCTCCGTTTCCCTTGAAATCGGGCGATTCGACGAGTTCGAGTCCACGCTCGTCCGTCCAGCGCCATCGAGCGTCGCCCGGGATGTCGTGGAAGATCAGCTCCTGGCCGACGTCGTTCCACGCGGGTCCCTCCGCGAAGATGAAGCCCTCTGCGAGCTGCTCCAGCTCGGCGTCGGGGTCGATGAGGTGGTGAAGGCTCTCCGGAACCTGCAGCTTCATTGCTTTTCCTTGTCGTGCGAAGGGGGAAGGGTGCCGGCCCGCGGACGGGCCGGCACCCGGAGTGGTGCGACAGCTACTCGACGAGATCCGCGCCGGGGCCGTCGACGGTCGTGAAGAACTGGTTCAGGTAGTCCTGGGGACCGAAATCGTTCGGCGAACCCAGCGGATCGCCGAGCGAGTTAAGCGTCGCCCCCGGCGGAACGAACGACTTGACGTTGTCCTTCGTCACGACCGGCACCGGAATGGGGATGTCGGTCACCTTCGGGCCGTTGCCCGCCAGCGTGTTCAGGAGAACCCGCATCGCGACCCAGGCCTGCTGCTTGCCGTTGTAAGCGCTTCCGCCGGTGTTGTAGCCGTCTGCGAGGTGGTCGGCGAAGTAGGAGAGGTCGCCGGCCTGCGCACCGACCATGCTCACGGGCGGCACCTCGCGTCCGACCTGGAGGAAGGCCTGGATCACGCCCTGAGCCATGATGCCGTTCTGCAGGACGCCGTCGATCTGACCCGGGTGGGAGACCAGGAACTGCTGCATCGCGGTCTTGGCGGTGGCGTTGTTCCAGTTGCCGTTGACCGAGCCGATGACCTTCAGGTCAGGGCAAGCATCGATGATCGCCTGGATCTGCTCGTAGCCGTAGGTCTCGGCCGCAGCACCCTGGAGGCCTCGCACGACGACGATGTTGCCCTTGCCGCCCATGGCCTTGACGGTCTCCGCCGTTCCCTTCGCGATGTTGAGGGGGTTCACGGAGATCGCGTAGTCGGACGGATTCGTGTTGCCCATGACCACGGTCGGGACGCCCGCCTTGCCCGCCTCTGTCAGCGCAGGTGCGAGAGGATCGGCCGCGAGCGGGAGCATGATGACGCCGTCGACGCCACCGCGGACCATCGACTGGAACCCGGCGATCTGCGCCGCCGGGGTCTGCGTCGAGGCGTCGGGCATGATGCTTCGCTGCAGCTCCCCCTCGACGAGGCCGAGTTCCTTCGCCTTCGCGAAGGCCTCCTCCAGGCCTTCGAAGAGCTCGTCGGTGAAGGCCGAGTTCGAGGCAAGCGACGAGAACCCGATCTTCCACGGCCCCTCTTTAGCGGGCATGGTCGCGTACGGGCTCTTCCGGATCGGGCCGGGATAGCCGCTGTACTGCGCCTTCGTCTCCTCGGACAGATCGTCACCGGCGCCGTCCCGGAAGTCGGCGGGGGTGATCGGCGCCTCGCCGCACGCCGTGCTCTCGCCGACATTGCCACCGGTGCCGCCGGTCGACGTCGCGCCGCCGGTACCTCCGGGTGTTCCGCCGCACGCCGAGAGCACCATTCCTGCGCTCACGGCGAGGGCGATGACGCCCACGAACCTGCCTCTGGTGCGTCCTCGCACACTCATTCGATGGGACATCCTCGTCCTTTCCTCGTAGCCAACGCTGACAGTACGGAGTGCAGCGACGTCGCCCGGCCCGGAGGTGCTGCATCGTTCGGGTTCCGACGAGCACGTCGCTCCTGTTTCAGGCTCCAACGCCTCCGCCGTACCGGCAAGCGAGAAGAACTTGGGTAGATCATTTGCCGTGCTGCGTATGGCCTCCTCGTGGGGTGGCGCGCAACATCGGCGACGCGTCAGGTGGGCGTCAATGCGGACGCCACGGGGTAGGCGTCGGCATCCATGATCCCCCAGGGGAACAGGATGGTGTGCTTCCCGTGCCGGATGCGCGGCCATCCGCGTGACGCGCACAGGAGAACGAGTATCCCGTGCCGCCCTGGCGTTCTGTCAGGGGCCGGCCGTGGGGAACTCGCGAGCCCAGTGGGAGGTCGCGGAGAGACCCCCGAAGGTATAGAAGTGGAGCTTCACCGCCCCGCTGGCGGGGTCCCCAGCCAAGCGCACCGCCAGATCGGCGACGAAGACGTCCGGACCCGCCGTGCCCACCAGGTTCGTGAGGGAGAAACCGTATTTCTTCACAATCATGGCGTTCGCGCCGATCCCGAATCGACGTGCGAAGCCGAGAAGACGCTTCACCCCGGCGGGACCTGGTGTACCGACGCGGATCTGCGCGTGGATGCCCCGCTCGCGCACTTCGTGGATCCACGTGATGACCGGATCCGGATCGAAGGCGAATTGTGAGATGACGACGCTGTCCAGTCGCTGCTCGGCGAGCGCGGCGGCCTTCGCCTCGAGATGCCGCCACAGGACGTCCGGCCGCAGATCGGGATGACCCTCCGGGTAGCCCGCGACCGACACTTCCCGCACCCCGTATTCAGGAAGCAGTCCCGTTCCGATGACGTCGTACGCGGCGGAGTAGGGCCCTGCGGGTGTGGCAGGATCGCCTCCCACGATGAGCACGCGCTCGGAGGCGCCCACGTCCTGCAGTCTGCCGAGGAATTCCTCGAGCTGGGAGCGTGAGGCGAGCCGTCGCGCGGAGATGTGCGGAACGGGGACATAGCCCGCCGCTCGCACCGCAGCGGCCGCCGCGACCCTCAGCTCGAGATCCTCGTTCCCGAGGAACGTGACGTTGATCTTCGTCCCTGCGGGAATCGCACTTCGCGCTACGAGGAGATCGGGGATGTCCTTGCCCGTCATCTCCAGTGAGTAGTCGGAGATCAGCCTGCGCGCGGCGAGGGGATCGGCGGGACGGCTGTGGCGAGGCATGGAGCATCCTTTCGGGAGGGGCCTGCGATGGCTCGTCAGCGCCTCAGCGACACGGCGCTCAATGGATGGCGGGACAGACGGGAGCGCGTCACGCTGACGACCCGAGGCGTGGGACGTCGCCGACCCAGCGCGATCCCACGCCTCGCGCAGGACTAGACGAGGTCCCGCAATCGGCGCTGGCGGCCGTACACGGTGACCGCGATGAGGATGACGATGCCGTAGAGCAGCTGCTGGTCCGCCGTGTCGGCGCCGTGGCCGATGAGGACCACCATCAGGACGGAGAGGAAGAGGGTGCCGATCACGGTACGTGTGTAGTCACCTGGGCCTCCGAAGACGGTGCCACCGACGACGACGGTCGCGACGCTCTGGAACAGGTAAGGATTCCCCAGCGTGGAGTCGACGCTGCCGGCGAAGCCTGCCAGAAGGACGCCGACGATCACCGAGGCGACCGCGCTGAAGGCGAACGTCAGGGTCCACACACGGCGCGTCCTGACGAGGGAGTTCTGCGCGGCGGTGGGGTTGGCACCCGTCGCCAGGATGTGACGACCTGCCACCGTGCGGTGCAGGAAGAGACCCATCAGCACGATGACGACGAACCACGCCACGACGACCGGCGGCAGCGGGATGCCGAAGGTGTCCTGGATCGGCGAGGACAGTCGCGAGAGCCATTCGGGAGCCGCGCCGGCGAGCGCTCCACCGGTCTGGATCTGCACTGCGCCCACAGCCACGGCGCCCATACCCAGGGTGACGACGAGAGGCGGGATGTTGAGGCGGTGGCAGATCTGTCCGGCCAGGCCGCCCATGAAGGCGGCCACGATCACTGCGACGACGAAGGCTACGCCGAAGCCCACGTCGTAGACGGTCGTCAGGCTCGTGACGGCGATCGCGCCGGCGACGATGAAACCGGACACCGACATATCGAAGCCACCCATGATGATAAGCAAGGTCTGCCCCACCGAGGCCAGACCCGCCAGTGCTGACAGCACGAGGATGGACTGCAGCGCGGTGAAGCTGAAGAATCCGTCCAGCGTCGTCGCACCCACGACGTAGATGATGATGACAGCGAGAACCTGGAGCACGGGGAACCTGCGCTGGATCTCGCCGGCTCGTCGCAGCGCCTCACGCGCCGAACGCGGACTGCCAGTGGCGACCGGGGCTGTTGTCGTGGTCATGCGGATTCCTTCTTCTTCATGGTGAGCAGAGCACCGATGACGACGGAGAGCACGAGCATCACTCCGTAGATGAACTGGAGCCAGGTGGGCGAGACCTGCATGCCGGAGAGGAGGCTCTGCAGCAGGTAGATGACGGCGGCGCCGATCAACGAGCCGATGACGCCCCCTCGCCCGCCGACGAGCGAGGTCCCCCCCAGCGCCACGGCCGCGACGGCGATGAGCGTGTAGGCGGACGACTGGCTGGCATCGGCGGAGCTGACGAGACCCACGAGAGCGAACGAGCCGATCGCCGCGAACAGTCCGCCCAACGCGTACGCGACGATCCGGATGGCGCTGACGTTGACGCCGCTCGAGAAGGCTGCTGCGTCATCGCTTCCGACCGCGTAGAGGAGCCGTCTGTAGGGGATGAAGCCGAGGGCGACCCAGATCGCGACCACGATCCCGATGGTCACCAGCCCACCCGGGACCGGCCCGACGGTGCCGGCGAGATAGCTGACCCATGTGCCGGTGACGCTCTGGGGCGTCGGGATGAGCTTCAGGTTCACTCCGATGAGCACGAAATACATCGCGAGCGTCACGACCATGGCCGGAACGCGCAGGAAAACGATGAGCACACCGTTGATCGTTCCGACGGCGGCCCCCAGAAGGAGCACGATGGGGATGGCCGCGAGCGGGTCCCCGAGTCCGTTCGGGATGAGGAAGACGATGAACACGCAGCTGCACAGCGTCATCAGGGGGGAGATCGAGAGATCGAACCCTCCGCGCCCGCTGAGGATCGCCGGCGTGCTGGCCATCGCCGCGATGGCGAGTGGTGCGAAGGTCGCGAACTGCTGGACCCACCCGAAATCCGGCTGGACGACCAGATTGGCGACGAGCAGGATCACGGCGAGCAGGAGCGCGACGATGTAGCTGTTCCGGCGGACGAAGTCTCTCAGACCCGTGCGTGGCCGTGTGCGCTCCTGGGTGGTCTCAGTGATGGCTACGGTCATGATGCGGTCTCCTGGTCCCTCATCTCCTCGGGATCGCCGAAGAATGCGGACACGAGCGATGTGCGCGTGAGCTCGCCGGCCGGCATCTCCCGATACAGCTCCCCTTCCCGGAAGACCAGCACGCGATCCATGAGGTCGATGTGCTCGTCGACTTCGGACGACAGCATGACGACGGCCATCCCCTCGTCCGTGAGCTGCCTCAGCAATGCGTACAGGTCCCGTTTCGCGTTGATGTCGATTCCCCGGGTGGGGTCGTTCAGGAGCAGGATCATCGGGTGCGCGGCGAGCCAGCGCGCGATCACGACCTTCTGCGCATTACCGCCGCTGAGGGTCGTGATGCGGTCCTCCGGACCGCCCATGACGATGCCGAGTCGCTGCACGTACTCCATGAGTCGGCGACGGGTCGACGACGGGCGCAGCCAACCGCCCTTCGCATCGGTGCGCAGCGTGGGCATCCCGAAGTTCTCGCGGATCGACATCCACCCGAACATCGACTCGCGGCCTCGCTCCCGCGGGACATAGGCGATCTGATTCCGGGCGCCGACGGCGATGCTGCGGATGGGCACCTCGCCCGCGTCGGTGACGCGGACGATCGTTCCCTCCGCCGCGCCCGCCCCGCGCAGCGCCTCGAGGAACTCCTGCTGCCCATGGCCCTCGAGACCGGCGAGTCCGACGAGTTCGCCCGCGTGGATGTCGACGTCGAACGCCGCTCCGTCGCGGTGCAGCCGCAGATTCTCCGCGCGCAGGACGACAGGACCGCTCGGCGCCGCCTCGCGGTCCTCGCGGCGGGGCTTGTCGGTCTCCTCGGTGCCCGACATGAGCGCGACGATCTGTCGCGGGCGCCAGGCCCCCCTCTCCAGAGTCTCGATTGTCTGGCCCGAGCGCATCACGGTGATGCGGTCACCGATCGCTTCGATCTCATCCATGCGGTGCGTGATCAGAGCGACCCCGGCCCCGTTGTCCCGCATTTCCTGGATGACCTCGAACAGGCGGTCACGAGTCCCGACGTCGAGCGCCGATGTCGCCTCGTCGAGGATGAGCACGCGCGGCTGTCGGATGAGGGCGCGGGCGATGCAACAGGCCTGACGATCGCTGAGCGAAAGGTCCTCGGCGGGCATCGAGAGATCCAAGGGGGCGCCGAGGAGTCGTTCCGTCCACGCCGCCGCGATGGTCTTCTTCTCCTTGGCGCTGATGTCGGCCCGCAGAGGCCTCTCGGCGCCGAGCCAGATGTTGTCGAGCACCGAACGCGCCGGCGCGACGAGGATCTCCTGGAAGACCGTCACGATTCCGTGCTGCTGGGCTTGCCGCGGGTTCGCCAGGCCTGCGATGAGCTCGCCGCCGGTCTCGATCTCGCCCGAGTCGGGCTGGTGCACCCCACTGAGGATCTTCACGAGCGTGCTCTTGCCCGACCCGTTCTCGCCGGCAATCGCGTGCACCTCCCCGGCGCGCAGATCGAACGAGCAATCGCGCAGAGCCTTGGTCTGTCCGAATGCCTTCCGCAGAGACGTCGTCCGGATGAGCACATCGCGATCGACTGCTGTCATCGTCATGCGCCACGTCCCATCCGAAGCGCCGTGGAGCTCACGGCCGGGAAGCCGGTCGTCAGTGTCATGGTCTTGCCGCCAATTCCGCGACCGTGTCACACCACCTGTGGTGCCCGCGATCGCCAGTGATTTCGGGGGAGCCGGGGGCTGCGCCGCCCTGCCGTCTCCGTCGGTCCTCCAAGGAGATTCAAGCGCAGGGACTCCGCCGTCCATACACGGCATTACTCAACTTGAACCTCAGATCTGCTAATTCCGAGTAGCGCCCTCAGACCCTCCGGCGGCCACGAGCGCCGCCTCCCCGACGGCGTCTTCGACCGCTCGACGGCGTGCGTTCCGGTCCTTGATCACGAACTCGATGAACCGCACGGCACGAGGCGAGAGACGCGCGTTCTTCGCGTAGGCGAGCACAACAGTGGTCGTCGGCATGGGCTCACGGATGGGCTTGGCGACGACCCGCAGGCCCTCGAACGTGAGGTCTGACGCCGGCCGCTGGATGAGGAAGCCATACCCGACTCCTCGTCCGACGAGGCAGCGGATGAACTCGAAGTTGCCCGTTCGCATCGCGATCCGCGGCTCGATGTCCAGGCTCGCGATGGACGCCTGCCAGTTCTGCAGGCTGGGCGAGTTGTCGAAGAGGATCATCGGCTCATCGGCCATGTCGATGAGACTCACGTCATCGTCCTCAGCGAACCGATGGTCGGCGGGAAGGAGCACGTACGGCTTGAGAGCCTCGACCGGGATCGTTGCGAGTTCGCTGTCCAGATGGACGTCGTACAACAGGGCGAGTTCGGTGCGCCCCTCCAGGAGACCCTCCTCCAGTTCGGGCTGCTGTGCAGCCTCCTGGATCGCGAGACTGACTCCCGGGGCATCGGCGAGGAAGCCCGCAAGGAGCGGCGTCAGGATGGCGGGTTCGAGCGGCGGATAGCAGCCGATCGCGAGCCGACCGGACAGGCTGCCCTTCTCAGAGTCCACACGGGATTGCAGGGACGACGCCGCATCCAGGAGCTCGCGAGCGTGCACGAGGAAGTCCGCACCGGCAGGCGTGAGCGACACCCCCTTCGCCCGCTGTCGTACGAGGAGCTTCATGCCCAGGCCCCGCTCGAGCTCCGAGATGGAGAGCGAGATCCCGGGCTGCGATGTATGGCACCGCTCGACCGCACGACTGATGGCTCCGGTCTCGGCGACGGCGACGAAGTGCTGGAGCTGCCTTAGGGTGTAGTGGATTTCCTGCATGACTGCAGGCTAGGGGAACACGACAGTGTCGTCGCGGAAGGGAAGATCGTCATGTCGCAGCACGGAGCGAATCAGTCAACATGGAGCGTCCCCGAGTGGATGCGCGGGGCCGCCCGAAGTCGTCCGTATGCGGAGGATGACCTCCGAGGCACGCTGAATCTCATCGACGACCGAGCCGCCCGGCGGGCCGCCGCAGAGGTGCGCACCGGGCGAAGCGTAAGCCTCTCCCGTCCGACACGGGGCGAGGACCACACGGCGGAGGGCGGCGTGCCCTTCTCGCACGAGCTCGAGTACGTGGAGAGCCCGGACGGCGTCGGGTGGGGCCTGTCCCACGTGCGATTCGATCCCCACGGCCTGCAGAACACGCACCTCGACGCGCTGAACCACGTCGCGATCGACGGCACGTTCTATGGTGGTCGCCCGGTCGATTCGCCGGTTCAGGGATCGGTCGACGTGCTGGCCTCCTCGGGTGTCTTCGTGCGGGCGGTATATCTCGACATCCCGCACCTCTGGGCGACGGACTGGGCTTCTCGCCCCGTCACCGGCGACGATCTCGACCGCGCGCTGGCTGCAGCGGGGCTCACGTTCGAGCGAGGAGATGCGCTCTGCATCGACATGGGAAGGGATCGGTTCGAAGCTGCGCACGGCAGAATGCTGGGCGGTCCGGAATCGGACGACGACGCCGGGGGCGGTCTGTCGGAGTCGGCTGCGCGGTGGATCGCAGAGCACGGCGTGTCCGTGCTCGCATGGGACATGCTGGACTCCCGGGAGGCGAAGGCGGCCCACGCCACCGCGCACATCCTCGGCTGGGCGATCGGCCTGCCGCTCGTCGACAACTGCGACTTCGGGGCTCTGCGACAGGAGATCGGACGGGGCACGGCGGTGGCCGGCGCCCTCGTGCTCGCCCCTCTCGCCGTCCCCGGCGCCAACGGGATGAACCTCAACCCGCTCATCGTTCGCTGACCGGTCGGACTTCATCAGCGAGGCAAACAAAGCACCACAGCGATTCCGAATTGCCGCTCCTGTCGCTGTGCGTCACGCTGACGATGGTCCCCCGTCCTGCACGGTGCCGGGGGCGTGTTCCGTATCGAAGGAGATCCGTGATGACAGGTACAGCCAACCCGATCCGAGCCGTCTTCTCGCTCCCACCTGACGGCCTCGATCGGGGGGAGTACGAGGCGTGGTATCCAGGTCACATCCGCGACATCCTCACCCTCCCGGGGATCGGATCGGCGCGTCTCTACCGCGCGGCGGCCGGCGTGGGGAAGGGGTCGCCGACCGCGTACCCGTACGTCGCCCTGTACGAAGTGGTGGGAGACTTGCAGACCTCGCTCGCGGAACTGGACGCCGCGCTCGGCACGGACCAGGTGCCTCTCCCGGCGTTCTTCGGCGATGTGCGCTGGGCGGTCTACGATCTCGACGCCATCGATGAGTACCGGCCCGCGCACACCCTTGACGCGGAGTCGCTCTACCTCGTCTTCAGCGCGCCGCCGGAGGGCATCTCGGCGGAGCAGTACGACGCCTGGTACCGCACGCACGTCCGTGAGAACGTGGAGATCGGCGAACTCGCCGCTGCGCACCGCTGGGACCTGCGTCACGCCCTCGTCGATCCCCTCCTCCCCGCGCACGCGACCCACCTCGCATCCTACGAGCTGACCGCTGGGTCGGCCGCGATGAACCAGCTGCTCAACGCGGCCATCGCCGACGGCCGCATCGTGCTTCCGGAATGGTTCCCGGGCATCAACTTCGCCTCGGTGTCCACCACGGCGCTCACCGAACGAATGGAATGAACTGCCGCTCCCTCTGACGGCTCGCCTCTCCGACAGCTGGAAGGCGAGCCGTCTTCACGCGAACGCCGGAAGTCGCGCCAGGATCTCCTCGGCGGTCCGCCAGGCGAGAGCCTGCGCGGTGAGGGTCGGGTTGTGCCCTCCGCTGGAGACGAATGTCGATCCGCCGAGCACGGTGAGGTTCGGGACATCGTGCGCGAAGCCGCGCGGGTCCAGCGGCGACGTCTTCGGGTCGCGCCCGATGCGCGTCCCGCCGTACACATGTCGCCCTTCGACGTGGATCTCGTCGTTCGTCCACGTCTCGTGTGCGCCGGCGGCCTGGAGCCACTCGCGCATCCGTGCGCGCATGAATGCCGCGCCACGGCGCTCGTTCTCTCCTGCCCGGTAGGTGATGCGCACGCGCGGAACACCATACGCGTCGACGGCGGAAGGGTCGAGGTCGAGCCGGTTCTCGCGGTATGGCAGCGACTCGAACTGGGCTACGGCGGAGCCGATCGCCTGGGCGTTCTCGGCGACCCATCGCTTCCACCGCGAACCCCAGCGCGGCACGGTGGGAGGCACCTGCGCGCTCAGGGCGATCGGATGCACCTCGTTCGCCGCGATGAGCGCGCCGCCGCCGATGAACCCCAGACCCGAGTGATCGAAGTTGTCGCCGTTCCAATCATCCACGACCGTGCTCTGCCCCCATGTCCCGGTGAAGAGGTTCAGACGACGTCCAGGGAACAGTCCCAGCACCGATGGCGTGACGTGCGGGATGAAATGCGCTCCTACCTGGCCGGTGCCGTTCGCGAGCCCTCGCGGGTGCTGCGCCGATGCTGACAGCAGGAGGAGGCGCACGTTCTCGTAGGTGAATGTCGACAGGACGACGACCCGCGCGGTCGCCATCCGCTCCTGGCCGTCGACGACGTAGCGCACGCCCGACACGCGATCTGGACGGAGCGGATCCACCTCCAGTCGCGTCACCCGGGCGGAAGTGCGCACATCGAGGAGTCCGGTCGCCTCGGCAACGGGAATGAGGTTGACGTCGGGCGATCCCTTCGCCGCCACGTGGCAGCCGCTTCCCGTGCAATAGCCGCAGTATGTGCAGGCCGGTCTCCCACTGTACGGACGGCTGTTGATCGCGGCCGGGGTCGGGTACGGATGCCAGCCGAGCCGCCGCGCTGCATCTTCCGTCAGAGTGTTCCATCCGCTGCGGCGCAGCGGCGGCATCGGGTAGGGGTTCGTCCGAGGGCCTGCGAAAGGATCGGCGCCGGTCGATCCGGAGACGCCGATCGCACGCTCCACCCGGTCATAGAAGGGCTCGAGCTCCGCGTACGACAACGGCCAGTCCGCCAGGGTCGAGTCATCCGGGATGACCTCCTCGCCGTACCGCTCCTCCACTGCCGACCGCGAGCGGAAGTTCCACGGCAGCAACCGGAAGCTCGCCGCCGGATAGTGGATCGTCGTCCCGCCGACGCCGTTCACCATGAGTGTCGGCCACCATGACGGGTGCGCCTCATCGGCCGGGTCGAGCCGCAGCGTCGGCACCTCGCTCGCCGCCTTCGGCGCCGACATCCAGCCGTCCACATCGTTGCGGATCTCGTCGTTGCTCATCATCTCGGCGGTGAGCCGCGGGCCCGCCTCGAGTGCCAGCACGCGAACGCCAGCGGCGGTCAGGACGTGGGCGGCCACCGAGCCGGTCGCTCCGAGCCCCACGATCACGACGTCGACCGGGTCATCGAGGATGGTCACGGGAGCACCTTCCGGGGAGGCCTGGCGAGACGGGGGTGAAGCGGGATGATCACGACGTCCATGCGCTGGTCCGCTTCTGTCCAGACGGACCGCGGGTCCGGGTAGCCGAGGAGATCCCATCCGCGGCCGTCACGGTTACCGCCGTAGGCAGGGTCCCCGAACATCCCCTCGCGCACGTCACGGAGCACCGTTTCCAGGAAGGCCGCTCCGCGACTCCACGGAGGCAATGCGGCCTCCTCCGACTCGATGGAGGACAGGATGTCGTCCTGCTCCGCAGGGCAGACGTCTGCGAAGCCGTGGCCGTACCGCTCGTGCGTTCGACGGTCGACGTCCGCAAGTCCTGCGACGTAGACGGCCACCGCTGCGGCGCGCGGCCCGCTGAGGCGTGCTCGGATGAACTCCAGCAGGCCGAGCTCAGCCGCGCCTGCGCCGTTTCCGTCATCCGGCACGATGCGGTTCAGCACCGCTTCGAGCACGGCGACGTCCACCTCACGCGGATGCACGATATCCCGTCAGACGGCGCTCAGGGGCGCACTCCACCACGCCTGGTGCGCTTCCGAGTGGTCCCGGTCGCCGCCGAGCGCTGCGACCGCTTCACTCCACCGGTGCTCCACCAGTTCGCTCAGCGGCGCGTCGACGTCCGCCGCCGCGGCGAGATCTCGGGCGATCCGGACGTCCTTTGCGAGGAGGCCGAGCAGGAAGCCGGTCGAGTAGCGTCCCGACACGACCTCCTCGAAGACCACCTCGCTGACGAAGCTGCGACCCGTGGAGGCGTTGATCACCTCGATTCCCGCGGTGGACGACAGCCCGTATCGCTGCCCGATGACGAGCGCCTCGGCCGTCGCAAGGTAGGTGGCGGCCGCCACGTAGTTGTTCATCGCCTTCATCGCATGGCCCGCTCCCAGCGGACCGCTCATGAAGCGGCGTGCGGGGTCACCGAGCACGTCCAGCACCGGGAGCACTCTCGCGATGTCCTGCGGATCACCTCCGACCATGAGCGACAGCTCCCCCGAGACAGCGCGGGCGACCCCACCGGAGACCGGGGCGTCGACGACGCGCACTCCCCGCTCCGCGACCTGCTCGGCCAGGTGGACGGTGTCCGTGGGACTGGACGAGCTCATCTCGACGATCACGGAGCCGGCCGACAGACTGGACGCGACACCGCCTGTCCACCTCAGGATCGAGTCCTGAACGATCTCCCCGTTCGGGAGCATGGTGACGACCACGTCCGTCGACGCGAAGTCAGCCGCGGTGGTGGCGGCGACCGCGCCGTGTTCGGCGGCGAACCGCTGTGCCACGTCCGCGACGGCGTCGTGCACGACCAACGGGAATCCGGCGGTCGCCAGATTGTGTGCCATCGGCCAGCCCATCCTGCCCAGTCCGATGAATCCCACCGTGGAATTGCTCATTGCGCGTCTCACCCTTCTCACGACCCCGGACTCCCGGAAGTGGGAGGCATGGGCTCGCGCAGGCGAACCGCCTGCTCCTTCACTATTCGAGTGGAGCAGCGCCGCCGTCCGCAATGAATCGAGCATTGGCGTGAGCAATGAACAACATGCGGAATTGTTGTTTGCCCCGGACAGCGGCGCTCCATATGGTCCGAAGCGTAGAAAGGGGCGCTCTGTGCACAATGCGATCCAGCTCGACCATCCCGCTTCCCTCTCCTCGAAGCCGCTCGCATGGCGGCGCGTGGAGACGCCCGACCCCCTGCCCGGCCAGCTCCGGATCAAGGTCGCGGCCTGCGGCGTGTGCCGTTCGAACCTGCACATCATCGAAGGCGACTGGGCCGACGGGGGCCTTCCGTCGATCTCGCCGATCGTGCCGGGGCATGAGGTCACCGGCATCGTCGATGCGGTCGGCGAGGGGGTCACCGACTTCGCCGTGGGCGACCGTGTCGGCGTCCAACCGCTGTGGAACACGTGCGAGCGGTGCGAGTACTGTCTCACCGGCCGGGAGCAGCTCTGCCTGCAGCGCGTCATCACGGGCGAGATGGTCGACGGCGGATACGCCGAGTACATGATCTCGACGGCCGCGCACACCTATCGTGTGCCGGACGAGCTCGACCTCGTCTCCGCGGCGCCTCTCTTCTGCCCCGGCATCACAGCGTATGGAGCGATCTCAGCCCTTCGTCTACAGCCAGGACAGCGGCTCGCTGTGTTCGGGCTGGGCGGGGTGGGCCACATGGCGGTGCAGTTCGCGCGCGCCGCCGGCGCCGAGGTCACAGCGGTGGCACGGAGCGCCGGGCACCTGGACGTGGCCCGTGAACTCGGCGCGGAGCACCTCGTGGATGCGTCGACCGTGGATCCCGGGGAGAAGCTCGCCGGCACGATGGACGCCGCTGTCGTTTTCGCACCCGCCGACGCCGTCGCGCAGCAGGCGCTCGCGTCCGTGAAGCGCGGCGGCACGGTCGTGACCGGCGTGATCGCTTCGTTCGGCACCATCACCTTCGCGGAGGGGAAGACGATCATCGAATCGATCCTCGGCTCCCGTGCGCAGATGCGCGAGGTCCTCGAGCTCGCCGCGCGTGGCGTCGTCCGCACAGTCGTGGACACATTCCCATTGCAGGATGCGCAGGACGTCCTGACGCTCCTCGCCGACCGCAAGCTCCGCTCTCGCGCCGTGCTGCGCACCGAGTAGGAGACGAGACGGGCCCGCGACCACATCGATCCTGCGGTGCCGTGGTCGCGGGCCCGTCTGCGTCTTCTAGACCGTGATGACCTTCGGTGCCGCGACAGCCTTGAGCCCGTGCGTGCCGAACTCGAGTCCGTAGCCGGACGCCTTGACGCCGCCGAAAGGCACGACCGGGTTGAGCGTCCCGTGCTGGTTGATCCAGACCGTGCCCGACTCGATCCTCTCCGCCACCTGCAGCGCACGCTCCCGATCCCCCCAGACCGATGCTCCCAGCGCCTGATCGGAGGCATTCGCCTGATCGATCACCTCGTCGACATCCCGGTAACGGATGATCGGCAGCACCGGACCGAACTGCTCCTCGTCGACGATCGCGACACCGTCGGTCACCTCGGTGACGATCGTGGGGGCGAAAAACTGGGGACCGAGGTCGGGGAGCGGTTTGCCTCCCGCGACGATCTTGGCTCCGTTCTTCTTGGCGTCCTTCACGAGGGTGCGGACGATGTCGAACTGCTGCTTCGTCGTGAGCGGACCGAACTGCGAGTCCTCGTCGAGGCCTGGGCCGACCACGGCCGACTCAGCGAGCTGCTTGAGCTCGGCGACGAGCTCGTCGTGAACGGATACGTGCACATAGAGGCGCTTGAGCGCCGCGCACGTCTGTCCCGTGTTGATGAACGCGCCGCCGAAGATCGCCGGCGCGAGCTCCTTGACGTTCGCGCCGGGGAGCACGATGCCGGGGTCGTTCCCCCCGAGCTCGAGCGTGAGCCGAGCGAGATTGTTCGCCGAGGCCTTCACGATCTCCCTCCCCGTGCGTGTGGATCCGGTGAACATGACCTTCGCGACATCGGGGTGCGCTGCGAGTCCTGCGCCGATCTCGCGGCCACCGGCGATCCCGATGAGAACGCCCTCCGGAAGGTGCCGGTTCATGAGCTCGATCACGGCGAGGACGGAGAGCGGGGTGTACTCGCTCGGCTTCGCGACGACGGTGTTCCCCATCCGCAGCGCCGGAGCGATCTGCCAGATGGCGATGAGCGCGGGCCAGTTCCACGGGCTGATCGCGCCGACGACACCGAGCGGCACGTAGTGCAGCTCGGATCGGCTGTCGCCGGCCTCGAAGACGACTTCGGGTTCGATGACGGCCTCGGCGGCAGTGCGGATCCACACGGCGCAGCCGCCCGCCTCGAATCGTGCACCCATCCCGCTGATCGGCTTTCCCTGTTCCTGCGCGATGATCCGCGCCAGATCCTCGAGGTTCTCCTCGACCTCCTCCGCGGCACGGCGGAGGATCGCGGACCGCTGGGCGTGGCTCAGCGCCGCCCAGTCCTTCTGCGCGACCTTGGCGCGCTCCACGGCGATGTCTAGGTCGGTGGGCGAGCTCTCCGCCACGTACGCGAACGGGCGGCCCGTCGCCGCATCCGGGACAGCCCGTGCGTGCCGGGCCTTCTTCCCGACGCTGATGGCATCGAGCAGCGGGTTCGGTTGCTGGGACATGGTGATCTCCTTCGATCGGGGGTCGGGTGGAAGAACGGGTGATCAGCTCCGGCCGGCGGGCTTCGGGGCGCCCGGGCGATACCGACGCGTCTCTTCCGCCTCGCCGTCGAGCATCGGCGGAATGCCGAGATCGCGGAAGACCTCGTTGAGACCACGGATGCCTTCGACCGCGGATGGGATGCCGCAATAGAGCAGCGCCTGGATCACGATCTCGCGCAGCTCGACAGGGGTCACGCCGTTGGCGAGGGCACCCCGCGCATGTACGCGCAGCTCGTGCGGCTTCCCGGTGGCCACCAGCATCGCGAAGGTCACCTTGCTGCGGTCCTTGATCGACAAGCCTGGGCGCTGCCAGACGTCGCCGAATGTCACACGCGTGACGAAGTCCTCGATCTTGTCGTTGACGCCGGTGGTGTGGTCGACGATCGAATCGGCTCCCGCCGTGCCGAACATCTTCCGGCGCTGCTCGATGCCGACCTCGTAGAGCTCATCTCGGATGACCAACGGCTGATCCCTTCGTCGTGGATGGAGGCGGGGGCCCGGGCGATCACCGATGACCGCGGTGGGACGCCGCAGCACGATCTGAACACGCTCACCAGCCGCCCTCAACACGGCGTTGCTCAACTACGACGTTTGGTTTCCTTATTCACGCGGCCCGGCTGGCACATCGCCCGCGGGGCGGGCTGGGCACGATCGCGCGCACGCGGGCCAGTTCTTGCCCGCGACGCTCGTCGTCCCATCCGAGGTCCGGACCGATGACCCGAGCGATCTC
>Ga0182737_1001821_pt1 | contig 19476 bp, 15 predicted proteins | sample eDN5th30CBELigOP_FD_128878 | JGI IMG/M metagenome (GOLD analysis project Ga0182737, IMG submission 128878) | Enriched Organic Plus compost microbial communities from Emeryville, California, USA - eDNA 5th pass 30_C BE-Lig OP (version 2) (version 2) ...
CGACGACCTCGACCCGCGCGCCCGCGACGCCGCCGCCTACGCCGGCGCCTGCGTCACCCTGCTGTCGCCGGCCGGCGCCGCCCATCGCGGCACCATCTGGGCCCCCGAGCCCGGGGACCTGCCGGCATGACCGTGCTTTCGGCGGCGCTGCTGCTGTTCCTGATCCTCGACCCGCTGGGCAACGTCCCGGTGTTCCTCAGCGTGCTCAAGCCGCTGCCGCCGCACCGCCAGCGGGTGGTGCTGGTGCGCGAGCTGCTGATCGCCCTGGCGGTGCTGATGCTGTTCCTGTGGTGCGGCAAGTACGCCCTGGAACTGATGCATCTGCGCCAGGAGTCGGTCTCCATCGCCGGCGGCATCGTCCTGTTCCTGATCGGCATCCGCATGATCTTCCCGCGCCCGGAGGGGCTGATGGGCGAGATCCCGGACGGCGAGCCCTTCATCGTGCCGCTGGCCATCCCGTTGGTGGCCGGCCCCTCCGGCATGGCCGCGGTGATGCTGCTGGGCAGCCGCGAGCCGGACCGGCTGGGCGAGTGGAGCCTGGCCCTGCTACTGGCCTGGGTGGCCACCGCCGCCATCCTGCTGGCCTCGCCGCTGCTGTACCGGCTGCTCGGCCGCCGCGCGCTGTCGGCCATCGAGCGCCTGATGGGCATGCTGCTGGTAGCCATTTCGGTGCAGATGCTGCTGGATGGCCTCGCTGCCTACCTGGGGATGGGTACCGCCGCCTGACTGGGGAGTCAGTCGTTCCGGACAAAAAATCCTGCCGGCGTACGGACTTGCGCGTGCTGCGCCGCAATAGTTTTTTGTAATGTGATGATCACATCACGTCTCTAGCATGTTAATCTGTTGTTAACCCCCGCAACCATTGCGGGGAAAACTTTTTCCAACCTCGCAGCCCCGGGCTGCCGCCCCAAAGCCACCCATCATTGAGGCCACTCATGACCGATAACCGTCGACTCCGGATGTCCAAACTCACCCTGGGTCTGGTCGCTGCACTCGCTGCGGCTCCCGCGTTTGCCCAGAGCACCTCTTCGGGTGTGGGTGGCACCGTCCTCTCCTCCGCCGGCGAGCCGGTGGTCGGCGCCGAGGTGGTGATCACGCACGTCGAGTCCGGCACGGTCAGCCGCGCCACCACCGACGCCAGCGGTCGCTACAACGCGCGCGGCCTGCGCGTGGGTGGCCCGTACACCATCACCATCGCCAAGCCGGGCGAGGGCACCAAGACCGAGGAAGGCGTCTACCTCGGCCTGAACCAGGTCAACACCGTCAACGTGCAGCTGGCCGGCGACATCACCACGCTCGAGGGCGTCACCGCGGTCGGCTACGCCGTCGGCTCCGACGTGTTCAGCGCCACCAAGATGGGCACCGGCACCAACGTCAACCGCGAGACCATCGAGGCGCTGCCGTCGGCCAACCGCAACATGCAGGACTTCATCCGCCTCGACCCGCGCATCACCCAGGTGAGCAAGGCCGACGGCGCGATCTCGGCCGGTGGCCAGAACAGCCGCTTCAACGCGATCCGCATCGACGGCATCGGCGCCGGCGACCCGTTCGGCCTGGAGTCGAACAACTTCCCGACCGAGCGCCAGCCGGTGTCGATGGACGCGATCCAGGAAATCAACATCGACCTGGCCAACTACGACACCACCATCTTCGGCGGCACCGGCGCGGTCATCAACGCCGTGACCCGTTCGGGCACCAACGACTTCTCCGGCACGGTGTACTACACCTACCGCGACAAGGACATGGTGCGTGAGGACCTGGAAGGCCAGATCTTCAACGGCTTCGACAAGGAAGAGACCGTCGGCGCCACCTTCGGCGGCCCGATCGTCAAGGACAAGCTGTTCTTCTTCGCCAACTACGAGAAGTACACCCGTACCGCGCCGGGCGTCAGCCTGAGCGACACCGCCTACGGCGCCGGCAACGTGACCGATGCCGACATCGCCGCGGTGATCTCGGCCGCCAATGCGCACGGCTTCGACGCCGGTTCGCTGGCCTCCCCGGGCGACAGCAAGACCGAGATCGAAGAGTACGCGCTGAAGCTCGACTGGAACATCAACGAAGACCACCGCGCCGCCATCCGCTACAACAAGATGGAACAGAGCGTGATGCGCTTCCCGGGCATGGGCAGCAGCACGGTCTCCCTGAGCAGCTACTGGTACGCGCAGCCGAAGACCTACGAAACCGTGATGGCCGAGCTGTTCAGCGACTGGAGCGACAACTTCTCCACCGAGCTGAAGGCCTCGTACAAGGACTACTCGGCGATCCGTTCGCCGTCGTCGAACCTGCCGCAGATCCAGATCCGCGGCTTCGGCGCCAACAACTCGTCGATCTACCTGGGTACCGAGCAGAACACCCACGTCAACATCGTCGAGAGCAAGGAGCTGAGCCTGTTCGGCGCGGCCAACTGGTACGTCGGCGACCACACCGTCAAGTTCGGTGCCGACCACCAGGACAACGACCTGATGAACTACTACGGTCGTAACCTCAACGGCGTCTACACCTTCAACAACCTGGCCGCCTTCGTCGCCGGCACGCCGTCGCAGTACATCGTGCGCGCGCCGCGTCCGGACGGTGGCACCTACGCCGACGTCCCGGCCGCGTTCACCCTGAAGAACACCGGCCTGTTCCTGCAGGACACCTGGGCGGTCAACTACAACCTGACCCTGATGTTCGGCGTCCGCGTCGACCTGCCTGACTACAGCGCGCAGAAGCTGCACAACCCCTTCATCGAGCAGGTCTACGGCTACGACAACACCGTCGTGCCGGACGACAAGCTGGTGCAGCCGCGCTTCGGCTTCAACTACACCTTCGACAGCGAGCGTCCGACCCAGCTGCGCGGCGGCGTTGGCCTGTTCGGCGGCGCCGCCCCGAACGTGTGGCTGTCGGGCGCGTACTCGAACACCGGCCTGAACTACGTCGAGTACACCCTGAGCAACCCGGGCGCGATCTTCACCCCCGAGGTGAACCCGCCGTTCATCCCGGACAGCGCCAACAACCCGGCCTGCAACCCGATCCCGACCCTGGCCAGCTGCGCCCGCCACAACGTCGACATCATCGAGCCGGGCCTGAAGCTGCCGTCCGTGTGGAAGGCCAACCTGGCGTTCGACACCGAGCTGCCGTGGTACGGCATCGTCGCGTCGGCCGAAGCGCTGTTCACCAAGGTCAACGACGGCATCTACGTCGAGCGCCTGGACCTGTACAACGCCGCCGGCGAAGGCCCGACCGCCTATGGCCAGGACGGCCGTCCGCTGTACTGGAACCCCGCTGGCCTGAACCCGGCCAACGCCGGCCGCTTCGGCATCGACCCGGGCACCAATGGCGCCGCCACCAAGTACAACCGTCCGAACGGCGTCGGCGACGTCCTGCTGATCCGCAACACCAGCAAGGGCGACAGCACCCAGCTGACCTTCGGCCTGGACAAGCCGCTGCAGAACACCTGGGGCTGGTCGCTGTTCTACACCTACACCCGTGCGACCGAGGTCAGCCCGATGACCAGCTCGCAGAACACCTCGAACTGGGGCAACACGCCGATCTTCTCGGTCAACGAGAACGTGGCCTACGACTCGCGCTACGCGATCAAGGACCGCATCAGCGGCCAGCTGCACTGGCAGAAGGCGTTCTTCGGCGACTACAAGACCCGCGTGTCGGCGTTCTACGAGGGTCGTAGCGGCCGTCCGTTCAGCTACATCTTCTACAACGACGCCAACGGCGACGCGACCAGCGCGAACGGTGCGGGTTACTTCAACGACCTGTTCTACGTGCCGGCGGGCCCTGGCGACGTGCTGTGGACCGGTGGCGCGGCGATGGAGCAGCAGTTCTTCGACTGGCTGGCCAAGCACCCCGACCTGGCGCGCTACAAGGGCCAGGTGGCTCCGGCCAACCGCTTCCGCACCAGCTGGACCAACAGCGTCGACGTCCGCATCAGCCAGGAACTGCCGGGCCTGTTCCGCGGCCACAAGACCGAGCTGTCGCTGGACATCATGAATGTCGGCAACCTGCTCAACAAGAAGTGGGGCCACATCGAGGACTACGGCTTCAACTCGACCGCTCGCGTGGCCAACTACGCGGGTATCGATCCGGCCACCGGCAAGTACGTGTACAACTTCACCGGTTCGGCGCAGGAGCCGCAGATCCAGGAAAACAACAACGACAAGGGCAACACCGCGGTGTCGCGCTGGTCGGTGATGCTGGGCCTGAAGTACCGCTTCTGATCCCATCCTGGACAGCAACGGACGCAGACGGCCGGGGAAACCCGGCCGTCTGCTTTTCCGGCGCCTGCGAAGGAGGGCGACGGACGGCCGGGCGGACCCGGCAGGCCGTGGCGGATGGCGCTTGCGCGCGGCCGGCGCCGGTGGGGTAAAGTCGCCGACCGACCCTTTGCAAGCCCGTGAACCCATGACCCAGAACAGCACGCTGCCCGTGCAGGACGCACGCATCTACCCGCGCGGGGGTCTGGACATCCTTTCCCGCCGGGAAGTGGCGCGCCTGCGCGACGCCTCGTCCGGCGGCATGCACGAACTGCTGCGCCGCTGCGCGCTGGCGGTGCTGACCAGCGGCAGCGCCAACGACGACCCGCGCGCCGCGCGCGACCTCTACCCGCATTTCGACATCCAGGTCACCCAGCAGGACCGCGGCGTCCGCATCGACCTGCAGAACGCGCCGGCGATGGCCTTCGTCGACGGCGAGATCATCCGCGGCGTGGCCGAGCTGCTGTTCGCCACCGTGCGCGACCTGGCCTGGACCGCGATCGAGCTGGGCGGCGAAGGCTCCGGCGTCGATCTGCGCACCTCCGAGGGCATCACCGACGCGGTGTTCGGGCTGTTGCGCAACGCGCGCATCCTCGAGCCGACCGAGCCGAACCTGGTGGTGTGCTGGGGCGGCCACTCGATATCGCGCGACGAGTACATCTACACCAAGCAGGTCGGCTACGAGCTGGGCCTGCGCGGCATGGACATCTGCACCGGCTGTGGCCCGGGCGCGATGAAGGGGCCGATGAAGGGCGCGACCATCGCCCACGCCAAGCAGCGCCGCCACCACACCCGCTACATCGGCATCACCGAGCCGGGGATCATCGCCGCCGAATCGCCGAACCCGATCGTCAACAACCTGGTGATCATGCCGGACATCGAGAAGCGGCTTGAGGCGTTCGTGCGCCTGGGCCACGGCATCGTGGTGTTCCCCGGCGGCGTCGGCACGGCCGAGGAGATCCTGTACCTGCTGGGCATCCTGCTGCGCGAGGAGAACGCCGACCTGCCGTTCCCGCTGATCCTCACCGGCCCGACCATCGCCGCGCCGTACTTCGAGCAGATCGACCGCTTCCTGCGCCTCACCCTGGGCGAGGCGGCGACCTCGCGCTACGAGATCGTGATCGGCGATCCGGCCGCGGTGGCGAAGAAGATGGTGGCCGGGATCCGCAAGGTGCGCGAGGCGCGCATCTCGCACAAGGATTCCTTCTACTTCAACTGGGGCATCAGCATCCCGCTGGAGTTCCAGCAGCCGTTCGCGCCGACCCACGAGGCGATGGCCGCGCTCGACCTGCACCACGGCCGCCCCGCCTCCGCGCTGGCCGCCGACCTGCGGCGCGCGTTCTCCGGCATCGTCGCCGGCAACGTCAAGGAAGAGGGCATGCGCCAGATCGAGGAGCACGGCCCGTTCCAGATCCATGGCGCGCCGGACATGATGCAGGCGCTGGACGGCCTGCTGCGCGCCTTCGTCGAGCAGCGCCGGATGAAGATCGCCGGCGAATACCGGCCCTGCTACCGCGTGGTGGCTTGAGGCCCGTCGTCGGAGTCCACCGGCAGCACCAGGGTGGCGACGTGGCGGCTGGCGTCGCTCTGCACCGCCAGCTCGCCGCGGCCGCCGGTCAGGGCCTGCACGCGGGCGCGTACCGAGTTCAGGCCGACCTGGTGCCCGCGGGTGTTCCCCGGGCCGCCGGCGGGCAGGCTGTTGCTGATCGCCACGCGTATCGATGACCCGTCGAGGGTGACCTCGATGCTGACGTCGCCACCCGCCGCCGCCGGTTCGACGCCGTGGCGGATGGCGTTCTCGACCAGCGGCTGGATCGAAAGGGTGGGGACCTGCACTGGCGGCAGCTCGGCCGGCAGCTGCCACTGCACCTGCAGGCGTTCGCCGAAGCGCAGGCTTTCGATCTCGACATAGCGCCGGGTCAGCGCGAGTTCGTCCTCGAGCGGGATGGCGCGCGGTCCGGCGAGCGCGGCCCGGAACAGGTCGGCGAGATCGAGCAGCAGGCGTTCGGCGTCGCCAGGCCGCTGCCGCACCAGCGCCGCGCCCGTGTTGAGGGTGTTGAACAGGAAGTGCGGGCGGATGCGCGCCTGCAGCGCCTCGAGCTGGGCCTGGCGGGTCTGCACGGCCAGCTGGGTGGCGCGCCAGTGGTTGTAGAAGGCGGCCAGTCCGAGCAGGCCTACGCACAGGGCGATGCCGGCCACCCGGGCCAGTCCGGGTGGCGGCGGTGCTTCCGGTCCCAGGCTTTCGAACAGCAGGCGCGTCGTCGCCTGGACGAAGCCGCTCATCAGCAGCAGCAACAGCAGGGCCAGGCAGGCGATCGCCAGCGGCCGCATCTGCGCCAGCGGGCGTCGCACGAGATAGAGCGCGCCCAGCGTCAGCAGCAGGGTCCACTGCACCGCCAGGCAGGCCAGGCCGAAGTACACCCACGGGTCGGCCGGCGGCGGTTGGGCGATGGCGAGGATCGCCGCCACGCCGGTGCCGCCGATGACCGCCCAGACGATCGCCGGGGCCTGCCAGAGGACATCCAGCGGCGAGGTGGATGGATGGGCGGGCCTGGGAGCGGGCGGCGAGGGCATCGGCGAATCATGCCTTGCCGGGCACGCCAGCGGGTACCGCCGCTGGGGTGCAGGTTCGGTCCGCTCGTCGGCTTTGGATGGAGACGCGGCCGGGCCCTCGGGTAGCGTGGCCGGGCATTCAAGATGGGGGAGTCGAGCATGCGTCCTTTCCGTGGACCGGTCGGTAGCCCGCGCCGGGGTGGCGAACCCCCGGGGGCGGGTGGGTTCACGCTGGTCGAGCTCATGGTCACCCTGGGCGTCCTGGCCATCCTCGTCAGCATGGCCACGCCCAGCTTCACCTCGGTGATCAACAGCAACCGCCTTTCCAGCCAGGCCAACGAACTGGTGGCGGACATCCAGCTGGCCCGGTCCGAAGCGCTGCGCCGCAACCGCACCGTGCGCCTGTGCCGCAGCGACAACGGTTCGGCCTGCGCCACCGGCACCGGCAACTGGACCGGCTGGATCGTGATGCTGCCCAGCACCACGCCCGTGGAAGTGCTGCGCGCGAGCACGGTCAAGAGTCCCCTGCAGGTCTCCGGCGGCGACACCCTGGATTTCCGCGGGGACGGCCTGGCGCGCAGCAGCAGCGGCGGCCTGGCCAGCACCACCTTCAGCGTATGCATACCCACCACCAAGCCGGCGCAGAACATGCGCAATGTCGAGCTGGCCGCGGGCGCCCGGGTCAAGGCGGTCGCGGCAACCCACACCACCGCGGGGGCCTGCCCATGAGCCATGCCGCCGTCCGTAAACCGGCCCACGCCTCCCGCCGGGAGGCGCCAGCCCTTGCCAGGCGCAGCCAGGCGGGTGCCGGCCTGCTCGAGGTCATGATCTCGGTGCTGATCATGGGGATCGGCCTGCTGGGTATCGCGGCGATGCAGGCGACCGCCCTGCGCAACGGCCAGAGCTCGCTCGAGCGTTCCCAGGTCGTGATGCAGAGCTACGCCATCCTCGACGTGATGCGGGCCAACCGCACCAATGCCATCGCCGGCTACTACAACACCGGCAGCATGAAGTGCACGACTCCGACGCCGGACGCCAGCCTGCCTGCCGGCCAGCAGTCGGCCCAGGCGGAGCTCAACACCTGGCTGGGTTCGCTCAAGCGCACGGTTGGTCGCACCGACGACGAGAGCACCTGCGCGAACATCTCCTGCGTGGGCAACACCATCGGCGGCGGCACCTGCACGGTGACCGTGCAATGGGACGACAGCCGCGCCAGTACCCCGAACACGAGCGGGTCCGCCACTGCAACTGGCGAAGGCGGCAGCACCCGCCAGGTCGTCACGGTGACCGCCCTATGAGCCGCGCGAACATGACCCGTAACGTGAAGCGCATCGCGCAGGGCGGCTTCAGCCTGATCGAGCTGATGGTATCCCTGGTCCTCGGCATGCTGGTGGTCGGTGCCGCGATCGGCATCTTCGCCTCCAACAAGCAGACCTACCGGGCGACGCAGGGGCTGGGGCGGATCCAGGAGAATGGTCAGATCGCCTTCGAGCTGCTCTCGCGCGACATCCGCGAGGCAGGGAGCAACCCGTGTGACGTAGCCCTGCCGGCCGGCAACATCATAAGTGGCGCCGGGGCGGCAACGCCTGATGGGGCCAACTGGTACATGGCCCTCGCGTATCCCCTCTACGGATTCGAGAGTGGTGCGAGCGGTGCGCCAGCGCATGTTGCCGGAACCGACGTGATCCAGGTGTTGCGTGCGGGCGACGATGTGCGTGGCCTCACCGCCGACCTGGTCTCGGGCGGCAATACAGCGACTTTTGCCCCGGGTACGCCGCAGTTCAAGAGCGGCGATGTCGTGATGATCTGCGACATGAGGGTGCTGGGCGTCTTCAAGGCCAACAATGACAGTACCGGAACCACGACCGGCACGATCAACTTCGGCAACGGGTTCAACGACTGCAATTACTTCCCGCAGCCGAACGCGGGCGCGTGTGCCGGCGCGAGCACGGCCTACCTGTTCCCGAAGTTCTCGTCGATCACCGCCCTGCACGGTATCCGCTGGTTCGTGCGTGACAGCGACGGGGACGCCACGAATGGCTACTCGCTCTACCGCCAAGTCAACGGCGGCAACGCGGAGGAGGTCATCCAGGGCGTCACCGACCTCCAGCTGAAGTACCTGACGGATACCGGCTATCTCGATTCGTCGGCGCTGGCCACGGCCGATGCCTGGAAGAGCGTGCGCGCGGTGCGGCTGACCCTGACCCTGCGGGACACCGAGGTGAAGGGAACCGACGGGCAGCCACTCTCGCGCGTCATCGAGAACGTCATCACCCTGCGGAATCGCGTGCTATGAAGGCCCCCTATATGACATTTCCCCGGCGGCAGCGCGGCGCGTCGCTGATCATCGTCCTCATCCTCCTGCTGGTCATGACCCTGCTCGGGCTCGCGGTCCTGCGCGGCACCCTGCTCGAGGAGCGCATGAGCGCGAACATGTACGACCGCAGCCTGGCGTTCCAGCAGGCCGAATCGGCGTTGCGCGAGGCGGAAGAGGAAGTCCGCAAGGCGGTCGTGGCCAACGGCAACGGCTGGGTAATCGGCATCAAGTGCGGCAACGACCCGACCCGGGGCGGCATCACCGGCATCGATGATTCCAAGTGCGGGATGCCGACGACCGCCTACACCGGCGGCACGACCTGCACCGGAGGCGGCCTCACCAGCGACTGCTGGTTCAACGCGGTGGACCAGCTCGGCAGCGCGAACAAGTCGGCCGGCGCGCCCCAGTACTACGTGCAGTACATGGGCCTGCGCGACAGCCACGACGAACTCGGCCTGGGCTCCAGCGCCGCCTCGACCCAGTACGGTGGTGGTGGCGGCGCGGTGATCCAGGAAGCCATGTACAGGATCTTCGCCCGCAGCCACAACCCGTCCGCGAACAGCGATCGCGCCGTGGTGGTGTTGCAGGCCAACGTGGTGGCCAAGTGATGACCAATTCCAGCCAGTCTTGCCCGCAAAGGGGAAGGACCATGAAGAACGGACACAGGCCCGGCCCGCGCCGGGCGAGCCGCCTGCCGGGAAGCAGGGTCCATGCGTTCGCCGTCGGCCTGCTGGCGGCGTTCTGTTCGATGTCGGCCATCTCGGGCGTGGCGATCGACCACAAGCCCCTGACGGTCACGAACAGCGTTCCCGGGAACATGGTCCTGCTGCCGTCGGTCGAGTGGCCGACGGTGGTCACGCATGCCAACTCGCCTGGCGTGGAAGAGGCGGACGCCAACTACTCCTCGTCGACGGCCTACGCTGGCTACTTCAATACCGAGCTGTGCTACGCCTACCACTACGATGCGGTCGAGGCGAACCGGTACTTCTATCCGGTAGCCGCCGCTGCCAGTCGCAGCTGCTCGGGATTGACCGCAAGCAATGGCCAGCGCTTGTGGAGCGGCAATTTCATGAACTGGGCGGCGATGCAGGCCGCAGATACCTTCCGCCTGGCATTGACCGGTGGCTACAGGGTCCATCGCCCCGCCGACGGCACGCCGCCATCGGTGACGATCACCGGCGCCGACGGCACGAGCGTGACCAAGGCCACGAGCGAGATGCCCGGGGTTACCTATCTCGAAAAGGCCAACTCCGACCGCTGGTCGAACTACACACCGCTCCGGCGCCTGTCGTCCGGAGCGGGAAGCGTAAGTCCGGTGCAGACGGGGGGCATCCGGCTGCGCATCGGTGGCCTGCGCAACCAGATGTGGTTCATCCCGTCCTCGGACGGGGGGCTGGGCAGCGCGCAGAGCTGGAATGATCCAAAGGCCCTGTCCTTGCCGGTGACGAGCGGGTACCAGGCTTCGCCTGCGGGTACGTCAGTGACCGCCGTGCCATACAACCCGTCTGTCCATACGCTGCCCAATGCCAATACGACCTGCCCCAGCAGCTATTCGTACAGTTCGGCAAAGGCGCTTTGCACGCGGAACAAACACTCTGACGAAACCCCGACCGCTTACGGCAAGGACGCTGTCTACGCCGTGAGCGTGCGCGTGCAGGTTTGCGATGGGGTGCTGGATACCCGGTCCTTGTGTACGCGCTACGGGCAGTACTACAAGCCCGAGGGCCTGCTGCAGGCCAACGCCAAGAAGACCCGCTACAGCCTGTTCTCGTACCTGACGCAGAGCGGCCAGTCGCGCAACGGCGGCGTCATGCGCGCGCGCCAGAAGCTGATCGGTCCCGTCACCGCGGCCGAGACCTCGGGCGCGGAGAAGCCGTATCCCGACCGGACCGGCCGCATTTCCGGCATCGACAATCCGGAATGGGATCCGGTCACCGGCGTGATCATCAACGATCCGGACAGTACGGACTCGAGCGCGACCAGCTCCCGGATCGGAACCTGCGGCACGTCCTCCAACGACCCGCCCGATGGCAGCGGGTGCGTCGTCCGCTACAGCGGCGTGATCAACTACCTGAACCGGTTCGGCCAGATCCACACCGGCATGACCACGCTGAAGGCCTACGACAACCTGTCGGAGATGTACTACACGGCCCTGCGCTACCTGCGGGGCGTGGGCAACATCGCCGACTACAGCAGCCTGAGCGGCACCGCCAAGGAGCGCTACCAGAACGCGGACGGGTTGCCGGTCATCCAGAACTGGTACCACACCGGCGACAACGCTTCGGTGACCCTGTGGACCACGGGGAACCGCACCGTGGGCACGGACGCGGATCCCATGCTCTATCGCTGCCAGGCGAACGTGTTCCTGGGCATCGGCGACACCGCGACAAACAACGAGGACGGCAACCACAGCGGCAACGGCGATATCGAGTCGAATTTCACTTCCACGTGGCTGGGCTACACCGAAGGCAACAACACCTCGCAAAACTACACCGCTGCCTTGGCCTACTGGGCGCACATCACCGACATCCGTCCCGACATACCCAACACCGTCCTTTCGGTCAACCCTGACCGGAAGCGGGGCCAGTCGATCAGCACCTACTGGGTGGACGTGGTCGAGCTGAACGACCTGAAGGCCAGGGCGACGAACCAGTACTACCTGGCCACCAAGTACGGCGGCTACACCATCTCCGAGGATTCCTACCAGGCGAATGGCAACGCCCAGCGCAGGGATACCACCTGGTTCACCAACAATCGCAGCGCGTGGTCCTCCGCGACCCAGACCGCGAAGAACCAGACCGGACTGGGCGGGACGGGTGACTTCTACCTGCCCAACAACATGTACCTGGCCAACAATGGCGAGGCGATGATCCAGGGCCTGAACGCGGCCTTCCAGAAGATTGCCGACGACATCAGCGGTTCCGGTGGTTCGTTCGCGAGCAATACCACGAAGCTCGAGGTCGGATCCCGGACCTACCAGGCGAAGTACATCTCGAATGGTTGGGGTGGACGGCTGACGGCCAGCAACGTCGATACGGCGACCGGCAACCTGACCGAAGTATGGGATGCGTCGGACTGGCTTGGCCAGGCTGCCGGCGACGCCAAGATCAACGGCAACGCAACGACGCTCGACTACACGCAGAGGAAGATTTTCTACAACAACAACGGCTCGCTGGCCAACTTCATCAGCAACTGGAGTGGCTCCGTGCTGTCCAGTCCAACGCTGGTCAAGCCGGGGTCGCTCTCGACGCTGACGGACAACCAGCTCAAGTACATCCTGGGCGACCGCACCCACGAGCGGCAGTCCACCGTGGACGGGAGCCAGAAGATCTTCCGTAACCGCCGCGGCATGCTGGGCGACATCATCAACTCCACCCCGGTATACGTCGGGCGTCCCAACGCCAACCTGTACGCTGGCGACTCGACTTACGCGTCCTTCGCGACTGCGCAGGGTTCGCGTACGCCTGTGGTCTATGTCGGCGCGAACGACGGCATGCTGCACGCGTTCAAGGCGCCGGACTCGTGCACGGGCGCGAACGCCGAATGCGGCAAGGAACTGTTCGCGTTCATGCCGACCGAAGCGATGAACGTCCTGAAGCAGAACGACCCGGCGACCAACAAGTATCCGTACTGGGATCCGGAGTACGACCACGCCTATTCGGTGGACGGGGAAATCACGGTGGCCGACGTCAAGGACGGCAACACCTGGAAGACCGTCCTCGTCGGCACGATGGGGCGTGGCGGCAAGACCATTTTCGCGCTCGACGTAACCAACCCCGCTTCACCCGCCCTGCTCTGGGAAAAGACGGCGTCGGATGCGGCGGTGGGTTCGTACCTGGGCAATGCCCTCGGCCGGCCGATCATCGCCAAGGTCGCCGATGGCGACTGGAGAGTCTTCCTGGGCAATGGTCCCAACAGCACCAGTGGCCAGTCGGCGCTCATCATGCTCGACGTCATGAGCGGTGAAAACGCGAACACCAAGAGCACGGGTTCCGGTGGGGACAATGGCCTGTCGGCCGTCAATGTCTGGGACGACCACGGCACCCTCATTCCCAGCAAGCCCGACGGTAACTTCGACACGGTGTATGCCGGCGACATGAACGGCAACCTGTGGAAGTTCAACCTGGACGACAACACGGTCACCAAGCTGTTCACCACCCAGACCGGCCAGCCGATCACCGCCGCGCCGCTGGTCGCGAGGAATCCGTACAACCCGCCGGAAACCTGGGTGTTCTTCGGTACCGGCCGCTACCTCAGCATGGCGGATACGAGCGCGGCCGCGAACGCGATCACGCAGAGCTGGTACGGCATCATCGACCGCGATGCGACCGTGACCCTGAATACCCTCAACAGGTCCAGCATCACCCACCAGGACAACATCGGGCGCGTGATCGAGAAGGTGGGTGCCCCGGGCACGAACGGCTGGTACATCGACCTGGAGTATCCCGCCGGGACCCCCAACGGCGAGCGGATGGTGCTGCCCAACTTCTTCCAGGGCATGGCGCTCATCGGCACCACGCGGTATCCGGACTCCACCGATCCGTGTGCGCCCAGCGGTCGCGGCTACACGATGGCGATCGATCCGTTCACCGGCGGCCGGCTCGGCAGCGCGTTCTTCGACATGAACGGGAACGGGACGGTGGGCGACAGCGGCGACTACTACGGCGGCAACACCTCCACGCCTTACTCGGGCGTGGGCTACGACAGCGGTCCCAACAACCCCATCTTCCTGGGTCCTTACATGTATACGAGCCTGGACAGCGGCAGCTATTCGAAGATCATGACCAGCGGCGCGCAGGCCCTGGTGCGGCGCGTCTCGTGGAGGGAGCTGCTCAATGCCAACTAAGATCCGGAACCGGTCGATGCGCGGCGCCCGGCGCGCGAGGGGCTTCACCCTGATCGAGCTGATGATCGTGGTCGCGATCGTGGCCATCCTGGCCACGATCGCCAATGCCAGCTACCAGCACTTCGTCAAGAAGTCGCGTCGTGCGGCGGCGGCGAGTTGCCTGCAGGAACGCGCGCAGTTCATGGAGCGCTACTACACGACCAACCTGACCTATGCGGGCGCGCCGAACCCGGCGCAGTGCGGCGCCGACCTGAACGACTTTTATGTGATCGCATTCAGCGGCACGCCGACGGCCAAGGCCTTCACGCTCACCGCCACGCCCACTGCCAGGCAGAACGATCCGACCTGCGGCACCCTGTCGATCAATGCGCAGGGCGTACGGGGCAAGTCGGGTACCGGCAACGTCGCTGACTGCTGGTAACCCCGCGACGATGAACCAGGCGGCCCGGTCCCGGACCGGGCCGCTGCGTCAGGCGCAGCGGCGTACTGGCCAGGCCGGTTCGGCTCGCAAGTGCGGCCCGGCCGGACAAAAAAAAGAAGGGTCCGCATTGCTGCGGACCCTTCTCGTATCTGGCGCCCGAAGTTGGACTCGAACCAACGACCCCCTGATTAACAGTCAAGTGCTCTAACCGGCTGAGCTATTCGGGCGGGGGTGCGCATTATAGGGCGATTGTTCCGGAGACGGCAACGGGTCGGCATCAATCCGGAGCGGGGCACGCCGCTGGAGGCCCCGACGGCCGCGACACGCGGACGCGGCCGGTATTGTTGACGACGAGTTGGGCGTGGACGCCGCGGTCGTTGCACACGCGGATCGTCAGGTTCGTGCCGCTGCTGAGGCCGTCGGGCTGGTAGCGGACCCGCAGGCGGCCGGCGCTGGAGTAGGCGCGCACGGACCCGTGCAGGGGCATCCGCACCTCCTGGAGGACGTCCGCCGGGGAGGCGGGCTGGGAGGCCCGGTGCGGATCCCGGTACACCAGCCAGCCGCTGCTCCAGTCCGGCTTGGTGTGGCACTGACCGTCGCCCAGCGACGGGCATACGGTCACCGGGGTCCGCCGGACGATCGCGGTGTTCCGGGCGAGGGCCAGCATCGTCGAAAGCTGGTGCACGGCCGCCTCGGCCCTGTGCCGCCGCACCGTCTCCTGGAATCCGGGCAGGGCCAGGCCCAGGAGGATCGCCGCGACGGCCAAGGCGGCCATCAGTTCGACCAGGCTGAAGCCCGGGCCGGGCCCCGGCGCATCCTTGCGCATGGGCGAAATCCTTTTCGCTCGGGGACTCCAGAATGGGTGCCGCCGTGGGCCGGTGGAATCGGCATCCCGGCCTGCGTGGTGTAGGAATACGCCGCATCCCGGCGGGCGGAGGGCGCCGCCGCGCCGGGGCCACGGGTGGGGCAGGGGCGCCGCGGCCGACCAACATGCACCCGCCCGCCGGTCCTGCCGCCTCCCGCCCGGTCACGGCCGGCACAGCCCCGCTGTCTATACTGGACAGTCCCCATCCACGGTGTCGCCCATGAGCGAGCGGTTCGAGCTGGTGTCCCCGTACGCCCCCGCGGGCGACCAGCCGCAGGCGATCGAGAAACTGGTCGCCGGCTTCGAGGCCGGCCTGGCCAAACAGGTCCTGCTGGGCGTGACCGGCTCAGGCAAGACCTACACCATCGCCAACGTGGTCCAGCAGGTGCAGAAGCCGACGCTGGTGATGGCGCACAACAAGACCCTCGCCGCGCAGCTGTACGGCGAGTTCAAGGCGTTCTTCCCGAACAACGCGGTCGAGTACTTCGTCAGCTACTACGACTACTACCAGCCCGAGGCCTACGTCCCCTCGACCGACACCTTCATCGAGAAGGACAGCTCGATCAACGACCACATCGAGCAGATGCGCCTGGCCGCGACCAAGGCGTTGCTGTCCCGGCGCGACGTGCTGGTGGTGGGCACGGTCTCGGCGATCTACGGCCTGGGCGCGCCGGAGGACTACCTGTCGCTGCGCCTGATCCTGTCGCGCGGCGAGCGCATCGACCAGCGCGAGCTCCTGCGCCACCTGACCCAGCTGCAGTACACCCGCAACGAGTACGAGCTGCAGCGCGGAACCTTCCGCGTGCGCGGCGAGGTCGTGGACGTGCACCCGGCCGAAAGCGACAACGAGGCGGTGCGCATCGAGCTGTTCGACGGCGAGGTGGAGAACATCTCCATCTTCGACCCGCTCACCGGCGAGGTCCTGCGCCGGATCCCGCGCTACACGATCTACCCGAAGACCCACTACGCGACCACCCGCGAGCGCGTGCTCACCGCGATCGAGACGATCAAGATCGAGCTGAAGGAGCGGCTGGAGCAGCTGTACGCGCAGAACAAGCTGGTCGAGGCGCAGCGCCTGGCCCAGCGCACCCAGTTCGACCTGGAAATGATGGCCGAGGTCGGCTACTGCTCGGGCATCGAGAACTACTCCCGCCACCTCACCGGCAAGGCCCCGGGCGAGCCGCCGCCGACCCTGTTCGACTACCTGCCGGCCGACGCGCTGCTGGTGGTCGACGAGTCGCACGTGACCATCCCGCAGATCGGCGCCATGTACAAGGGCGACCGCTCGCGCAAGGAGACGCTGGTGGAGTTCGGCTTCCGCCTGCCGTCGGCGCTGGACAACCGCCCGCTGAAGTTCGAGGAATGGGAGGCGCGCGCGCCGCGCTCGATCTACGTCTCGGCCACGCCGGGGCCGTACGAGCTGCGCGAGGCGACCGACCAGGTGGTCGAGCTGGTGGTGCGCCCGACCGGCCTGGTCGATCCGAAGGTCGAGATCCGCCCGGTCGCGACCCAGGTCGACGACCTGATGTCGGAGATCAACAAGCGGGTGGCGATGGGCGACCGCGTGCTGGTCACGACCCTGACCAAGCGCATGGCCGAGAACCTCACCGACTACCTGGCCGAGCACGGGATCAAGGTCCGCTACCTGCATTCGGACGTGGAGACGGTGGAACGCGTGGAGATCATCCGCGACCTGCGCCTGGGCAAGTTCGACGTGCTGGTCGGCATCAACCTGCTGCGCGAGGGCCTGGACATGCCCGAGGTCTCGCTGGTGGCGATCCTCGACGCGGACAAGGAAGGCTTCCTGCGTTCGGCCGGTTCGCTGATCCAGACCATCGGCCGCGCCGCGCGCAACCTGCGCGGCACGGCGATCCTCTACGCCGACAGCATCACCCGCTCGATGAAGCTCGCGATCGACGAGACCAACCGCCGCCGCGAGAAACAGGAGCAGTACAACGCCGAGCACGGCATCACCCCGCGTCAGGTGGTGCGGCCGATCGTCGACGTGATGGAAGGCGCCCGCGCCGAGCCGGGCGAGGGCGGCCGTGGCAAGTCCCAGCGCGGCAAGGCCCGCCAGGTCGCCGAGGCGCCCGCCGACTACGCGGTCATGGATCCGGCCCAGGCGGCGCGGAAGATCCAGGAGCTGGAGCAGCGCATGTACCAGCATGCCCGCGACCTGGAATTCGAGGAGGCGGCGCGGGTCCGCGACCAGATCCGCAGACTGAAGGAAGCCAGCCTGGCCGGTTGAGGCACCGGTCCCGGCGCGCGGACGGACCTGGGCCAGCCGGAGGGCTCTGCCGGAACCGCTGCCCCGAAGGGGCGGCGGGAGGTCCGCTCCGCAGTTCCGGTCGGGCTGCGCGCCGGCAGCGAGGTGGAGGCTGCAGGGCATCGCGGGCCGGAAATCGGCTGCTGTGCGGCAGCCGCGGCAGGACACCTGCGCGGATGGTTGTAGTCCGGCCCGTCATCACGGTAGAATGCGCGCCCCTGCAGCGGGCAATCCGCGCAGCGCGAGTTCCAACGGGCGGTTAGCTCAGCGGTAGAGCACTACCTTGACATGGTAGGGGTCACAGGTTCGAACCCTGTACCGCCCACCACTCCCACGGAGTGGATCCCGATTCCCCGATAGATACCCGAAGCCACGGCACCTGCCGCTCGGCTCCCGGAGCATGTCGCGGGGTCGTGGGCGGCCCGTTCCCCAGCCCTGGAATCCCGTCCGCGATCCCTGCATCGCATGCGCGCGCCTGTCGCCTGGCCGCGGCCCGTGACAGATCCTCCGCGCGCGGATCACGACGGTTTCATAGCCACCAGTCCACCTTGGCTCCATCGCGACCACGGAGGACATGCCATGACCGGACCGAAACCCACGCACGAGCCCGCGGTGCCCCCGGGCGCCCAGACCGGCAAGCGCGACGCCGAGGAACGCAACGACCCGGAAGCGCAGCCGGGCGCGAGGCGGGGCAAGCCCGAGCCGGACACGACCCCGGACCCTCCGGGAGAGCGCGAATCGCTGGATCCTTAACTCCGTCCAGTTCGGCACCGCTGCCGGCGACGGCCTGATGGAACGCGCCCGCCCGCCGGCCCCTCCACGGAGCCGGCGGGCGTCCTCCTGTTCCTGCGTGCCTCAGGCGGCCTTGGCTTCGCGCGCCGCGCGCTGGTTGCCGCCCTGTTCGGCCAGTTTGGTCAGCTTGACGTCGGTGGCCTTCTCCTCCTCGAGCGTCTCCAGGAGCAGGGGCAGGGCCTGGTCGTAGCCGAGCTGCTTGGCGAGCGCGGCGAGGGTGCCGTAGGCGGCGATCTCGTAGTGCTCGACCTTCTGCGCCCCGCCGATCAGCGCGGCGTCGCGCAGCGGCCCGGCCTCGATCGAGTCGATCACTTCCTTGCCTTCCTCGATCAGGCCTTCCATGGCGGCGCACTTGATCCGCTTCAGGCGGATGTCGAGGATCTCGACGATCTGGTCGATGCGCTCGATCTGGCCCTGGGTCTCGGCCAGGTGGTTGGTGAAGCCCTCGGCCAGGGCCGGATGGTCGGCCGCACGGGCGAGACGGGGCAGGGCCTTGGTCAGCTGCTTCTCCGCGCTGTAGATGTCGGAGAGCTCGTGGACGAACAGTTCCTCGATGGTCTTGACGCTCATGTGGGGTGTTCCTTGTCGTGGTCGGGTCGCCCAGGTCGGGACCCGTCCACGCTATCGACGCCGCCGTTCCGCGCGCGTCCAACCCCGATGAAGATGATGTTCAAGCCGCCGGTGCGTTGCCGGCCGACGGCGCGTCGAGCGCGGCGACCAGGTCGCGGACCATGTACGGTTTGGCGAGCAGGTGCGCGTTCGCCGGCAGCTCCGGCAGCTGGCTGCGCGCGTAGCCGGAGACCAGGATCGTCCGGCATCCCGGCCTGGCCTGCTGCGCGGCGACGGCCACCTCCAGCCCGGTCACGCCGCCGGGCATGCTGATGTCGCTCACCACGTAGTCGAAGCCCTCGCCTTCCAGCAGCGCGCAGGCCTGCACGCCGTTGCCGGCCTGCACGACGTCGTAACCGGCGGATTCCAGCGCCAGCGTGGTCACCTCGCGCAGAAGTTCATTGTCTTCCACGTAAAGAAGCCTGTTCACCTATTGCTCCACTGCAGGTTCGACCGGGAGGGCGATGGTCACGCGGGTCCCGGACCCCGGCGCGCTCTCGATGAAGGCGAAACCACCGGACTGGCTGGCGAAGCCGAACACCTGGCTCAGCCCCAGGCCG
>Ga0182737_1001823_pt1 | contig 19448 bp, 11 predicted proteins | sample eDN5th30CBELigOP_FD_128878 | JGI IMG/M metagenome (GOLD analysis project Ga0182737, IMG submission 128878) | Enriched Organic Plus compost microbial communities from Emeryville, California, USA - eDNA 5th pass 30_C BE-Lig OP (version 2) (version 2) ...
CCAGCCAAAGCCGCCGCAGGCGAATTCCGCCAGGATTTATACTATCGTCTCATGCACTTCCGCGTGCTCATCCCACCACTACGTGAACGCCGCGAAGACATACCCGCCCTCGCCAAACACTTCCTCGAACGCTTCGCTATCGAAATGGGACGCCAGCCCCCCACACTCCATTGCGAAGCCCTGGAAAAACTCCTCGCCTACGACTATCCCGGCAACATCCGCGAGCTGAAAAACACCCTTGAACGAGCCGTCATCCATGCCGCCGGCGGTAACATCCAGGCACAGCACATAGACTTCGCACCAGCAAGAATATCACCCCATGCACCACCCGCCGCCACAACGCCTAACCCGCTCCCCCATCAGGACACACAGCCACTGCCATTCAACCTTGAGCAAGCAGAGAAAGTCCTGATCGAGCGCGCCCTCAACATCTGCAATGGCAACATCTCCGCCGCCGCCCGCATGCTCGGCGTCAACCGCGCCAAACTCTACCGGAAATAAACCAGGCCGCCCCCAGAGTCACCCGCACCCTCCCCACATCACCCTACGCCACCACCAGATACGGCTCCTGCCGCCGACCCACCCCACTCACGCCAGGAAGCGCAAGCATCCCAAGTAACACAGCTCCTGCCGGTTCTCAGTGACAAAGGACCCATCTGCTGTGGCATGGGCTTTCAGCCCGTGGGTGCAACCGGCATCCTGCCGGTTCTCAGTGACACAAAACCCATCCAAATCATCCCGCCGCGCCCTCGCCCTTTGGCTGAAGCTCCATGTGAATCGCGCTTAATCTCCGTCCCCACAGGACTTGGAAAAACCGCCGCAGTAGTACTCGCCTGGCTATGGAACCGAGTTCATAAGCAGGATCAAGATCCAAAAACCAACTGGCCACGTCGTCTGGTTTTCTGCCTGCCTATGAGAACATTGGTAGAGCAAACCAGAGACTGCTGTCAGCAGTGGTTAAAGTCAAAACTACTTTGCTGCGCCACATGCGCGTTCACTCTGCCCAACAAGTGTGACCTATGGCAATGAATGCAGGCCCAACTCGCGCAAGAACATGTTGTGCTTCTCAGTCGCCGCACGGATCGCCGCCTCGATCTCCACTAAGCTCTTATTCGTTGCTTTGAGATCAATCTCCTCTTCACCCACCGCCGTGCTGATATAACGTGAGATGTTCAGGTTGTAGTCGTTCTTCTCGATCTCGGCCATCTCCACGCGGCGGGAGTAGCGTTTCTCCTCCACGCGGTTCTGGTAGGTCTCGATGATCTTGGCGATATGCTCCTCGCTCAGTTGGTTCTGGCGTTTCCCCTTCACAAAATGCTCCGCCGCGTTGATGAAGAGCACATCATCCGGCTTCTTGCACTTCTTCAGCACCAGGATGCAAACCGGGATGCCGGTGGAATAGAACAGGTTGGCAGGCAGCCCGATAACAGTGTCAATGTGGCCGTCCTTAAGCAACTTCGTGCGGATGCGTTCCTCAGCGCCGCCGCGGAAAAGCACGCCGTGCGGCAGGATGATTGCCATCACACCTTCGTCTTTGAGGTAGTGGAAGCCATGCAGCAGGAAGGCGAAGTCGGCGGCAGACTTTGGGGCGAGGCCGTGGCTTTTGAAGCGAACGTCTTCAGCCAGCGCATCGCTCGGGTCCCAGCGGTAGCTGAAGGGCGGGTTGGCCACAATGGCGTCGAAGCTCGGCTTCTTGGCCGGGTTCGGCTCCCGCATCATGTCCCATTCGTTGTGGAGGGTGTCTCCGTGAAAAATTTCGAACTCGGTATCTTTCACCCCATGCAGCAGCATGTTCATCCGGGCGAGGTTGTAGGTGGTGATATTCTTCTCCTGGCCGAAGATTTTCCCGATGGTGCCCCCCGCGTCCTTCAACCGGTGACGCACATTGAGCAGCAGCGAGCCGGAGCCGCAGGCGAAGTCCATCACGCTATCCAGCCGCTTTTTCGTCCCGGTTTTGGGTTCCTGGCTGTCCAGCGTCACAATGCCGGAGAGAATGTTGGAAATCTGTTGGGGCGTGTAGAACTCCCCCGCCTTCTTGCCGGACCCGGCGGCAAACTGCCCGATCAGGTATTCGTACGCGTCTCCCATTGCATCGATGTCCGTGGAGAATTCCGCCAACCCTTCGGCGATCTTCTGAATAATGGTGGACAGCTTGGCGTTTCGGTCAGTATAGGTTTTGCCCAGCTTGGGGGAACTCAGGTCGATCTCAGAGAACAGTCCTTGGAACGTGCTCTCGAAGGATTCCTCCTCGATGTATTTGAAACCGGCCTGGAGGGTGTTGAGCAGCTCGGCGTTCTGCGTGCGGGCCAGGTTGGCGATGCTGCTCCACAGATGCTCCGGCTTGATGACATAATGCACCTTGCGCCGCATCTGCTTTTCGAACTCTGCTGTGTCGTCCGGATTGTTCGCATACCACAGAGCCAGCGGCACCTTGCGTGTGTCTCCGCCGACATCGGGGTAATCCTTGCCCAGCTCCTTTTTCGCCGCCGTCTCGTAGTTGTCCGAGAGGTAGCGCAGGAAGAGGAAGGACAGCATGTAGTCGCGGAAGTCGTCCGCATCCATCGCCCCGCGCAGTTGGTCGGCGATGCTCCAGAGCGTGCTGCCCAGTTGTTTTTGGTTCTTTTCGGTCATGCGGTTGTCAAACTGATCGGGGCAGGTCGCCGAAAGCCGGCTCATCAGGCACTGAAGAGGCGAACTTCACTTCGGCCTGCAACTCCGCTCGCCGTGCCTCTGAAAGACCGGGATTCGCCAATATTCGTTTAATGGCACCAAGGCGTAGGACCTCAAGGAAACGGTTTGCTTTGCTTGCTGCGGAATCAATTCGCTGTAGCACTTCTTCAGGATTTCCGGCCTTCAATTCCAATTGGCACTGAAGCGCAAAAGTTATCCCTTTCCTGAGTCGAGGGAACAGTTTGTCGATTTCGGCGAGGTGATTCCTTGCATCATCAATTTTTCCTCCCCGGATTTCGCAATAGGCCAGATGGGACAGCGCTTCGTATCGGGGACGAGCCTCACCGCCAATCGAGCGCAGACCTGCATCAATGGCGGCAGGAACATCACCGTTTGCCACATGGAAAGTCGCCAAGCGATGCCAGTAAAATGGCCCCACATCGAATATTCTCAGCCTCTCAAGCTGATCTCCGGCGGTCTTCAAGTCGCGCAGTTCCATAGCGACTTTGACGGCCATATCGATCAAGTATGGATTGTCGGGCTGTAGGACGAATGCTTCTTTCAAAAAGGCGTCGGCATTCGTTGGGTCTCCCGATATCAAATGGCAAGATGCGAGTTCCCGCAGAACCGCGACATCATTACGCCCAGCTTTGCGTGCCAACTCAAAGTGCTTAATTGCGTCGCCAAAATGACTTCGCTTTCGTGCAACAAAACCACGTAGGAACTGCGTGGTCCTAGTTGGCATCTTGCGGCCCTCCATCTCAGAACAAAGCTTGTTGCACTCATCCCAGTGGTCGAGTTGCGCCAATGCGCGAACCAGAAGGACCGTTGCCCGCTCCAAGTTTGGCCGCAACTCCAAGACCTTTCGGAAACCATCAACAGCAACTTCGTAGTCCTGTTGGTTGTATGCCTGCTCAGCGAGACGGAAAATGTCCGCCGTCAAGTGAACCACCTTATCGGCGAGGGTCGCGTCGTTCGCCTGACGTGCTACGCGATAGATTACTCGGGAAAACGACAGCGAAATCTGCTCGTCAGGGTTTTGTTCCAGCCACAAGTGCAGAGCTGTGGCGATCTTCTTTGTTTCCGATGTCGTCAAAAATGGAGAGTGCTTGAAAACTGCGTCGCGTAATGGATCTGCGATTGCGTAAAGCCCGGATTGATCGGGTGAGACCATCGAGAAATCGATGAGCTTCACGATCGCAGAAGAACTCGCCTCAGCATCGAGCCCACAATGACCTCCAATTACTGGCAGCGGCAATGGGGAGAAATTAGCAAGAAGCCGGAGCATCTCGTTCTCCTCCTTCGACAGCGCGTGCCGGGTAACGTAAGAAACGAAAGTTGCCACGCGAAAATCTAAAAGCTCTCGCGCGTTCGCGAGTATGGCTGCAACGCCATATTCTTTAATGAGTTGAATCGCGAAATAGCAGGCTGGAGGATAACCGCTTGCGTGCCCGGCGATGTCCTGGAGTTGCTCCTGTGTCAGTTGTGTGTTGATGCGTGCTGCAAGGGCCTGAAGCAGCCTGTGAGCATCACGGTCATTTTGAGGAGGAACTCTGACAATGGGGGCGCCTAGTGGCTCAGTCCTGATCGGCTTCCGCGACGTTACAAGAAAGAGGTATGCGTCGCCTACATCAGGTAGGGCGCGAAAAAGTGGCTCAAGCGAATCGGCGAATTCTCCACTTTCATTCATGATGCCGCCGCCATCGACAAAGAAGGGAAGAGACCCGGTCGCCACGATGGCACGCAGGCTACGAAGCGCACGTTCGACAGCTTGGTGATCTGACAGGCCCGCGATTTCGTTCTGAATCCCAGCTAGCGAAGTAGCGCTAGCATACGGTTCTATTTCGACAGCTAGCTTGAAAGCAATATCTCGAAGGTCATCACCGCTCTCGACCATGAGCTCAGTCGTGGTTTGGAAACCCAAGACATTTTGCCCCACCCGTCTGGCAATAGACCGCCGCCCAATCTGAGGAAGCCCGACGAAAGCGAGAAAACGATTCGGAACGCCGGACTGCGTAGAAAGGAGCTCTTGTTCAGCCTGCGCTATCTCCGCTGTCCTGCCGATAAAGAGCGGGTGCCTCTCTGCGCGAAAGAGTTCATTCAAGTGAAGCCGAATCTCGCGCGCAGTTTGCTTTGGCGAATTTACCACGATTGCTTTCGCGTGCCGAAGCCAGTCAGGAAGTTGTGACACGCTGACTGAGTCGCCGAGCATGACAACCAGGACTCGATTTAATCTCTTCTGCACAACGCCGTAGAACGCCTCGTTGATTTCAAACTGAACCCAAATGGACGCAAGCGCCTCGGAACTCGCGAAAAGCACGAAAAGGCTCGAATCATCTAGGCCTTTCACAATCGAATCTTTGAACTCAATGCCGGATTGGAAGCTCTGCTTGTCGAATACACAGAACTGTCGGCCTAACTGCGTCGCTACCGTCTCTACAAAGTCCTTATTTGCTGAAGAGTGGGATAGGAATGCTTTCATAATGTGGTTGGTTCTTCCGCTGATGGGAAAAGCTGCTGCATTAAGCCTTTCTTGTGGGTCTTGAGGGCTTCGAGTTTTTGAGCTTCGGAGGTGATCATGGCGTCAAGGCTGCTCAGGCACGAGGCGATGCGTTGTTGTTCGGCTTCTTCCGGCAGGTAAAGATCGAAGGGATTGATGTGCTTGTTGTTGATTTGAGGGATGGTCGATGTGTCGGCGATATGAGACAGCCCGACATTAGAAAGGTAATAGTAGAGGAACTCGGCCTCCAACCCATTCTTTGGAGTGAGCGCCATCAAGTTTGTATCGATCAAAATATTAGTTGCAGTAATCCTGATCTTATTAAGTTCGATGGTCGCTCCACGTTTGGGGAAAAGAATTGAATTCGTTGGCACCACTCCGTCTGAATCATCGCAAAATTCTCGCCCGGAAATCTGATACTTGATGCAGTTGTTTAGGTCTTCGACTTTGACGAAAGCGTATTCGCCGTTTGATGAAAGCGCGTAGCTCGATGGGCTGTAGCCACTCTGGATCGCTACGTGCCTGCCAAGCTTCGTTCTTACCCAATCCCCGGCATTTTGGAATTCGGGGAAGCGGAGGCGGGGTTGGGTTTCGCCTTCGCGGGGAAAAAGCTGCTGCATCAGCCCTTTTTTATGGGTCTTGAGCGCTTCCACTTTCCGCGCTTGCGCCGCGATCACCTCGTCCACCGAACTCAGACACTCAGCGATTTTTTGTTGCTCGGCGGGGGATGGGAAACCCAAGCGAAGCGAGGCGATATTGTCTTTCGTGAAGCCTTTGATCGAAGTTCCCTGATTGAAAGACAGCAGTGTCTTTTTCTGGGACTTCAACAGATAAGCCAAGAACAACGGATCGGCATCGGTAGGCGTGAAGTTGGTGAAATCTTGACTCGTGCAAAGCGGGAAAGTTGAAACCGCGAGCTTCCCAACGCCCACCCTTGAAATCAGAAGAATGCTTTTCGCGGGCACTACTTTAGTGGCCGATTCTTGAACTCCCTGTTTGGTGATGAAACGGGTTATGTTGATTTGAGAAATCGAGTCCTCATTTAAATCAGAGCTAGAAATCCACGGAATCTCGCCAGTCCAGTATGCTGCATTGTCTTTGCTCGGTGTTCCTCCTCCGGTGAAGTAGCCGAGCGTTTCGAGGGTTTTCTTTTCCCACGCCCCCCGAAACTCCGGAAACCGCAGTTTCGGAACCAGCAAGGGCCTTGCCTCTGCCTTCGTTGCGATTGTTTTCGTCTTATTACTCATAGGCGCTGAGTCCTGAGATGTCGCGGCCACCAGCGCGTTTGGTGAGGAGGGGAACCAGATCGGCCATGAGGGCGAGTTCGGCTTGGGTGCGGGCTTTCCAGCCGAGGTCGAGCGGGGCCAGGAGGTCGCCGAGCTGCTCGCCATCGAAGATCATTCGGTCAAGGATGCTTTCCACGAAGGTTTGCAGAGCAGCGGTGGCGAGGCCATGCCTCGCGGCGATGGCGGCGAGTTCGGCGGCGTCTTTTTCCGCCTTGAACTTGGTGTAGCCCTCGCGGATGGCGGTTTCGCTAAGGCCTTCACCCGCATTGAGCGTGCCGATGTATTCGGCGATATCGTCCCGCTCGTTCATGAACTTGGCATCGGCACTGATGAGGCCGATGAGTTCCTCACGGGTCATCTTTGACTTGCCAGGCTCTTTGGCGGAGAAGCGGGCGATGAGACCCATGATATAATCGTAATCAATGACGGCGGAAGCGAAGAGAACGAACTCGAAATCGAGCTGATCTACAGGGTCTTCAGAGTCTGCTCCATCGCCCTTGCCCTGTTTCTCTTTCAGCTCTTTGGCGGTGTCCAAATACTGGCCTTTGAAACTGCGAAGTGATTCCTCGGGCAACACCTGCTCGATGGTCTTTTTATCCTCCTCCGTGAGATCGGTGTATTGATCGAGCTGGGTCTTGAGCTTCTGAACTTCTTTGAAGCATTGGATAAAAGCGGCTTTCGCGGCATCGCCCTTGAGGTTGGCGATATCCGAAGGCGTGCCATCGAGCCCCTGAGACTTCATGAAGTCATCCAGCCTCTGCACGGCAGCTTCAAGCTTCTGGATGACCACCGGGGCTTTATCTACCAGCCAGATTTCCCGTGCTTGCTCACCGGTCTTTTCGCCGGAGAAAAGAGCAATGGCGGCATCGACCGCATCCTGCTGCTGGCGGAAGTCGAGGATGTTGCCATAAGGCTTGGTGCCATTCAGCACGCGATTGGTGCGTGAGAAAGCCTGAATTAGGCCGTGATGCCTGAGGTTCTTGTCCACATAGAGCGTATTCAGATACTTTGAGTCAAATCCCGTAAGCAGCATGTCCACCACGATGGTGATATCAATCTTGTGGTGCTGGACGTTGGGGAAGGCCTTGCGCAAATCGGCGTCTGGCCACTGCTGATCCTTGATGCGCTTTTGCACATCCTGATAATACAGATCGAATTCGCTGATGCGGTGATTGGTGCCGTAACTGGCATTGTAATCCGCCATGATGGCCTTCAGCGCAGCCTTCTTGCCCTCGGGGTCTTCTTTGTTGTCCTCCTGCTCCTGCGGCAAATCTTCCTGGATCTGTTTCACATCAGGATCACCCTCGGCAGGCGGTGAGAAGACGCAGGCGATATTCAGCGGCTTGTAATCAGGATCATCATTCAGCTTCTCCTCTTGCAGGGTCTTGAAGAGGCCATGGTATTCGATGGCATCATTGATGGAAGCGGTGGCAAGGATGGCATTGAAACGTCGCCCCCCAGTAGCGGCATCGTGTTTGGCAAGGATGGCATCGATGACGGCTTTTTTAGAGAAAGCCACACCCAGCTTGGGAGTCTTTTCACCTTCAGGCCTGAAGTAATCAATGTGGAAGCGCAGAACGTTGCCATCATCAATGGCGTTGGTGATCGTGTAAGCGTGCAAGCGCTTCTGGAACAGGTCTTCCGTGGTGCGCATGGAGGCTTGCTCATCCTCAATTTTTTGAAGGGAGGCATTGGCATCAAAGATGGGCGTGCCAGTGAAACCGAAGAGCTGGGCTTTTGGGAAAAACTCTTTAATGGCCTTGTGATTCTCACCGAACTGCGAGCGGTGGCATTCGTCAAAGATGAAGACAACACGCTTGTTGCTCAGCGGCGCCAGCATCTCCTTGTAAGTCGGCTGGTCGTTCTTTTTCCGCTGCTTGTTGCGCTTGCTGGTTTCATCCAACGCCAGACCGAGCTTCTGAATGGTGGTGACGATCACCTTGTCCGCGTAGTCTTCAGACAGCAAGCGACGAACGAGAGCGGCGGTATTGGTATTCTCTTCCACACATCCTTCCTGGAAGCGGTTGAATTCCTCACGCGTCTGGCGGTCGAGGTCCTTGCGATCCACCACGAAGATGCATTTGTGAATGTGGTCGTTCAGCTTCAGCAGGGTGGAAGCCTTGAAGGAGGTCAGGGTCTTGCCACTGCCGGTAGTGTGCCAGATGTAACCATTGCCCGCATCGTCCTCGATACACTTCACAATCTGCTGCACGGCATAGACCTGGTAAGGCCGCATGATCATGAGCTTTTGCTCGCTCTGGATGAGCACCATGTAGCGGCTGATGGTCTTGCCAAGGTCGCACTTTCTCAGGAAGCGATCTGCGAAATCATCGAGGAAGTTAATCTTCTTGTTTGCTTCATCCGCAAACTCATAGACGGGCAGGAAACGCTCATCGGCATTGAATGAAAAGTGTCGAGCGTTGTTGTTGGCAAAGTAGTAAGTGCTCGTGCGATTGCTGACGATGAAGAGCTGCATGAAGCACAGCAGCGTCTTCGTGTAGCCATTGCCGGGATCGTTCTTGTAATCGACGATCTGCTCCATGGCTCGGCGTGGACTAATGCCAAGCGTCTTCAGCTCAATCTGCACGCAAGGCACCCCGTTGATGAGTATCAGCACATCGTAACGATGGTGACTGTTGTCCGTGTTGATGCGCAGTTGGTTGACCACCTCGAAGGTGTTCTTGCACCAGTCCTTGAGGTTCACCAGCGAGTAGTTCAGCGGTGTGCCGTCATCACGCTTGAAGTCATTGATGCTACGGAGGGTCTTCGAGGCGGTGAAAACGTCCTGGGAGATGATCTCATCGAGCAGGCGAGCAAACTCGGCATCGGTGAGACGGACGCGATTTAGTGCTTCGAATTTTTCCCTGAAATTCCGTTCAAGAGAGGCGCGGTCGCGAATATCCGGGCGGACTTCATATTTTAGGCTGCTGAGCTTTCCAACGAAGCCGTATTCGATATCCCCTTCTTTGACGATAGAGGGTATAGAATTAGAAGTAGGTTGATAAATGACTTTGCCGGGCATGGGGGTGGAGGTTTTTCAGGTGCTTTGCGCTTATGCTTCGGTCAAGAGTGAACGATAATTGCTACCGTAAACTTTGAGCGTAACCTAATTCAGCAGGCAACGTAAAATTTCCTTCAAGGCAGCTAGTGGTAAACGAAATTAGTCACTGTGTCACGCAGTCATAACATAATTTTGGACACACCTGCCTTCCATGATTTCTGTGATCACATCTTTATCGATACGAAGCATTTTATAATTGCCCCCGGTGAGAGTCCGTCCGCACATTCAAGGCGAGGTCCATCACGCCCCCCCGTAGATCGCACCACCCCTCAACGACCACGGCACACACCCCTAGGGATGCCGATAAAATGCAGCTTGACCTGCAAATCCTTGTGCTGCGTGATAACGGCTACGCCTGCGATGAAGGCGTCATCTATTACCGTGAAACCCGACAGCGCGTTCCACTCAGCATGACAGATGAGTTGGAATCCTGGATCATCAACCAGATTGCCCAACGCGACCACGATCACGCCTATTTCTGGCCCACTGACGCGATCAGTCCCACCTCGGCCTCTTCGTTCCGGCTGACAACGCCCGGTAACCGCCCTACATATACCCATGGAGCAATACGAGTTCACACTAAAATACGACAAATTCAGCGCAGAACTAACCCTCACAGGAGATTGGTCACTTTACGATCTCGCAGAGTTCTTGATCAAAACCCTCGGCTTCCAGTTTGACCACAGCTTTGAGTTCTGTGACAACCTCAAACACCCCTACAAAAGCCAGGAACGATACACCCTTTTTGCAGACATCGGCGAAGAGGCAGACGAAAATGATTTAGGCGTGCGCAACACTCTGGTGGCTGATGTCTTCACCCCGAAAAAAACCATGATGTTTCACTTCGATTATGGGGATGACTGGTTCTTCCTGATAAGGTGCAATGCCATTAAGGAAGTCACCGCCAAACGCCGCAGCCGCAAGGTCATCTCCACCACAGGTCAGCCTCCAGATCAATATCCCGCATGGGAAGAGGAAGACGAAGATGACGACAATAAATAAGACATCCATCAAAAGTGATGTTCATTAACCTTGGTTAACTTAAGCGCAGTCATCTGTTTCTCTTTATGATTGCGAATTAAAACACGGTCTGGCATCATGCTCGCTCCTGGAGCATTTGAAGAAAATGCTCCTAAACCCCTGGTACAATTCCTTACCATGAGCGACTACGACTACAGGTCCGCACGCGCAATGTACCCGTTCCGCCCAGACTTATGGGTGCAGGCGCAATATATCTATGACCCGCTCCCCCTGCGCATTCAGGTTCCATCAGATCACCCGGAACTCCCGCTGTTCTCAGACATTCACTCCACAGCGCCAGCGATACAGATAAATCACAGATCGGCGAATATCGCTTAAAAGACCTCAGCCACATCGCCCTCTTCGGAAACATCCAGATCACCACCCAGGCCATCCAAACCCTCTGTGAACAGGAAATCCCCGTCGCCTACTTCAGCATGGGCGGCTGGTTCTATGGCCTCACTCGCGGGCATGGCTTGAAAAACGTCTTTACTCGCATCGAGCAGCTCAACTCCGCCCAGGAACCCCTGCGTTGCCTCGCCCTGGCGCAACGCTTTGTACATGGCAAAATTCGCAATCATCGCACCCAGCTCATGCGCAATCACACCAGCCTCCCGGACGGTGTCGCACTCAAACTCAAACGTTCTGCAAACGACGCACTATCCGCTAGAACGATAGGGGAGTTGCTGGGAATCGAAGGCGCCGCAGCATCGATGTATTTCCAAAACTTCTCCGGCATGATCAAAGTAAGCGCTGATGATGACGACCTGCCCGGCCTCGAATCACCAGCACAGCCCGCCACCCAGCCCAACTTCACTTTTGATTTCACCAAAAGGTCAAGACGCCCGCCCACCGATCCAGTCAACGCCCTGCTCTCACTCGCTTACAGCTTGCTCGCAAAAGACTGCACACTCGCCGCGCTCGCAGTGGGCTTCGATCCCTATGTCGGCTTCTATCATCAGCCAAGACACGGACGTCCCGCCCTGGCGCTCGACCTCATGGAAGAGTTCCGCCCACTCATCGCAGAAAGCGCCGTGCTCACTGCCCTCAACAATCGCATGCTCAATGCCAGCCACTTCGTAAAAGCAGGCGAGGCAGTCAACCTCACCCAACACGGCCGCCGCGTCTTCTTCCAGGTCTATGAACAACGCATGAAAAGCCTCATCACCCATCCCGTGTTTGACTATAAAGCCAGCTATCGCCGCATCATCGAACTACAGGCCAGAATGCTCGCCCGCTACCTCACCGGCGAAATCGCCGAATACGTCCCCATGATGACACGTTGAATAAAAAAAAAGATCATGTCGTAACCTTTAATCACCGACCTGACTTATGTCCGCCAGAGAAGCCCCCTCCAACACCCGCACGACATACCTGGTCTGCTACGACATCGCCAATGACAAGCGACTCAAAAAAGTCTTCAAAACCTGCAAAAACTACGGCAACCACCTCCAGTATTCCGTCTTCGAATGCGACCTGACCTCCCGTGAAAAAACCAGACTGGAATCCGAGCTAAACAACCTCATCAAAAACAACGAAGACCAGGTCCTCTTCATATCCCTCGGCCCAGCCGAAGGCCGCGGCGACCGAGTCATCAGCGCCCTCGGCCTGCCCTACTTCCATTTCGATAAACCCTGCTTCGTAGCCTGACTCACGCGCGAAAAACGCCAGCAGACAGCAGCCACCCGCTCTTTGACATCCCCAATCCAACCACGCGAGCAGCGAAGTGATGTATCCCAACTATACAACCACTCGCATGTTGACGCTGAACAGCTTGCACCAACCCCCCTCTACACCACCCAACTAAAAGGTGGGAAAAAAGTGATACCCCTCGCAAACCCCACCATTTGCACCTCACACCCAAAGTGCTACAATCAAACCCCATCCGCGTTGAAAAAAACGCGGCCCCGTTGAAGCTTGAGCCATGGAGGTATGACGACTGGCGGGCGCACACCATCCGCGTTGAAAAAAACGCGGCCCCGTTGAAGCGATTTAGAGATTGGCATTTTGCCGCTGGTGCTGGCCATCCGCGTTGAAAAAAACGCGGCCCCGTTGAAGCGCCCGTATGGCAGACCTTGCAGAATCCATCATGGAGCGCACCATCCGCGTTGAAAAAAACGCGGCCCCGTTGAAGCGGCAAGGGCTCTGGCCTGCGCGGCTACGGTCAGACCGCCATCCGCGTTGAAAAAACGAGGCTTCGTTGAAGCGCAACTCCATGATGCGCATTTAACGCTCGACCTTGTCTCATCCGCGCCCATTGAAACATCTCACAGCATTGCGAACACCAACACCATGCGCATCCCATCCGAACTTAAGAAACGTGGTCTCAGTGAGGTTCACCTGAGTATGATCTGCCCTGGTGGTGAGGGCAATGTTGAGCAGTTATATTTTGTTGGGCATGGCGGGTTTTCGGGCCATGGGGAATTCACAGGTTACTTTTGTTCAGCGTGTTGGAGTCAGGGCGAGGGTCAGGCGACCATTGATCAAGTTAGCGCGGTATCTCATGGAGCGTAAGCCTATGCCGTTTTTAGATTGATAATCTGGTCTTAGTCCACCGCCATCATCAATAACGGTCTATATCTTTTCTTCAAATGCTCTGAAAGAGCTTCCCGTGTTCGCATCAGTTACCGCGGAGGAGAGTGCCTGCGACGTCGTCGCCGCTGGCACTGAGGATGTGGAAGGCACCTTTTACGGGGATGGATTTATCCAGCTTGCCGCCTTTCATGTCTTCTGTGAGTGTCCCGGAAAAATGACCTTTCAGAGCGAGCTCGCCCTTGGGTAATCTGGTTACGGAGTCGACCGCAAGTTCGTAGTCTGGTGCGTTGTGACTGTTCCCTGAGTCGCTGCCCAGCGGATGATAGGCAAGCCCCCTGGCGCCAGGCTTGAGTTCGAGCGTCTTAGGATCGAGTGTGAATTCCATCTTAAAGCTGGTTCGATTTTTCCCAAGCATGTCCGGCCCGTGGTCACTGATGTTGCCGTAGGCGTCAAGCGAGACATACAGATTCCCTGCGATCAGCCGCAGCACTGCGGTGTTGATCACCTTGCCCTCCATAGCATTGGCGAATTTCTGCACATCGGGATTATCGTGCTTGATGGTCGGAGCCTTAAAGGTCTGGCGCGTTGTGACGAATTCTTCCTTCTTGCCATGGATTTCCACGAAGACCGTGCCTGTGCCAAAGCGGTTTTCCCCAAGAAACTTGCGCAGGGTCGGCTCGCCGCCTTCTCCAACGTCAGCGCCTTCGGCAGCCTTTTTCTCCGGCGTCGGATTGTTGCCCGTGGTAATCTCGAAAGGAATGCTAAGGATGCGATTATCGGTAGCATCTTTGAGTTGAATCTCATAGTTGCCCGGCTTGGCTGGCATTGGCAACACCTGGTCGGTGGCATCGGCCAGTTCGGCGGCATTAGTCTCGAACACCGGCGCTCCATCGCGATCGGCCTCGGTGTGGAGGGTGACTTTTCCTTTGAAGCCTTCAGGGACTTCCAGCGTGATGGGAAAGAATCCGTCGGGTAGAAAGTTCACTTCTTCGGCGACATCGAGCTTCACATCACCGCTGCCGAACTGACGGTCGAGCGTGAAGGTTTGTCCGGCCCTGCCTGGCTCCACATTTGCTATGAGCAGGTATTCGATGTCGCCGGATCTGGCAGTGAGTTTCCATTTTCCTGGAGCGAGCTTAAGGGTGCGTTCGCCGCCTGTCATGTTACCGCCTCCTCCCATGCGGCCGTCACGTGAAAGAGTGACGCCGTCGGCATCCAGCGGGTTGATCGTCCAGGTCACGGGCGCATCCGCCGCCACACCGGGAAGCTTGAGGTGGATGTCTATCTTGGCCTTGGGATCCATTGGCGCGGCGGCTTTTGTTAGCGTCGGCTCGCCGCCTTGGGCGGAGATCAGCCATTGTGTCGGCTGCCGGGCAGCGGGCCTGGGCAGCTTCTCGACTGGAATGAGAAACGCGCGTTCCTGTGCTGCTGGATCAATCTCCACCAGCACTCGGTTGAGCTGATTATCGGCCACCAGCACGCTTACCTCCCAGACGCCGGGAGCCAGTTTCCATTGGGTCTCCTGCTCGGCCAGCATCTTCGATTTCGCTGCCGTGAAAGGCACGGTGGGATCGTAGATCCATCTGCCGGATTCATCCTTCACTACTGGCCTGAGGGTCCACATCAACTCACGTCCCAGCGGCTTTTCGGCATCGCCATCCAGGTTCAGTGAAACGGCGACTTCATCTCCTGCGGCTTCTTTTTTCATCGGCTGGACCGAGCTTTCTTTCGGCGAGGATGCGTTGAACTCATCAGTGCTTACGACGTTCACTTGCACAGAGGTTTCTGGAGAATTTTTGGGATCTGCTGTCTTTGCTGTGAGCTGGAGCAGGTATTTCCCCGGTTTTTCAGGGGCGTCTATCAGGCCTTCGTTCTTGTGGATATGAGTGGAGTAGGAAACGCTTGAAAGCTGTCTGCCGCGACTTCCGTCCTCATTCGTGGCGAAAAGAGTCAGGCGATCATTTGGGGAACCTCCGCTGGTGACCTTCGGCTTGAAGACGGATCCCGCCACGATACGCTCCGGCACTTCTAGCTTCAGCTCAGGCACTGCGACGACCTCGATCTCCTTTTCTGCGAGGACCGTCCATCGTGATTCCCCAGAGCGTACGAACGCCAATTTATAGCGCCCCGGCTCCTTTGGCATATACACTGAGGCGTGAAACTCGCCCGGTGTGATTTTTTGCCCCGCGAAAACATAACGGTTCTGTCCGCTGGCGACAATTCGGGAGATCGGATCGTCCTTCGGGAAAATACCGATCTTGAAATGTGACTGTGCATTTCCTGGGGGCGGGGTGTCAATGCGGAACGAGATGTAGGCGCTTACTCCCGCCGTCAGCGTGTCGGTGTTGGTGATCTCCGCCTTGATCTGAGGTGCGATGAAATCGATATAAGGTCTGCCGTTCGGCCCACTGACTTTCGCCATCCCTTCGCCACGACCTTCCGGGCCATCGGCCACGATGGTCCAGGCGCCTTGCGGCAGTTCTGTCTGTAAGCTGCTGCCCTTATGAAGCCCCAGATCGCGAATTTTCCCGCTCTGATTGGTGGCGGTCCATTTCATGAATCCCGAGGGCAGTCCGAAGCCGATGTTGCGGAGATTGATGGTCGTGGCGAAGGTCTCCTCGCTCATTGGCAGGGGCTCCGGCTCGGGATCTGCGACCTGCTCCACTGTCACCGATTGTTTCAACGCATCCAGCAGTTCTTCGCCATTGCTTGGGTTGAACATTTTTCCGCCGGTCAGCGCCGCGATGCAGGAAAGTGAGTCTGCCTCCGCCTTGGTCAGTCCGAAGCCGACGACATGCGCTCGAACTTTGATCCCAGCCGCGATCATCTCCTCCGCCACCGCGCAAGGGTCGCCATCACAGGTTTCCAGGCCATCTGTGATCAGCAGCACGTTCGCATCTTCCGCGGTTTTTGGGATCAGCTTTCCCGCTCTGCGCAGCGACTCTGCCAGAGGCGTCTTGCCCTTTGGCAGCAGTGCGTTGATTTGCTTTGAGACCGCTATGGGATCAATGTTCGACGGTTCGACCAGCACCTCGATGTCATGACAGTCCCCGCGTTTTCGGTGACCATAAGCGATCACCCCCAGCGGTTGCTGCGTATCGTAGCCATCGAGAAACTGCTTCATCACCTCGCGTGCGATCTCTATCCGTGTCGAATTCTCCATCTTGTTCCACATGCTGCCGCTGGCGTCGAAAACAACGATGTTGGTAGTGGTGGAAGCGCGGGTTTCAGCCTGAGACGGAACGGAAAGGCCTGCCGCGAGCAAGAGACAGGATCGGATAAGACGCGAAAAATTCATGAAGAACCCAGTATAAACCCATGGCCTGAGCATTGATATGTGCCACCCGGCACACGTTTTGGTGGCTTCGCTGACGATTCGAGGCATCATGACAAAGGATGAAGGATCGGAACTACAACCTGCCTGCGGGTCGGCTGCGGCAGCTTAATGATCGCATTGCGGATCTCTACCGCACCGCACGGAAGAAAGACGCTCTTGAGGCTGTGATTGACACGATGACGGAGCTGATCCCTGGAGAACTTCACCTTGCCTTTGTCACGAAAAAAAGCGGCGAAGTAGCCTTCGCGACCAGCGCCGGTTCGGATGGGGATCATTTTATCATGGCGACCATGAGTGTGGCTGAAAGTCACCCGCTCATCTATCAAACCGACCGCGAGGTCAGTGCGATCTCTGATGTCCTATCAACCCGTGAATGGCAGCGCCGGGATATGTATCATTTTGCCTCCCCGTTTGTGAGAATGGAGGACTCACTCGGGACGGATGTGCGCATCTCACCGGGCACGACGTTCAGCACTTGTGTGATCCGTGACGGAAGAAATTTCCGTGATGGTGACCGTGATGGTCTTCATCTCATGATTCCACATTTCCTGAATATCCTGGAGATGAATGAAAATGCACTGCTGGGCAGCGACCGTTTTCATATACTACAACTGCAGTCGCTTCCCGGTTCCATCCGTGGATTACATCGCTTGCTCCGGGAATTACTAAAGGTCTGCTCAACGGTTTCAGGCGACCTGGCAGAGTGGATTCTCCATCACCGGACAATGGGCCTGGCCAGTCCCCAATCTCAATCCTTTCGCTCCCCGGCTTCAGCCTGTACCGCCGTTTTCATCCCGCCAGGGCGGCAACGTGAAGGCGCCGTCGCGCTCCGTTGCCAGCCAGTTGCTGATGTATTTTTCGCCACTCACGGTTTGCTTACTCGTAGAGAAAATGAAGTAGGGCACTGGCTATGCGTGGGCAAAACCAATGCAGAGATCGCCATCATTCTCGGCATCACAGCCGGCACCGTGAAGCGTCATCTGGAGAATATATATGAAAAACTAGGTGCGCCGAATCGTGTTTCGGCGGCGAGGATGATTCGAGAGTCAAGAGGATAGGCTTGGAGTGTCGGCCTGTAAGCCTCATAGGTTGACTTATTTATCCTATAGCTTGGTTACTAAAGCATTCGCGTTTCGCGCCACTGTGAGCGGCGCGATCATTTAGAATGGATGGCGGGTGCGCCATTGTTGCCATGCCTTTTCAGAGCTGCACTTCTGTCACCCAGATTGGGGAGGGGCCTTTCTTCTCGCCGTGATAATAGTACATTAACCAACGGTTGCCTTCGAGGTGTAACAACCATGGGTAGCCGAAGTCGGTATTGATATCCTGCGGGATGAATGGAAACTCCAGCAGGATACGATCACGTTTCCAGTCCAGCTTGTCTGCATCGCCGCGCCAAAGCCAGATGCGGCCCTGAGTCTGGCCTACCACGCCTCTTTCTGTGGTCAGTACGAGAATTTCTCCTGGGCGTTCCGGGTTCTCTACTGCGTAAGGTGCGGCGAGGCCTGACTGCTTTCTATCCTCGGAGTCCAGCACCGACAGCTCGGTTTTCCAGGTGATTCCCTGGTCATCAGAAACGCCGACATACTGACGTCCACGCATGTTTTTTGAATCGCCACGAAAAAATCCAAGCAGTCTTCCGGTTGATGCTTTCACCAGTGCAGGTTCAACGGCATAAACATCGGAAATAAGACGTGGCGCCTGCCAGCTGCGGCCTTCATCTGTGGAGTTAGACAGCCAGATGCCTTGGGTGTGAGGCGTTGATCCTTTTCGGTAGTGACCGAGCGCGACCAGACCCTGCCCTTCAACTGGCAGAATTCTGCCAAAAACCGAACCTGTTTTATTGGGGCCCAGCGCATCTGTGTCTGTGGCCTGCCATGTTTTGCCGTCATCTTCAGAACGCCAGCCGAATATGTGGTTCGCATCATTGCCTGTATAAGCCATGGCAAGCAGGAGAATGGTATTTCCATCCTCACTGAGACCAATGGCCATGTTACCACTCTGCGTGTAGTCCAGGCCAGGACCAAATTCACGCAGGATTTGTGGAGGAGAGAATGTGAGGCCTGCATCTGTTGAGCGCGAGACCGCAGGACTTCCTCCTCCGTGGTCGCCATGAAAAGTACCGGCAGTGTAAGCAAGTAGAATGGTTCCTTTGGGTGTGCGCAGCACTTTGTTCCAGGATAAATGGGCAAAGCGTTTTTCAGTTGGAGCAGCCACAGCAATGCGCACCGGATGTCCGGCCATATTTTTAGCTGCCCAGTGGGAATGAGGGGATTCAGAGCGCAGATCTGAAGTGAAAAGACAGATTAAAAGGATGAAAATATGGAGGGTGAATTTCATGCGAAGATAGATCGTTTTATGGTTGAAAGATGGCGGGGTGAGCTGGTCCTGCTTAGTAACTCAAAGCCGCTAAAGTAGTAACCTGAGGTTATGGGAGCCCATCAAAAGGGCCTGTTACAATTTAAGCCAATTTATTTACATTCATTCATATTTTGAAATAGAAAACTGCTGGATATTTTTTTAGCGGTTGAGGTATTGTCCCGCTGGAAAAATGCCATTTTACCTGCTTAAGCGCAGAAGTTCGTTTATTCATCAATGCCTCTAAAAGGAGTTTTTTTGGGGATCTTTCCCAATAAAGACAGAATGTTACATCGGTGCTACAAATGAATCACATCGAATCTTCAGGAGGCGACCTTTTTCAGGAATGATAGGCGGCGCTGTATTCGCATCCGGTTCCCAAGCTTTTGCGCTACATCGTCAAGTCATGGTTGGGTAAATGCGCTCAACTTTTTCGGCTTTGATGGAGCGCCTTCATGCCGTGAGCCGGATACAGCAACCGCAAGTCTTGATCGCCAGACCGTACCCTTTTATGAAAACAAAAATGCTTTTTCCATGTGCCAATGCCCTGATCCCCAACTGTCGGTTGATCATGGTTAAACAAAACTGGGTTTGATGTTCCGATTGCATTTGTAAGCGGATTTTATCGTCAGACGTCATTGTACCACTCTTAAAGACTCGTAGTCCCAGGCATGTATCAGC
>Ga0182737_1001824_pt1 | contig 19447 bp, 18 predicted proteins | sample eDN5th30CBELigOP_FD_128878 | JGI IMG/M metagenome (GOLD analysis project Ga0182737, IMG submission 128878) | Enriched Organic Plus compost microbial communities from Emeryville, California, USA - eDNA 5th pass 30_C BE-Lig OP (version 2) (version 2) ...
ACCATCAATCCACGCACCACCGCCAACATCACGGCCCTGGATGTGTACATGATCGCGGAACTGAACCGCATGAAGCGCGGCTCGGTGTTATCCCGCATGAGCAGCTCACAGATCAGCCTGTTTAACAAAGTTTATGGAAGTGATTCGTTGCGTCGCGACCTTATTCGTGGAGTTTCCCCGTCCAGAATTGTTGCTTCGTGGAGTGGATTTGAGAACAGTTTCCGCTCGAAACGTCAGCGCTATCTGTTGTATTGATAGTTTATTGTATGGCAAAAAAGAATTCAGCCGGTATGGCCCCCATCACTGATGGGGAATTAATGGCATTTGCGGCGGCCACCTATGCTGAGGATAAAAAAGCCGAGGACATTGTGATCATGGACATGCGGGGAATTTCCCCCGTGACGGATTACTACGTACTGTGTACAGCCAGCTCCCTGCCGCAATTACGGGCGATCCGTAATGAAGTGAGGGATCGTTTCTGGGAGGAGCAGCAACTGCACCCCGTGGCTGCGGATGAAAACTTTGAAAGCCTGTGGATCATCCTCCATTACGGCGATGTAATGGTGCACATCTTCCACAAGGATCGCCGCGACTTTTACGCGCTTGAAGAGCTGTGGAGCGACGCCCCTACCGTGGACTGGCCGCCGACCAAGCCTGAAAAACCCAAGGCGCCCGTGAAAAAGGCAGCCGCGGCTCCAGCCAAAAAGGCTGCAAAGAAGGCTCCTGCCAAGAAAGCGGCCGCCAAAAAAGCCCCAGCGAAGAAGGCCGCGAAAAAAGCAGCCAGAGGAAAATGACGACGTATAGCCTTATACACCGTCATTTTCATGAAAATTGAAATCATCAATACCGGCACCGAACTGCTGATCGGTGACGTGATCAATACCAACGCCGCCTGGCTGGGGCAGAGGCTGGTGGAACTAGGTTTGCAGGTGGAACGTTCCACCTGTGTGCCTGACGGCGCTGCCATACAGGATGCCCTGGCTGAGGCCGTACAGCGTGCCGAGGTGGTGCTGGTCACCGGTGGCCTGGGACCGACTTCGGACGACGTGTCCCGCGAAGCCGCCTCCGCCGTTTTTGGCCTGCCGATGGATTTTGATGAGGATGTGCTGGCCGGATTAACCGCTTTTTTTGCTGCCCGGGGAAAACCGGTGAACGAGCACAACAAACGTCAGGCCATGAAACCGCATGGCGCAGATGTGATGCAGAATCCCCATGGCACTGCCCCCGGTTTGTACCTGCCAGCGAAACTCGGGGAGCCGCGCGGAGTGAACAGTCACGTTTTTCTGCTGCCCGGACCGCCGCGTGAGCTGAAACCCATGATGAATGAGCAGGTGGAACCGCGCCTGCGCAAGCTGCTGCCTGACGGCGACAGCACCCGCTGCCGTTATTTCAAATTTACCGGTCTTGGGGAATCTGACATCTCCATGGCTCTGCAAGAGCCTTTGGAAGCCATTGGTGACCTGGAGATTGGCTACTGTCTGGGCAAAGGGGATGTGGATGTACGTTTGCGCGGGCCTCAGGAGGCTCTGGACAGGGCAGGGGACATTTGCCGGGACAAACTCGGGGAGTTTTTAGTTTCGGATGACCGCCGCTTGGTGGAACAGGTGGTGATTGAGACGCTCATCACCCTCAGGCAGACCGTGGCGACGGCTGAAAGCTGCACAGGCGGCTTTATCTCCAGCCGGTTGACGGATGTTAGCGGCGCTTCAAAAGTTTTTGGTCAGGGACTGGTGACGTATGCGAATGAAGCCAAGACACGTTTGCTCGGCGTTCCCGCCGGATTGATTGAAAGCGTAGGAGCGGTAAGTGCAGAGGTGGCCGCCGCCATGGCCAAAGGCTGCCTGGAGGTCAGCGGCGCAGATCATGCCATCGCCGTGACAGGTATTGCCGGACCGTCTGGTGGTTCCGCAGAAAAACCCGTGGGTACTGTTTTTATTGGCCTGGCCTCAAAAGGACTGCCTGTGGAGGTACGCAGACGCTGGTATTCCGGCGGGCGTGAGCGCTTTAAAATGCTGACCAGCCAGACGGCGCTGGATTTTTTACGCAGGCGTTTAGGCGGCTACAGCTTGCCTGAATGATGATTTTTGCGTATGCTTCCACCCCTTGGCATCAAAAAGCCGGGTTTCTTTCAGCATGACTGCACATTCCCCCATCGCAGCGATCCGTCATTCCGGCCGTAATTTTGCGGCTCTCGCCCTTGGTATGATCTTGTGTTGCGGCATGAGTTTGCGGGCAGATGTCACCCGACGCGGGGAGGAGGCCCAGAAGAAAAACAAAAACCCCATCGAGGTGCCGGAGGTACGCGGGGTTTCCGCCGAGTTCATTGCAGGCGGATCGGTTCAGGTGGAGTTGGTGGCTGCAGTGGGCACGCTTCGCACCGTTGATTTTGTGATTCGACAGCAGCCCCAGCATGGCACGTTGTCCGAGGTTCGCCCGCATCCCACAGAAAATAATAAAGCTGTGGTCATTTATACTCACAACAGCAAGGACGCTCCACTGAGCGATGGATTTACCTTTTCCTGCCGCCTCGGGACAGGTCCTTTTTCCGCGCCAGGCAGAGCCTACCTGAATGGCAAAAAGTTTGATCCGATCCTCAAAGTCCGCAGCCAGCCCAAGTTCGAGCGCATCTTCGCAGGCGGCATGTATGCGTCCACCATGGTGGTGGAAAACGTGGGCGCTGCGCCCTATGTCAAAGAGTTGCAGTGGCAGGCGCCCTTTACAGGACCACAGCAGATCGTTCTCGCTCCAGGGCAGAAGGAGGAGTTCATCGTATCTTTCCGACCGGAGAAAGCAGGAAATTATCGCTGGGAACTGCCGCTTCAGGATGCTTCACCTGAAAGTGTCCTCTATTTCTACGGTGACAGCATTCCCGCACTGACAGTCAGTCCAGGACAGTTGAGCTTGATCTGGAATGAAGAGGCGGGCGTTCGTACCGCCAGCCTGACGCTGGGCAACGGTCGCCCGGATGACATGACGGTGAAGCTCTCTGGATCAAAGCGATTGCAGATGGAGCAGGAGGTGAAAATTGAGGCGCAGGGCAAGCAGATCATTCAGATTGCGCTGGCAGAAAGTGACGTGGCGGCATTTACCGGAGAAATCCTGGTCGAATCCAGCGGCGTTAAGGAAAAAGTCTTTGTCACCGCCGCCGCACAGCCTGCGAGGGTTGTTCTGGTAGAGCCCGAAGGAGATGAGATTGCCTTTGGCCAGTTGAAACAAAAAACAAAAGCGGAACACACTTTCACCATTGCCAACAAAGGAGGCCTGGAATCCCTCACCAATCTGCGCCTGCGTCCGCCATTTTCAGTGGAGGAATCTGGGCAGGTGATTCGCCTGCAACCCGGCCAGGAACGCCGTTTTCTGGTTAAACTGGACACACGCGCAGCAGGCAGATTCACTTCGCCGCTGGAAATAAGCGGGTCGGGCTCCCCCATTGAACTGGATCTTACCGCCTTGGTGACACCACTTGAGGATGAAGGTGCGGGCAGACCTGCCATGGCCACAAGTTCCAGCAAGCCGCCTGCATCTACCCAGCAAGTGGGAGAGATCAATCCCCAGCCAGTTGCCAACAGCTCGCAGGATTCGGCCAGGAGGCCAGCGTCATCTGGCCGTGCCGTCACTCACGATCCTTCAGGCATGCTAAAGAATCTGCAAGATGGAGTGAAACTTGACCGGAATAGCGCAGAGGGAGGCGTTATCGCTGCCCTGATGTACGCCAGTGGTGTGACGCTCAATCATCCTGGCACCAACCCCAATCTTGACCCAATCGCTGGGATATATGCCCCTTCGCGCACTTCTTCCAGCATTCAACTGGCCTGGGATAAAACAAAGGTCAAACCCGCTGGCTGGCGGGTGGAATATGCTTCCGACGGATTTGATCCAAAAAGTGGGATTATGGTGAAATTCTGGGAACCTCTGAAGGATATCACACCCCAGGAAGATCAGGAATCCGGTAAAATGACCGCCAGCATCAAATCCCTGAGACCGGCCGCCCAGTATGAGTTCCGAGTTCTGGGAGTGGATCAGGAAGGTAAATTATCTCGGCCGTCTCCTGTCATTATGGTTTCCACACTGCCCGAATGGCGTGTTCCAGCCTGGGTCTGGCGCACACTCCTGATGACTGCACTGGGGGTGGTGCTTTTTATCCTCTACCGGATGAGGAGAGGTGACTTCGAATTGGAATATTAACACAGGGGAAGGACAGGAAAACTGACGGAAAGTTTTCCCCATGGATTTTCTATCGACAGCAGGCGCTTTCTTGTCCATTGTGCTTGCTTAAATTTGGCCTCTCGCTATGAGAGTTTTGCAAGTTCGCACCATGAAATTCACCATCAGCAAGGAAGCTTTTCTCTCGGCATTGCAGCAAGTGCAGCACGTAGTCAGTTCGCGCACCACTCTGCCCATCCTCTCCAATGTCCTGCTCAGAGCTAAAAACGGGCGTATAGAACTGGCCACCACCGACCTTGATGTCAGCATTAGCGGCTCTGTTGAAGCTGAGGTTGAGGAAGAGGGAGCCACCACGCTGCCAGCACGTCGCCTGGCTACCATCGTTCGTGAACTGCCTTCTGATGAGGTGGAGGTTTCCGTGGATGAAAAAAATGTCGCCCACATTCGCAGCGGCCCGAGTTATTTTAAAGTCATGGGCCTTGCCCACGATGAATTTCCTCCGCTGCCCACCTTTTCTGAGGCCAAGGAATTCCGTATCGAGCAGCGTGTTCTGCGGGAGTGCTTTCGTAAAACTTCGTACTCCATTTCCACAGACGAGACTCGGTATGTGCTGAACGGCATCTTTTGCGCTTTCAAGGACAACATGCTGACGATGGTGGCCACGGATGGCCGGCGTCTGGCCATGGTGGAGCAGGAACTGGAATTCCCGCAGAGCCACGAGGTTGACATCATCATCCCGACCAAGGCGGTGAATGAAATTCAACGTCTGCTGGATGATGAAGGTGAACTGGAAATCAAAGTTTCCGCCGGTCAGATCGGTTTTGACCTGGGTAACTATTTCCTGACCAGCAAGCTGATCGAAGGCAACTATCCCAATTACCGTCAGGTGATCCCCGGTGAAAGCCGCGAACGTATTGCCCTTGAGCGTGAGCCGCTTCTGCGTACGTTGGTGCGTGTTTCCCTGCTTCTGAGTGACAAGTCCAACTCGGTGAAGCTAAACTTTACCCAGGACAATCTGGAAGTGGTGGCCAACTCCCCGGACGTGGGTGAGGCCCGTGAAAGTGTCGCCATCGCCTACAAGGGGCCTGACATGGTGATTGCGTTTAATCCCGAATTTATGATGGCTCCCTTGCGCAACCTGGCAAGTGATGAAGTCCATTTGCATCTGATAGACGATATTAGTCCTGGAGTTTTACGCAGCGGCTCAAACTTTTTGTATGTGCTGATGCCGATGCGCGTTAACTCCTGAACCAAGCCGACAACTGATGAACACTGGAACTCTCCTTAGACTTCTTATTGCCGCGCCCCTGGGCCTGGTCATGGCAAGCTGCGCCTCCACCTCGGAACCCAGCCGTACTTCAGGCAGATCCCTGGACAATCCCCCTCCCGCTCGTTTTGGCAGCATTCCTGATGCCCCAGGCGATGTGAGTCCGTCTCCTTCGACAGATCCCAATGCGATTCCGCCGATTGAAGACGATGTTCCTGTGACCGGGTCCACTACCCCGCCTTCGCCATCTTCTGATGACTCTACTGTAGGTTCCACCACGACTTCGCCGCCGGCGCCTGATGCGCCAAAGCCTGCCGCTGAAACTCCGGTTTATGGCAAGATGGTGCCAGGACGCAGTGGATTTGTCTATCCTCCCGGTGTGGAACAGAAGCCGGAAAACATGGTGGACGTGCGTGATTTTAGCCCAGGACAGAAAGTTCGTGATCCTCGCACAGGCAAGATATTCCTGGTTCCTTGATTTGCATTGAGCCAATACCGAAAGGACTGGCGAGGCGCGTTGATCATCAACGCGCCTTTTCTTTCCATCGGACCCGTCACCCTTGTTTTTCATGACGCCCGTCACGTCACCGTTGCCGCAAAATATCGCCATCATAGGCCCCGGGTTACTAGGGGGGTCTTTGCTGATGGCGTTGCGTCGCCTGCTGCCTGGGGCTTCCCTGCGGGCCTGGGCAAGGCGTGATCAGGCGGTGGATGCGCTGGCAAAACTTGATCTTGCAAATGTTTGTTCCACGGATCTTGAAGCCGTGGTCAACGAGGCTGAACTGGTGATTCTTTGCACCCCTGTGGAAACCATGGAGGCGCTGGGCCAGGCTATGTCCGGCCTGCCGCTGGCGGATAATGCCGTGGTGACAGATGTTGGCAGCGTGAAAGGTTCAGTGGTGACCGCGATGGAGCAGGCCTTGGAAGGTTCCAGCGTTCAGTTCGTGGGCAGTCATCCCATGGCCGGGTCAGAGAAGGCCGGCCTGGAAGCTGCCCGTGCAGATTTATTTGAAGGGCAGGTCTGCATTATGACGCCCACCTTGTTTACCACGGATCACGCTTTGGGCATGGTTACCTCCTTATGGCAGAGGCTTGGTTGCCGGGTGATGCAGATGTCGCCAGAAGAGCATGACCGCAAGGTCGCCCGTATCAGCCACATGCCGCATCTGGCCGCTGCCGTGGTGGCATTGGCGGCTCTGAAGGATGACCCTCATGCGGCAGCCTGCGCCGGGAACGGGTTTCGTGACACGACGCGGGTTTCTTCCGGTGATGCGGATTTGTGGACAGGAATCGTCAAGCAAAACCAGGCGGAAGTCGTCGCCGCCCTGAAAGATGCCAGAGACCGTTTTAGTGAACTGGTTGCATTGCTTGAAAATATGGATGAAATCGGGTTACGCCGATTCCTGCTCGAAGCCAAAACCCTGCGGGATGCCGTGCCCTCTACCGTTTAATCATGTCCCAGCTAAAAGTCAGTACCCTTAAAAATATACCCGCGGAAATAACCGTGCCGGGCGACAAGAGCATCAGCCATCGTTCGGTGATGTTTGCTGGGCTTTGTGAAGGCTCCACCGTCATTGATAACTTTTTATCCAGTGAAGACTGTGTGTGCTCCCTGGAAGCCATGAAATCACTGGGGGCTGAATGTGAGGTGCTGAAAACTGACTCCCGTGGCAAGCCGGTAAAGATGATCATTACCGGGCATGGCATGAAGTTACGCGAGCCGGATGGTATCGTTGACTGCGGTAATTCAGGCACCACCATGCGGTTGCTTTCAGGCATTCTTGCCGCCCAGCCGTTCAAGACGATCATGACGGGGGATGAAAGCCTGCGCCGCCGTCCGATGAAGCGGGTGGCTGATCCTCTGGAACTCATGGGGGCGAAGGTGCGCGGCCAGGGGACCAAAGTTCAGGCGCCCATCACCATCAAAGGCGGCGACTTAAACGCCATCACCTACACTCTGCCGATGGCCAGCGCCCAGGTAAAGAGCGCGGTGCTGCTGGCGGGCTGGAACACTTTTGGCAAAACCACGGTGATTGAGCCGGTGAAAACCCGCGATCACACTGAGCGACTGCTTGCCCACTTTGGTGTGAAATGTGTGCGTGATGGCAATGCGATCAGCATCTACGGAGGGCAGAAACCAGAACCTAATGATCTTTATGTGCCTGGCGACATTTCCAGCGCGGCTTTCTGGATGGTGGCTGCTGCGGCGTCGCCTGAGGCCAAGCTGGTGCTGAAGAATGTGGGGCTGAACCCGACCCGCACCGGCATCATTGACGTGCTGCTGCGTATGGGTGCGCATATCACCGATGCAGTGACGGTCAGTGATGGGGAGCCCCGTGGGAATGTTGTGGTACGCGGAACTGAATTGCGTGGTACAACCATTGGCGGTGCCGAGATTCCCAACGTGATAGATGAACTGCCGATCCTGGCGGTCGCGGCCGCGCTGGCTCAGGGAGAGACTATTATCAAGGATGCCGGGGAATTGCGCGTGAAAGAAACTGACCGCATCTCCGCAGTGGCTCAAAACCTGCAACTTATGGGCGTGCCTGTGCAGGAGTTTGAGGATGGGATGGTGATCACGGGCGGACAGGCTCTGCACGGTGCAGAACTGGAGTGCTACCATGATCATCGCATCGCCATGGCGTTTGCCATTGCAGGCTTGTTTGCAGAGGGGGTTACCACGATCAATGGCACTGACTGCATAGCCACCTCCTATCCTTCCTTTGAGCAGCACCTTGAGCAGTTTTTAAAGGAACCTCGTGACCCGGAAGAGCTCACCCATGTGATTGACCAGATTCCACCGCTCAAGCCAGTTTCTCAATCTGCATCGGCCGTTGAATCTGAATCTTCTGAACGTTGATCAATCTGCCCGCCCATGAGTTCCACCCCGCTTCAAGTGATTGCCATGGATGGCCCGGCTGCTTCCGGTAAGAGCAGTGTTGCAAGGCTCGTGGCGCAGTCGCTTGACTGGGTCTATGTGAATACGGGCAACATGTATCGTGCCGCTACGCTGGCCGCTCTGCGCGCTTCTGCTGATCTGAAGAGCCCGGAATCTGTCTTGGCTGCGCTGCAGGCTGCTGAGTTTGATACGAGTGTTCAAGATGGGAGATCACTGGTGACTCTGGCAGGGGAGGATGTTGAAGCCCTCCTTAATGGGGAGGATATCAACAAAGCTGTTTCCCACGTGGCGGCTGTGCCTGCCGTGCGGGAAATGCTAGTGAACATGCAGAGGGCCATGGCGCTGGAGAATCCGGTGGTAATGGAAGGCCGGGATATCGGCACGGTGGTGTTTCCTGATGCGCCCTGGAAATTTTACATTGATGCCTCAGAGGAGGTGCGCGCCAGTCGTCGTGGCTTGCAGGGGCAGGCTGATGCGGTGGCTGAGCGTGATCGTCTGGATTCCACCCGTAAGGTCGCTCCTTTGAAGGCTGCCAATGATGCTCTGGTCATTGACAGTACAGAGATGACCCTGCCACAGGTGGTAGATCGTGTACTGGATGTGCTGCGCAGCCACGGTCTGGAGATTCGCATTTAACCAAGCAGGACAAACAAATGAGTTTGAAGCAGCAGCACCTTGTCATTTGCTTATGAAACTGGCTTACTGGTTGGGATACACACTTTTTAAGTCCATTGCCCGCGGTTTTTTTGACTATCGGGTGGTGGGGGGGGAGCGCCTGGATCTTTCCGGCGGGGCTCTGCTGGTTTGCAATCATGCCAGCTTTATGGATCCGCCGCTTGTGGGCGTGGCCTTTGATGAAGAAATCAATTTTCTCGCACGCAAGTCGCTGATGAGCAACAAACTGGCTCAGAGCGTGTACAAGGCGTGGAACTCCATCCCGGTGGATCAGGACAAGCCGGACATGTCCAGTCTGAAGGCCGTCGTGCGTTTGCTGAAAAAGGGGGAGAAGGTTCTCATTTTTCCAGAGGGATCACGTACGCCTGATGGTAAATTGTTGGAAGGTCAGCCTGGTGTCGGGTTGATCGTGTCAAAAGCGCAGGTGCCAGTCATTCCTATGCGCTTGTTTGGCACCCGTGAAGCGCTTCCCTATGGAGCCAAGTTTTTTCAACCTGCCGAGGTGACGCTGGTAGTGGGTGAACCCTGGTACTATGAGCCTGCGAACTATCGCGAAACGGGTAAGGAGCTTTATACCCGCATCAGCAAGGAGTTGATGACGGAGATCGAGAAGCTGAATTTGTAGGCAATCGCTTCTTTTTCATGCAGTCACGGCAGTCAGGCTGCCGCCTTAAAAAGCTTTCATAAGAGGGTAAATACTGCTGAGACTGAAAGAATCATGCTGCCGAAGCGGTAGCAACCGTCCTGCCCAATCCCAGTTTTTCTATGTTTCTGACGCGTTCACTTTGTTGCGGTTTATTGTCATGTGTAGTGATGATGGTTTTTCCATCGGCTGCAAAGTGCGACATCAAACTGCCGGCTATTTTTGGCGATCACATGGTGCTTCAGCGGGATGCGAAAATTCCTGTATGGGGCTGGGCCGGGGCCGGGGAAAAAGTCACGGTGTCATTGGCGCAGGGGCAGGCGGTTGAAGCTACTGCTGATGCACAGGGGAAGTGGCAGGTGGAACTGCCTGCGATGACAGCTGGTGGGCCGTATGAACTTAAGGTTCAGGGCAGCACGGCCATTACGTTTAAGGATGTCCTGGTGGGTGAGGTCTGGCTTTGCTCGGGCCAGTCCAACATGGAGTGGACCGTTTACAACAGCCTGGATCCTCAGAAGGAAATGGCGGCTGCAACGGACACTGGAATCCGGCACATCAAAGTACCGCTGAAAATCGCCAGCACACCCCAGGATAATATCCAGGCCACATGGCAGGTGAGCAGCCCACAAACCGTTGGGGGATTTACTGCTGCCGGTTATTTCATGGCAAAAAAACTGCACAAGGAGTTGGGGGTGCCGATTGGGCTTATCAATTCCTCCTGGGGCGGAACGCGAATAGAACCCTGGACCGCCCCTGTGGGATTTGAAGGGGTGGAAAAGCTTCGGGACATTGAAACCCTAATCCAGCGCAAGCAACCCCAACATCCGCTGTATAAACAAGGTTTGGAAGCCTACCTAAGCACATTGGATGCATGGAGCAGGGATGCCAGGTCAACAATGGCGGCTGGCAAGGCAGTGACTCCAGCGCCACCTTTCCCAGCGGAGTTAGCCCCGTTTTCCCTGAACACCGACCCTACAGCGTTGTACAATGCGATGATCCATCCGCTGGTGGGGTATGGCATGCGCGGCGCTATCTGGTATCAAGGGGAATCCAACCACTCCGAGGGCAGTCTCTATACCGACAAGATGAAGGCGTTGATTCATGGCTGGCGGAAGATATGGAAGCAGGGGGACTTCCCATTTTATTTTGTGCAGATAGCCCCGTTTATGTATGGGGAGGAAAATCCCACCGTCATGCCTGTTTTCTGGGAGGCACAGTTTGCGGCAGCCAAACAGATTGCCAATACGGGTATCGTGACCACCACAGACATTGGGGATATTCATGACATCCACCCGAAGAACAAGCAGGAGGTAGGCCGCCGCCTTGCTTTGCTGGCTCTAAAGTACACTTACGGGAAGCAGGATGTGGTGGCAGTCGGCCCTGTGTTCAAGTCCCTGAAAACCGAGGGGAACAATCTCCGTGTTACCTTTGACCATGCAGAGGGCGGGCTAAAGTCACGCGATGGGCAGCCATTGAACTGGTTTGAAATCATTGGGGCTGATTCGGGTTATGTAAAAGCAGAGGCAAAGATTGAGGGTGACTCCGTGGTGTTAGCAGCGCCCAGCGTCATCCATCCTACAGCCGTGCGTTTCGGCTGGAGCAAGATCGCTGAGCCGAATCTGGCCAATGGCGCGGGACTGCCGGCCTACCCCTTCAAAGCAGGTGAAGTTCAGTCAGTGGATTTGTTAAAAGGGAAGATTCCTGAACTGGCCGCCTACAAACTGGTCTATGACCTGGATCTGGCCAACCTGTCCTATGCACCGAACTATGATGAGGATAACAGCGACAGCATCAAGGAGCCGTTTGATCGTGTCGCATGGCTTGTCGAACTTATAGCGGCAGATGGATTACCCAGGTATTGTTTTGTCTCTGCGGATGCTTTTACGGATGATCTTAAGAAGCTCGGCATACCTACCGCAGATTCAAAAGCTGTATTTCAGACCCAGATTAAAAACGGCCGTGTTCAAAGCAATGTGGCTGGGTTGCCTGCAGGAGAGGTGGCTGATGCATTAAACATTGAGTTCTGGCCCAGCAATTATGGCCCAGCGAATACGGCTGCTGTTCCAAATGCCTCAGATGCGCTTTATGATTCTGGCGACCAGATCAGCGGAGAAGGAACTGGCTACGGTTCCATGCAGGTGCATCATTATGCTAAAGGGCTGACAATGTTTGCCATAAACAACTGGAATGCTGGCGCAAAGGGGGATCTGGGCATTGGCAATAGTGATGGTCAGTCACGGGACTGGACCTTTAAACAAAACGCTGGCGGCTATGTGCAAAAGCGTCTTCGCGTGTTCGTGCGACCTAAAAAACAAGGCTGAATTCAGGGGTGACTGTCGGGCGCTCAATCACAGGCTAAAAATCGTCTCTGACAGTTCGTGTGTTGTTTGACAGGGCGCTACGGAGAGGGTATTGGCCCTGCAAGGGTTTTACTGGTCATAAGGTCAGTAAAAGTGTCTTACATAAATGGTAGGGTCACCATTGAATTAGCTTTGAAATCAGCAGCGCTTCTGCGTCTGGTGACCAGTAATCAAAATAAAATATCATACGATATTCTGATGCTGTGAAACGGATCTTCGCGTCGGCATGCTGCTGGCTTTTAAAGCAAACCTGTACCGTCTTGTTATTGCCTACATGAAAGAACATAGCCCTGATTTACAACCATTGACCCCGATTGAGCGGATATTCCGGCCATTCGCCACATTTTTGAAATTACAGACTGCTTCCGGCATCTTGCTGATCGCATGTGCTATCGTGGCGCTGATCTGGGCGAACTCTCCATGGAAGGATGCCTACGCGACGCTATGGGGAACCAAGTTTACTGTGGGATACGGTGAATCCTTCATATTATCAAAGCCCCTTGCCCTGTGGGTCAATGATGGTCTCATGGCCATCTTCTTTCTTCTTGTGGGTCTGGAGATCAAACGTGAGCTGATGACCGGTGAGCTATCATCTCCCAAGCAGGCCGCGTTACCGGCGGCTGCGGCGCTGGGTGGCATGCTGGTTCCCGCAGGCATATTTGCTGCGTTTAACATTGGTAAAGATACCATATCCGGCTGGGGAATTCCCATGGCGACGGACATTGCATTTTCTCTGGGCGTCCTGGCCCTTCTGGGAAAGAAGGCTCCCTTGTCATTGAAAATATTCCTTACGGCGGTTGCGATTGTGGATGACCTGGGAGCTGTGATTGTGATTGCGGTGTTTTACACAGCCACGATTCACTGGGCGCTACTGGCGGCTTCCATAGGCTTCTGGCTGCTGGCGTTGCTGTTTGGCAAAACTGGCGGGCGCCATCCTGTGGTGTTCATTTTGCTGGGTGTAGCCATGTGGGTTTGTATGCTGAAAAGCGGCGTGCATGCGACGATAGCTGGCGTGCTGCTGGCCATTGCGATCCCCGGAAAGATGCTGGCCAGCGAAGGTGACCCGCTGACGGAAGTTTGGGAGCACACGCTGCATCCCTGGGTGGCATACATCATCATGCCAATCTTTGCGCTGGCCAATGCCGGTGTGATGATTGGTCAGGGGTTTGGGCAGGCCCTGGTTTCTGCCGAGGCGCTGGGCATTATTCTGGGGCTGGTGCTGGGCAAACCCATTGGTCTGCTGCTCTTTTCATGGATGGCAGTGAAAGCCAAGCTGGCGGATCTGCCTGCGGGCATGGGCTGGAAACAGTTGCTTGGTGTAGGCTTCCTCGCCGGTATAGGATTTACCATGTCGCTGTTTGTGGCGGAGCTGGCTTATCCAGGAGCCACTGACAAGCTGAATACGGCAAAAGCCGGGATTCTAGTCGCCTCCATGATCGCCGCCATTATTGGATACTGTTACATCGCTATGGCAGCGAGGAAATCAGCGCCTGAACAGTCTGCCTGAATGGCTGAAAGTTGACGAAACAGTGCCGTGGGCTTATCATGGCACTGTTATGCAGCGTGCGCTGAGCCTCTTTTTGTTCATCTGCTTTGGCCTGATGGCCTCTGCCGGTGCACAGCCGCTGCGCCTGTGTCTGCTAAAATGGGAGATACTTTCCCTTAATCAATGCATGGAATTCTCCATGACGCAGCAGGACAAAGCCTGCTGCGATCATCAGAAGGATGCTGGTGATAATTGCGGAATGCAACATCAACCAGTTATCCCTGCGGATGACTGCTGTGTGAATCTGGACAAAGTGCCGGATTCAACAGCCCCCGCCATGCCTGAGCGGGTTCCCGCCATGGTGGCTTTTGAACTTCCGTCCTTTATTTATGGCGATCTGGCGCCGCTGAATATCGAGCAAAGAGATAGAGACATGCATAAGCTTCCTGGAAGCTATTTGCAGGATAGCCGCCCCTCTTCACGAAGGGCGATGTTAAGCATTTGGAGAATTTGATACCCGGATACCCAGGTCGTCGGATCTGATCTCATCTGATCCGGCAATGGTCGTTTCATAAGCACTGCTAACAAGGCAGGCACGGCCAGTTCCCTACCGACACGGTCTGCTGTGACTCGTGCGGCTCTTTCAAATTTGCTCCAATTTATTGTGTCCACTTCACTCGAGTTTTTATCCCGGCGCACTGATTCGCCGGCGGTTTTATCCAACCGCAAACGATGGCTGGCATGGTTGTTTCCCATCAGTTTGCTGGCGGGGTTTATGATGCTGTTTGCTTCTTTATTCAGGGATCGCCTACTGCCTGCGCCGACGGTGTCTGTAGGCGTTGTGCTGGCTACGTCTGATAAAGCAAGCGCCATTTCGAACCCCGTTCATACATCATCTGAATCAGCCGTGGACCAGTTGCTTTTTCAAGCAAGTGGCTGGGTTGAGCCTGACCCTTACCCCGTCAAGGCAACTGTATTGACGGATGGCATCGTGGCGCAGGTGCAGGTTCTGGAAGGGCAGATGGTTCAAAAAGGAGAGTTGCTGGCAACGCTTGTTGATGATGATGCTAAGCTTGAGGTGGATGCTGCCAGCAGCAAATTTCTGGCTGCTGTAGCGGCTCTCGAAGTGCATAAGGCATCCATTGCGGTGATGGAAAATAGCAAGACAGCCGCAGACGCCATGGTTAAGGCGGCAGATACTGTCGTTGCTGAAGCTGATGACCAGGCCCGCCGTTTGGAAAGCCTGAAAGCAGGCGCTGTGTCTGAATCAGACTTCACCGTGGCGAGATTAAGGCTTGAGCGCGAGACGGCGAATCGGCAGGCTGCGCAAGCCAGAGCCCATGAAGCCCGCAGTGAACTTAACAGACTGCATCTGGAGACAGAGCTGAAAGAGGCGGAAGTTCAGCAGGCGAAAGTGTCTATAAACCAGGCGCAGTTAAAACTGCAACGCATGCGAATCGAAGCGCCCATCAGTGGCCGGGTTCTAAGACTTACAGCCGTGCCTGGTGAAAGAAAAATGCTTGGCATGGATCATCCTGAAAGCTCCACCATCGCTATTCTTTATTCGCCAGAGCATCTCCAGGTTCGCGTGGATGTTCCGCTGGCAGACGCGGCAGGGCTGGTGATTGGGCAGGCGGCAAAGATACATTGCAGTCTGCTGCCTGAGCAGGTTTTCACCGGGATGGTTACGCGAATTAATGGGGAGGCTGATCTTCAGCGCAATACTTTGCAGGCAAAGGTTAGGATAGATGATGCTTCAGACCTGCTTAGGCCTGAGATGTTATGCCGCGTGGAATTTTTTACCTTGCAGTTAAAGGATAAAACCAACAGTAATCAGGCAAGAGCCAGCGGTAACTGGGCGCTATCAACATGGGTGCCGGAGACGGCGCTGGTGAATGGCCAGGTTTGGGTGGTGGATCCTGACTCTGGCAAGGCCAGCAGGCGCACAATTAAGCCGGGCAATGACCGACGGGAGGGGTATCGCCGTGTGCAGGAGGGTTTGCTGCCGGGCGAGCATGTGGTTCTTAATCCCAATGATCTTGCGCTTCGTGAAGGGCAGAGAGTTAGCGCGGTATTATCAACAAAAGTATCTGAATGATGTGATGAACAAGGATGACTTTATGATTCAATGTCGTGCGGTATCTAAGAGTTATCGGAAAGGAAAGACGGTGGTGACTCCTTTGAAAGAGCTGGACCTTAGCGTTTCTAAAGGAGAGTTTCTGGCGTTAATGGGGCCTTCTGGATCAGGTAAAACGACGTTGCTTAACTTACTCTCAGGCATTGATTCACCCACGCAGGGTTCACTTATCATAAGTGATGTGGAACTGGCTGGTTTGTCCAGGAAAAAGCTGACCCAGTGGCGGGCTAAAAATGTGGGGTACATCTTCCAGCTCTATCATCTGGTGCCTGTGCTGACGGCATTTGAGAATGTAGAGCTTCCTTTGTTGCTGTCGCCCATATCAAAGGCTGAGCGTCGCAGCCGTGTAAGCCAGGTGTTGGAGCTTGTTGGGCTGGGTGATCGTATGCATCATACCCCGGCGGAACTCTCCGGCGGTCAGGAGCAAAGGGTGGCCATTGCGCGTGCGCTGGTGGCTGATCCGCCATTGCTGGTGGCAGATGAACCGACGGGGGATCTGGATCGTGACTCTGCGCAGCGCATCCTTGCGTTACTTAAAGAGCTTTCGTCAACGTACAGTAAAACCATTGTCATGGTAACTCATGATCCACGTGCGGCTGAGGCTGCGGACCGCACACTGCATCTGGAAAAAGGTCAACTTCTTGAAACGGTATGAAGCAGGTGTTCAACCTTTGTCATCTTGCCTGGAAACAACTGGTGCGCCATCGTGTCCGGTCTCTACTGACTGTGCTGGGGGTGGCTTCAGGCATGTTTTTGTTTACTGCCGTGGAGACACTGCAGCGTTCACTTGCCGCTGCCACAGAGACTACAGCGGCAGATACAACGCTGGTGGTGTATCGGGAGAATCGTTTTTGTCCGGCCACCAGTCGTCTGCCCGAGCATTATGCCGATGAGATTCGCCGCATAGAGGGAGTGCGTGAAGTTATCCCTGTACAGATTGTGGTAAACAATTGTGGGGCGTCGCTTGATGTTATTACCTTCAGAGGAGTGCCAGAATCCTTGCTGCCGAAGTTTGCGCCGGAGATTCATGTGGTGTCGGGAAGTTATGAGGAATGGAACAAACGGGATGATGGCGCATTGATTGGAGAGGTGTTTGCTTCGCGTCGTGGTTTGTCAGCGGGGGATCGCTTTGATGCAGCAGGAGTTACAGTCACGGTTTCTGGCATCATACAATCTCCCTTTGCCCAGGATAACAATGTCGCCTATGTGAAGTTGCCATTTCTTCAGCAGGCATCCAGGGCGGGGCTTGGGGTGGTAACTCAGTTTAATGTTCGGGTGACTGAGTCGGATAAGTTGGAGGATGTCGCCAGGGCCATAGATGAGAGATTTCGTACGGATCAGCAACCCACGGACACAAGGCCTGAGAAAGCCTTCTTTGCTGAGACAGCTTCGGAGTTGATAGAACTTATTGGCTTTACGCGCTGGCTGGGGGTGGGCGCCGTGGTGGCGGTTGCGGCGCTGGTGGCAAATGCACTACTGCTGGTGGTGCGGGGGCGCGTTAAGGAGAATGCTGTGCTTCGCACGCTTGGGTACCCGGGGAGAGCGATCGCCTGTCTGGTGATAAGTGAGGGCGGCATGCTTGGTCTTGCCGGAGGATTTGTAGGAGTGGGGCTTTCGGCTGTGTTTTTGAGGTGGCAAAGTTTTACGCTTGGCAATGAAGGGCAGACCCTTGCCATCCTGCCAGATGCCTATGTCCTGGCGGGCGGCATTGGGGCTTCAATCTTGCTTGGTGTACTGGCGTCCCTCTGGCCAGCGTGGCAGGCTGTCAGCCAGTCCATTGTCAGGAATCTGCGCAGTTAGTCCAAGGCACTCATGACTTATATCATTTAATCTAACATGCTTCCATTTTCCTACGTCATTAGAAACCTCTTTCGCGCGCCCTCCCGAATGTTGCAGACGGTGGGCGGAAGCGCGCTGGTGGTGTTACTGGTGATGGCTGCTGTGGCGATAAATCATGGCATGAGAAACGTATTATCCGCCTCTGGTTCACCAAGGAATGTTATTCTGATTGGAACGGGTTCTGAAGAAAGTATTCAGCGCAGTGAAGTGCCAGAGCGTAGTGCGGGCATAGCTGAAGCGTCTGTTTCAGGCATTGCTGAGACACTAGGAGAACGGGCTGTTTCCAGTGAGATTCACTACATGAACTATCTGTTCTTTTCTGATGGCAGCAAGGTTCAGGCGCTGTTGCGTGGAGTTACCCCCCAGGCACTTAGGGTGCATCCTGAAGTGAGGCTGACGAAAGGCAGATTTCCGAATGCTGGTGAAGTTATGATCGGCAGGCTTGCATGGCGGAAACTCGGTGTAAGTCCAGCCCAGCTTGAGCCTGGTCAAGAGGTGGTGCTTGATGGTCAACCCTTGCGCATCTCTGGGCAATTTGCCGCACCGGGAACGGTCATGGAGTCAGAGGTGTGGGCTACTCTGGGAGATTTAAGAGTTCTCGCTAAAAGAGAGTCGCTTTCCTGTGTAGTGCTAAGACTGGATGATGCGGACGATTTTACGGATGCAGAGGTGTTTGTGAAACAAAGGCTGGATCTTGAACTTAGTGCGCTACGTGAAAGCGACTATTACTCCCAGCTTAGTGATTTCTTTCGTCCGTTGCGGCTGATGACATGGTTGACCGTAGGACTTGTTATTATCGGCGCCGTGTTTGGAGGCATGAATACACTGTACGCCGCCTTTGCTTCGCGGGTTCGGGAAATGGCGACACTGCAGGCCATTGGTTATGGGCGGGGGGTGCTTTTGTTGAGTCTGGTTCAGGAAAGCATTCTCGCCTGTCTTGCGGGAACGTTACTGGCTTCTGTAGTGGGATTGCTACTGCTGGATGGCGTCAATATACCTTTTTCCATTGGTGCGTTTACACTGCAAGTCAGCCCCACCGTTGCTTTTACGGGTCTAATTACCGGATTGTTATTAGGCTTGTTGGGGGCATTGCCGCCGGCTATACGATGCTTGAAGCCAGAGCTGCCGGTGGCGCTTCGTACATCAGATGCATGACTCTTTAGTTACTCATTTCAAACAGAACACCTATAAACTACAAATAAATACTTATGAAAGCACATCACCTACTTTTAGCGCTAGGGCTTACTCTCGCGGCATGTGAAAAGAAACCAGAGGATAATACGGCTGTAGTCCAGGAAGCTCCAGCCGTGGCGAGCGATGAACTTCAAAAGGTATTTAATACCCCGCTGGCAGGGGAACCTAAGGCCATCCATAAGGTACGTAAGTCAGTCAAGTCAGGTGATGAGTTAACACTAAAAGGCCGGGTCATGGGTAATCTGCATCCTTTTGTTGAAGGCAGGTCAATTTTCATCCTTGGAGATACGGAAAAACTAACGGCTTGCAGTGATATGCCGGGAGATGCATGCGAAACTCCCTGGGATACCTGCTGTGATGCTCCTGAACTGATCAAGGAGGGGACGGCCACCATTCAGGTGCTTGATGCTGACGGCAAAGTCCTGAAAGAAAAGATAGAGACAGTCAATGGACTTAACAAATTGAGTTACGTCGTGGTCTCAGGGAAAGTCGCAGAGGGATCAACAGAGGATCTTCTTTTACTTAATGCCTCAGCTATAAAAGTTACGGAAAAAGAATAACAATAATATCTGGCCGACTGATGATAATGGCTCTGCTGCAAGTCAGCTTCTAATCATCGGAACGCTCCAGGCCCAGGAGGAATTTTTTTGCCTCCAAGCCTCCCGCGAATCCGGTCAAAGTCCCATTGCTACCGATGACTCGGTGGCAGGGGACAATGATTGAGATGGGGTTCCTGCCGTTGGCTGCGCCCACCGCGCGCATGGCTTTGGGGTGGCCGATCTG
>Ga0182737_1001826_pt1 | contig 19429 bp, 20 predicted proteins | sample eDN5th30CBELigOP_FD_128878 | JGI IMG/M metagenome (GOLD analysis project Ga0182737, IMG submission 128878) | Enriched Organic Plus compost microbial communities from Emeryville, California, USA - eDNA 5th pass 30_C BE-Lig OP (version 2) (version 2) ...
AAGACCAACCTGTGCGTGGCCGTGCGCGCCACCCAGGGCAAGGGCGTGATGCCCGACGGCACCACCCGCTTCTCCTGCAACGGCGAGCCGATCTACCACTACATGGGCTGCTCGACCTTCTCCGAGTACACCGTGGTGGCCGAGGTCTCCCTGGCCAAGGTCAACCCGGAGGCCAACCACGAGCACGTGTGCCTGCTCGGTTGTGGCGTGACCACCGGCATCGGTGCCGTTCACAACACCGCCAAGGTGCAGGAAGGGGATTCGGTGGCCGTGTTCGGCCTGGGCGGCATCGGCCTGGCGGTGATCCAGGGCGCGCGCCAGGCCAAGGCCGGCCGCATCATCGCCATCGACACCAATCCGTCGAAGTTCGAGCTGGCGCGTCAGTTCGGCGCCACCGACTGCATCAACCCCAAGGACTTCGACAAGCCGATCCAGCAGGTGGTGATCGAGATGACCGGCTGGGGCGTGGACCACAGCTTCGAGTGCATCGGCAACGTCAACGTGATGCGCGCGGCGCTGGAGTGCGCGCACCGCGGCTGGGGCCAGAGCGTGATCATCGGCGTGGCCGGGGCCGGCCAGGAGATCTCCACCCGTCCGTTCCAGCTGGTCACCGGCCGCAAGTGGATGGGCACCGCCTTCGGCGGCGTGAAGGGCCGCTCGCAGCTGCCGGCCATGGTCGAGGATGCGATGGCCGGCAAGATCGAGCTGGCGCCGTTCGTGACCCACACCATGCCGCTGGAGCAGATCAATACCGCCTTCGAGCTGATGCACGAAGGCAAGTCGATCCGTTCGGTCATCCATTACTGAGGCTGGTGATGGACGGCACCGTGCGACTCGAACACCGCGCCTGCTTCGGCGGCTGGCAGGACGTGTACCGGCACCGTTCGCAGGTGCTGGGCTGCGACATGACCGTGGGCGTGTACTTCCCGCCGCAGGCCGAGCACGGCCCGTGCCCGGTGCTGTACTGGCTGTCGGGCCTGACCTGCACCGAGCAGAACTTCATCACCAAGGCCGGCGCGCAGCGTTATGCCGCCGAGCACGGGATCATCCTGGTCGCGCCGGACACCAGTCCGCGCGGCGATGACGTGCCCGATGCGGACGGCTATGACCTGGGCAAGGGCGCCGGGTTCTACCTCAACGCCACCCGCGAGCCGTGGGCCGGGCACTACCGGATGTACGACTACATCGTCGAGGAGCTGCCAGCGTGGGTCGAAGCCGACCCCGCCGCCAGCGACGTGCGCGCGATCGCCGGCCATTCGATGGGCGGCCACGGCGCGCTGGTGATCGCGCTGCGCAACCCGGGCCGCTATCGCAGCATCTCGGCGTTCTCGCCGATCGTTGCACCGTCGAAGGTGCCGTGGGGGGAGAAGGCCTTCTCTGCGTACCTGGGCGAAGACCGCGAGGCGTGGAAGGCCTGGGATGCGTGCGAGCTGGTGAAGACCGCGCAGGAGAAGCTGCCGCTGCTGGTCGACCAGGGCGGCGACGACGAGTTCCTCGACGTGCAGCTGCGGCCGCAGCTGCTGCAGGCCGCGGCCGTGGCCGCCGGCCATCCGCTGCAGCTGCGCATGCGCCCGGGCTACGACCACAGCTACTACTTCATCGCCAGCTTCATCGGCGAGCACATCGCCCACCACGCCACCGCCCTGCACGGCGAGGCGCGCGCACACACCGGCGTCGCCCAGCCGCACGACGGCTGCTGCGGCCACTGAGCCGCAGCGCCCCCTAGCCGGCCTGGCCGGCCAGGCGGTAGTCGGTGAAGGCGTAGCGGCCGTCGCGCAGTTCGGTGCCGCCGCGCTCCAGCTGCAGGGGCGCGGCGAACATCGGTCCGGCCCAGACGCAGGAGTGGAACTCGCCGTTCTCGCCGCACGGATCCACGTTCGCCGGCAGCGCGTCGAGGAAGTCCGCGTCGAAATCGCGGCCGGCGAAACCGGCATCCAGCTGCGCGGTGTCCACGCAGCTGAGCCGGGCGCGCAGGCCGCCGGCCTGCATCTCCCGCGCCAGCGCCGCGGTGTCGCTGCCGAACAGCGGCACCAGCAGTTCCCAGCCGGCTTCGGCCAGGCGCTGCTCGCGCCAGGCGCGGATGTCCTCGAGGAACAGGTCGCCGAAGGCGGCGTGGCGGATGCCCGGCCAGCGCGCCTTCGCCTCTTCCAGTACCGCCTGCATCGCCGCGGCATAGGTGGCGTTGTCGCATTGCGCCGGGATCGAGGCCTCCAGCAGCGGCAGGCCGGCGGCGCGGGCCTGGGCCTGCAGCACCTCGCGGCGCACGCCCTGCAGCGAGGCGCGGCCGTCCTCGCGGGTCACCGTGGACAGCAGGCCCACCACCTCGACTTCGCCGCGCTGGCGCAGCGTGTGCAGCGCCCACGCCGCGTCCTTGCCCCCGCTCCAGGCCAGCAGTACCTGCATGGCCATCTCAGCCCCTGCTGACGTTGCGCATTTCCCAGCGGTTGCCGGCGAGCAGGCGCAGGCGGTGCTGGAGGATGTCGCCGGGGATCGAGGTCAGCGCGACCAGGTTGATCGCCAGGTCGTGCTGCTCGCCGGTGACGGTGGCGGTGGGGTCGGTGGCGCCCAGCGCCGGGTTCACCTCGTCCGGTTCCGGCTGCATCGCCCGCCAGCGCTCGAACAGCGCCGGGGTGCGCAGCGCATCCTGCAGCTGTTCGGCGAAGGCCTCGGCGCCGTTGGCGGTGAAGGCCAAGGCAGGCTCGCTGCCGCGGGCCATGGCGGGATCGGGCAGGCGGATCTGGTAACGGACGGTCATGGAGTGCTCCGTGGGGGCCTGGCTCCATCCTGCCAGACGCGTCGCGAAACCGGCGTGGGCATGCTCAGGCGAACTTGTGCGGCGGGGCGGCGAAGCCCACCACCACCGCGCCCTTGCCCACGTTGACCATGCCGGTGAGGCTCATCACGCTCTCGAAGACCTCGACCTTGTTGGCCTCGCAGGCGTCGAGCAGGCGCGCGTAACCGGGCAGGGCGCGCAGTTCGGACAGCTCGCCGCCGTAGCTGATGCACAGCGTCGGGGTGAGCAGGCCGGCCTGGATGCGCTGCACGGTGAAGTCGAACAGCTTCTGCACCGCCGGCTCGAAGCCCTTGACCTTGCCCGCCGGCGCGGTCTCGCCGCGGTTGCAGTGCAGGATCGGCTTGATGTCCAGCGCCGTGCCCAGCGCCGCGCTGAACAGGCTCACGCTGCGGTCGCCCTTGTTGCGGGCGCGGTTGCGCAGGTAGTACAGGTCCGGCGGCACCATGTAGCCGTGCGTGTGCAGGGCCAGTTCCTCCAGCCGCTCGCGGATCTTCTGCACGTTCTCGCCGGCATCGCGCATGCGCACCGCCTCGACCACGCCCACGCCCTGGGCGGAGAACAGGTTCTGGCTGTCGATCACGCGCAGCGCGAACGGGGTGTTGTGCCCGGCGGCCTGCCGGATCGGCTTGTAGTCGTTGAGGATGGCGAAGCTGGCCTGCACCGCGTGCTCGTGGATCGGGCTGCGGGTCCTGGTGAGGGTCATGCAGAACACGTGGTCGTAGTCGACCACCAGCTTGCCCAGGAACAGGTCGCGGATCTGCTCGACCGAATAGGGAATGGTCTCGGCCTCGTGGCCGCGTTCGGCCACGTGCGCGTGCAGGAAGCTCAGCGTCGCCTCCTCGTCGCGGTGGTCGGCGAGGACGGCGTCGCCGATGCGCACGGTGATCGGCAGCAGGATGACGTTATTGCGTTCGATATAGCCGCTCGGCAGATCGCAGGCCGAGTCGACGACGATTCCAATGCGCATGAGCCCCTCCCGTGGCATGCCCCTGGAACGTGAACCCTATCGCAAATCCCGCGGCCCGTGGCAAGGGCCGGAACGCCGTTCAGCGACGCCGCTCGATGCCTACCGGTATCAGGCCGACGGCGGCCAGCGGGCCGTGTTCGAGCAGGCCCGGATCGTCGAGCACGGCCAGCATCAGGTCGTGGCTCTCGTTGCCCCAGAACAGCTCGCCACCCACCGCCAGCGTCGGCACGCCGAACACGCCGGCTGCCAGCGCGGTGTCGGTGTTGGCGCGCAGCCGCTCCTTCACGGCCGGGTCGGCGATCGCCGCCGCGGCATCGTCGATGCCGAGCGACGAGGCGACGTCCGCGAGGGCCTCCGCCGTATCCAGCGCCCGGCCGTCGCGCCAGACCGCATCGAACAGCGCGTCGATCGCCGCCACCGTGGTGCCGGCGGCCACGCACAGGCGCAGCGCCGGCAGCGGATTGAACGGGTGCGCCGGCGGGAACACCATCGGCACGCCCTCGCGCCGGGCCTGCCACAGCGCCTGGCGGTAGATGAACTCGCGCTTCTTGGGGATCTCGGCCGGGCCACGCTGCTGCAGCGTGGCCAGCACCGCGCCGAACACGATCGGCAGCGGCCGCACGCGGCCGGCGTCCACCAGCGGCCGGATCTTCTGCCAGTGCAGGTAGGAGAACGGCGAGACGAAATCGAAGTACCAGTCCGCTTGCATCATCACCCCGCTCCGCTCAGTGCCACAGGCCCAGGACCAGTCCGTACAGGGCGAACTGCAGGCTGTGGTAGCCGCCATCGATCAGCCACATCTTCAGCGAGCGCCCGGCGAACAGGTAATTGATGGCGAAGCTGGTGGCCACCCAGCCGGCGCCGGCCACCAGGCCGGTGCCTACTGCCCGCGCCAGTTCCGGCGCCGGGCCGATGAACCAGGCGAACACGCCTGCGGCGACCAGGCTGGCCACGAACGCGCCGCCGAACACCTTCGCCGGATGCCCGCCGGGTTTGTCCGGATCGATCCCGGCCTCGCGGCACCAGGCCAGGCGGAACAGCGGCCCGTACCAGATGCCGCCAAGCACGAAGGCCGAGGCGGCCGCTACCAGTACCGCCCACAGGTTGATCCCGTCCATCGCGTTGCTCCGGTGGAGTCCGGGCGCAAGCCTGCGGCCTGCGCCCGGATGCGGCAAGACTTAGCGGCTGTACGCCGGCGGCAGGCCGGACTCGCCGCTGCCGCGCAGGTAGCGGTCGCGCAGTTCGGTCTGGCGCGAACGCATCGGCATCGCCCGGCCACCCAGCCACACCTGCTCGGCGGTGTTGATCACGTCCAGCGGATCGCCGCTCCACAGCACCAGGTCGGCGCTCTTGCCCACCGCGATCGTGCCGAAGCGATCGCCCACGCCGAAGGCCTGCGCCGGCACCCGGGTCAGCCCGGCCAGGCCGGCCTCCCACGGCAGGCCGTTGGCCACGGCATTGCCGGCCAGCTGCCGGACCTTGCGCGCGTTGTGCGAGGCGTCGCCGGCCTGGGTGAAGCCCACCTCGACGCCGGCGGCCTGCAGCAGCGCCGCGTTGCGCATCGTCGCGCCGATCTGGTCGAAGTTGCCCGGCAGGTTGGCGAGCACGTCGACGAACACCGGCACCCTGGCCTGCGCCAGCTGCGGCGCCAGCTGCCAGGCCTCGGCGCCGCCGGCGATGGCGATCTTCACCTTCTCGCGCGCGGCCCAGCGCAGCAGCTGGCGGATGTCGGCGGCGCGGTCGACCTTGACCACGATGCGGCCTTCGCCGGCGAGGAAGCGCGCCAGCACCGCGCGCCCGGCCGGGGTGAGCAGCGCATGCGGCGAATCGGCCGGGACCCGGCCGCGCGCCTCGGCGACCATCTGGTCCAGCAGCATCCACTGCGCCGCCCGCGACTTGCCACTGAGGTCGGCCGCACTGGCGCCCAGGCGGATGAACAGCGCCTTCGGCCCGACCGGATCGGCGCTGCCGTCCAGGCGGATCACCCCGCCCTGGCCGGCGACGAAGCTGTGGCCGTTGTCGGCGGCCAGCAGGGTGAAGCCGATGCCTTCCACGCGCGCCACCGGCACCAGCACCGAGGCCGGGTTGTAGGCGAGGGTGACGTCGAACTCCGGACGCACCGGCTGCCCGTCGAGCTTGAGTTCGCCATCGACGGTGGGCGCCTCGCCGGAGACTTCCTCCAGGCCGATGTCGGTGATGCCGCCGAACAGCGCCGGGGTCAGCGGGCGGCCGTTGGCTTCGACCACGCTCGCTCCGGCCGGCACGGCCAGGCCGGTGCCGACGGCGCGGATCACGCCGCCCTGCACGAGCACGTCGGCGCCCTGCAGGGTGCCCTGCGCGCCGGCGGTGTGCACGGTGGCGTTGCGCACCAGCAGGTCCTGGGCGAAGCCGGGGACGGCCAGCGCGGCGAGCAGGCCGGCGGCGAGGCCGGCGCGCGCCAGGCGCGCCAGCGGACGGAAACGGATGCGGCGGCTCACAGCACACCTCCCGGGGCGGCGGCCGGCTGGCCGAGGAGGAAGTCCGAACGCGGCTGCCGCGACGGGTCGTTGCGGTCGAACACGCGCGCGCCGTCGATGTAGACCTGCTCGGCCTGCGCGTAGGAACTGAACGGGCTGCGGTTCCACACCACCACGTCGGCGAGCTTGCCCGGCTCCAGGCTGCCGGTGCGGTCGGCCACGCCCAGGGCGCGTGCGGCGTTGGCGGTGAGCCAGCGGATCGCGCGCTCCGGCGGGATCTCGATGCCGGCGCGGCGCGCGTTGGCGATCACCTTGGCCGCTTCCTGGTTGAGGCGCTGGATGCCTTCCTCAGAATCCGAATGCACGATCGCGCAGCTGTTGGCCGGGCGGTCGACCAGGGCGATGTTCTCCTGGATGCCGTCGAAGGCTTCCATCTTGAAGCCCCACCAGTCGGCCCACAGTGCGCCGCAGATGCCTTCCTGCGCCAGCCGGTCGGCGACCTTGTACGCCTCCACGCCGTGGTGGAACGCCGAGATCGTGAAGCCGAACTCCTTGGCCAGGTCGATCATCGTGGTGATCTCGTCGGCGCGATAGCAGTGGATGTGCACCAGGATGTCGCCGTTGATCGCACCGGCGAGGGTATCGAGCTTGAGGTCGCGCTTGCCGCCGGCGTCGCCGGAGCTGTCCTCGCTTCCCGAGCCGGACTGCCACCAGCGCCGCTTCGGCGGATCCTTCGGCTTGCCGCCACCGTTCTTGCGCAGGTACTCGCTGGCATCGATGAACGCGGCGCGGTAGCCGGCGACGTTGCCCATGCGCGTGGACGGCGCGGTGCCCTTGCCGCCGTAGACGCGCTTGGGGTTCTCGCCGCAGGCCATCTTCAGGCCCCACGGCGCGCCGGGGAACTTCATCGCCTGGTAGGTGGTGGCCGGCACGTTGCGCAGGGTCACGCCGCGGCCGCCGACCAGGTTGGCCGAGCCGGGCAGGACCTGCAGGGTGGTGATGCCGCCGGCCAGCGCCGCGGCGAAGCCCGGATCCTGCGGCCATACCGAATGCTCGGCCCACACGTTCGCGGTGACCGGCGCGGTCATCTCGTTGCCGTCGCTGTGCGCCTTCATGCCCGGGCTGGGATACACGCCCAGGTGCGAGTGCACGTCGATGATGCCGGGGGTGATCCACTTGCCGGTGGCGTCGACCACGCGCGCGTCCGCCGGCGCCTGCAGGCCGGCGCCGACCGCGGCGATGCGGCCGTCGCGCATCAGCACGTCGGCGCCGTCGAGGCGCTCGCCGGTACCGGTGAGCACGATGGCGTTGCGCAGCAGCACCGGCTCCGACGGCAGCGGCCGGTAGGTGCTCGGATACGGGTCTTCGGTGAAGCGCGAGGCCGCGGAGGCAGCCATCGCGGGACCGCTGGTGGCCAGGCCGATGAAGGCCAGGCACGCCGCGGCGAGCGGCAGGTGTCGCATGGTGTTTCCCCTGGACGGACGCAAGGGCACCGAAGCTAGCCGGCAGGCGTGGATCGCGCAATGTGCCGGTGGTGGGACCTTGCGCACAAAGCAGGCGACGGATGCGGGCGTGGAACGTAGCAGCGCGCGCGTGCGGTCGTGGCACGGACGCGGCTGTGGCAGGCTGGCCCGCACGGGAAAAGGAGAAGGTGATGGAGACGACGGCAGCCGGAGTGGTGCGGTTCTGGCGCGAAGCGGGGCCGAAAGCCTGGTTCAGTGGCGGCGAGGCCTTCGACCGCGAGTGCGAGTCGCGCTTCCTGCAGGCGCACCTGGCCGCGGCGCGATGCGAGCTGGAGGCGTGGCTGGACGATGCCGAAGGCGCGCTGGCGCTGCTGCTCCTGCTCGACCAGATTCCGCGCAACGTGTTCCGCGGCAGCGGCCACGCCTTCGCCACCGACGGCCTGGCCCGGCTGTACGCCGACCGCGCCCTGGCCGCCGGCCACGACCAGGCCTTCGAACCGGCGCTGCGCGCGTTCTTCTACCTGCCGTTCGAGCACTCGGAGGATCCGGCCGACCAGCAGCGTTCGGTCGGGCTGTTCGAACCGCTGGGCGATCCGGTCTATACCGACTACGCGCGCCAGCACCAGCAAGTGATCGCCCGCTTCGGCCGCTTCCCACACCGCAACCGCGCGCTGGGCCGGACCAGCACGGCGGAGGAGCAGGCCTGGCTGGATGCGGGTGGCGGGTTCTAGGGTGACTTGCGGGGGACGGATAGAAGAAGAGCGGGGCAAGCCCCGCTCTACGGTGTCGCTTCGGGTCGTGCGGCTCAGTAGCGCGGCACGCTGCCGTCCACTTCCTGCGCCCAGCGGTCGATGCCGCCTTCCACGTTCAGCACGTTGCTGAAGCCCTTGTGGCGGAACTCTTCCGCCGCCTGGCCGCTGCGGCCGCCGCGGTGGCAGAGGAAGGCGATGCGGGTGTCCTTCGGCAGCGACTCCAGGTCCATGCGGCCGCTGCCGTCGAAGGTACGGTGCGGCACGGCGACCGAGGCGATCGCGCGCTCTTCCGGCGGACGCACGTCGACCAGCACCAGCTCGCCGCTGCGGACCTGGCGGTCGGCTTCGGCCGGGGTGATGGCCTGGACGGGCTTGGGTGCGTTCGGGTTGTCGATGGCCAGGCCCTGGCCACGGAAATCGTCGACCCAGTCGATGGTGATGCCATTGGCGCGGCGCGCGCTGGCCGGGTCGAACTGGATGCGCAGGCCCTGGGTCTCCACGGCGATGGCGTTGTCGTTGCGCGGAGCGATCTGGAAGCGCGGCTGGAAGCGCGCGTCGATCGACAGCGCCAGCGCGGCGTTGCCGGCGTCGGCCAGGGCACCGCGCAGCTTCTCCGCGGCCGCTTCGGTGACGGTGACCTGCGGCGGGGTGCGGTCCGGCTCCGGCACGCCCAGCAGCTGCGACAGCTCGCCGCTGGAGGCCATCTGCTCGATGATGTCGCTGCCGCCGACCAGCTCGCCGTCGACGTAGAGCTGCGGGATGGTCGGCCAGTTGCCGAACGCCTTGATGCCTTCGCGGATCTCCGGGTCGGCCAGCACGTTGACGTGGGCGTACTCCACGCCCAGGTCTTCCAGCACGCCGCTGGCCTTGGCCGAGAAGCCGCACTGCGGCATGCCGGGCTGGCCCTTCATGAACAGCACGACGCGGTTGGCCTGGAGCAGCGATTCGATGCGCGAACGCAGGGCGGGATCGAGGGACATGGGGGAAACTCGCAAACGGAAAGGGAACCGGGCGGGCCCGGGCCGGCCATTCTACCCCCGTGGCATCATGCGCCGATGAGCGCCCCGGCAACGCTGCATCGCATTCCGCGCCCCGGCGCCTGGTGGGCCTGGCTGCTGCTGTCGCAGCTGGCGGTGGCGCTGCTGTGGTGGCGGCTGGGCTGGGCCTGGGGCCTGCCGGCGCTGGCCCTGTCGCACCTGGCCTTCCTGCTGCCGGTGTTCCTGCCGCGTTCGCCGCTGTACCTGCCGGTGCTGTCGCGGCTTCCGGCCGCCGACCGGGTGGCGTGGCTGACCATCGACGACGGCCCCTCCGACGACACCGTCGCGATCCTGGATGCGCTGGACCGGCACGGCGCCCGCGCCACCTTCTTCCTGGTCGGCGAACGCGCGCGGGCGCGGCCGGCGCTGGTCGCCGAGATCCGCCGCCGCGGCCACGCCATCGGCAACCACACCCACACCCACCCGTCGGCGCGGTTCTGGGCGCTGGGGCCGCGGGCGATGGCCGCCGAGATCGGCCAGGCGCAGCAGGCGCTGGCCGAGGTGGCGGGCGTGGCGCCGCGCTGGTTCCGCTCGGTGGCCGGGCACAGCAACCCGTTCCTGGCCGCGCCGCTGCGCGAGCACGGCCTGGCCCGGCTGGCCTGGACCGCGCGCGGCTACGACGCGGTCGATGGCGACCCGGTGCGGGTGCTGCAGCGGATCGCCCGCGACCTGCGCCCGGGCGCGATCGTGCTGCTGCACGAAGGCGCCGCCCACGGCCGCAGCGTGGAGATCGTCGAGGGCGCGCTGTGCCTGCTGGCCGAGCGCGGCTACGCCACCGTGGAACCGCCGCAGTGAACGCCGCGCCCGCAACCGGTTGCCTGCGCGAAGCGGCGCCGACGGTGCCGCGCCGGATCCTGCTCGCCGGCGCCACCGGCCTGGTCGGCCGCCACGTGCTCGACCTGTTGCTGGCCGACCCGCGCGTCGGCCAGGTGGTCGCGCCGGTGCGGCGGCCGCTGCCGGCGCATCCGAAGCTGCTGCAGCCGCAGATGGACTACGACGCCCTCGACGCGGACGCGCCCTGGTGGGACGTCGACGCGGTGGTCTGCACGCTGGGCACGACCATGGCCCAGGCCGGTTCGCGCGAGGCCTTCCAGCGCGTCGACCACGACTATCCGCTGCGCGTGGGCGAACTGGCGCGGCGCCATGGCGCGAAAGCCTATGCGCTGAACTCGGCGACCGGCGCCGATCCCGGTTCGATGTTCTTCTACAACCGGGTCAAGGGCGCGGTCGAGCGCGACCTGACGGCGCTGGGCTTCGAGTCGTTCACCTGCGTCCGCCCCGGCCTGATCGGCGGCGACCGCCAGGAAGCGCGCCGCGGCGAACGCGCCGCGCTGGCCGCGTTGCGCGTGGCCGGTCCGCTGCTGCCGCGCGCCTGGCGGATCAGTCCGGCGCCGCGGATCGCCGCGGCGCTGGTGGAGGCGGTGGTCGAGCCGGTGCCCGGCCGGCACGTCGTCGCCGCGGCGGAGCTGGCCGCGCCCTGAGCCGCTGCGGCAGCGGCAGCCCTGCGTTGATCCGTCGCCCACGTTATCGGCGGGCCGCGATCCGCTGCATGGACGGATCGGCCGACCGGTCTGCTGTGCCGGCGAGCAGCGTCTTACGACCGCCCCGGCGGCGGGTCCGAGGCCGCGACCAGGCGTTGCTGCCTCTCCTCGCGTCGCTGCCGCTGGCGATGGCGGTAGAGCACGGCACCGCCGATGAACACCCACAGGCCCAGCACGATGCGCAGCGGATCGAGGCTGGCCGTCACCAGCAGGCCGGACAGCTGGGCGATGATCGCGAGGTTGAGGACGAGGTCTCGCATCGGAAGGCTTCCCTGCAACATGGATGGAGGCCGCCAGTCTCCCGCGCGCCCCGTGCCCCCGCCATCAGGAAAGTCCGATATCCCCGTCAGGATGCGCCGCTAGTCGCGCGTGGCCACGATCAGCCAGTTGTTGAACGGCGTGTTGCCGGACCATGGCGCGAAACTGCTGCGCAGGCCGGCGGCGTCGAAGCGCGCGCGCAGCACGTCGGCGTCCGGATAGTGGCGTGGCGCGGCGTTCATCCAGCCCAGCAGGCGCGCCAGGTGGTCGGTGGTGCGGGTGATGCGGGCGCGGCGGCTGCCGTCGTCCAGGCCGGTGCGGATCACCAGCTTCGCGCCCGGTTCCAGCATACCGACCATCGCGTCGACCACGGCCAGCTGCCGCTCGGGATCGAAGAACTGCAGCACGTCGAGGATGGCGACGCTGCCGCGGTGTGGCGGCAGGTCGCGCGACAGGTCGAGGGTCTCGAAGCCGGCGTCGGCCAGTCCGCTGCGTGCCGCGGCACGGCGGGCGGCGGCGATCTTGCGCGCGTCGTTGTCCACGCCGAAGTAGCGCAGGCGGCTGCCGTCGGCGTGCAGCGCATGGGCCAGCAGGCCCAGGCCGCAGCCCAGGTCGAGCAGCGGCGCGGTGGTGTCGCCCAGGGCCGCGCACACGCCCGGATAGAGCGGGTCGCTGCCGAGCTTCGCCTTGGCGTAGTAGTAGTGGTAGCGGCTGCCCAGGAGGGTGCCGGGCAGGAAGGCCTCGGCGATGTACCGGGCGTTCCTGCGCGGCAAAGGCTGCGGCGTGGCGTCGGTGGCGGACGCGGCCATCAGCGCAGCACCTCGCGCGCCGCCGGCAGGGCCAGCGCGGCCCACAATGCGTACATCGCCGCGGACGGGTGCAGGCCGTCGTCGGCCAGCATTTCGACCTCGCCGCCGCGTTCGCGGCTGACCGGGGCGATATCGATCCAGCGCGCACCGGCGCGCGCGGCTTCCTCGCGGCATACCGCATTGAAACCGTCGATCTGCGCGGCGACCTGCGCCGCGTCGCGCCGCTGCGCGAACGCGAACGGGGTGACGCCCCAGTCCGGGATCGCCAGCACCAGCACCCGCCGCGGATCGCCGCCGGCGAATCCGGCCGCGCGTCGCAGCAGCGCCGCGAACTGGGTGCGGAACTCGTCCAGCGGCCGTCCGCGGTACTGGTTGTTCACCCCGACCAGCAGGCTCACCAGGGCGTGTTCGTTACCGATCGGCGCCTGGGCGTGCGCCGCGTCGATGCCGGCGTCGAGCTCGTCGGTGGTCCAGCCGGTCGTGGCGATGATCCGCGGGTCGCCGATGGCCAAACCCTGCGCGCGCAGCGCCGCGGCCAGCTGCACCGGCCAGCGGCCTTCGGGCGCGACGCCCTCGCCGATCGTGTAGGAATCGCCCAGCGCGAGGAACGCGGGCGGGGAAGCGCTGGTGGGGACCCTCGCGGCCGCCGTCATCAGGCGGCCGCGTTGCGCGAGCGTGCCTTCAGCGGCACCACCTTGGTCGCCGCCTCGGCGCGGCGGCCGAGCGCGCGGTCGATGCGCGCGAACACCTCGCGCATCAGCCCGGCCTCGGGCAGCAGGGTGACGCGGAAGTGGTCGCGGTAAGGGACGTTGAAGCTGGAGCCGGGCACGATCAGCACGTCCTCGGTTTCCAGCAGCTCCAGCGCGAACTCGTGGTCGTCGAAGCCGCGCGCGGCCGGGCCGACCACGCCGGGGAACGCGTACAGCGCGCCCTTCGGCTCGACCAGGCGCAGGTGCTCGCTGGCCGCGCAGGCTTCCACCACCGCGCGGCGGGTCTCGTACAGGCGCCCGCCGGGCGCGCACAGCTCGCTGATCGTGTCCGGGCCGTCGACGGCCGCCTCGATCGCGTACTGGCCGGCGACGTTGGCGCACAGGCGCAGGCCGGACAGCAGGTCCAGCGCGTTGCGGTAATCGGCGGTGCGCGCCGCGGTGCCGGTGAGGATCGCCCAGCCCACGCGCCAGCCGCAGGCACGGTGCACCTTGCTCAGGCCGGAGAAGGTGATGCACGGGTGGTCGCCGGCGATCGGCGCCAGCGGCACGAACTGCGCGCCGTCGTACAGCACCTGGTCGTAGATCTCGTCCACGAGCAGGAGCAGGTCGTGGCGCTGCGCGATCGCCACCAGGCGTTCGAGCAGTTCCTTCGGGTAGACCGCGCCGGTGGGGTTGTTCGGGTTGATCAGCACGATCGCGCGGGTGCGCGAGGACACCAGCGTCTCGATCTGCACCGGGTCGGGCATGAAGCCGTTCTCCGGGGCGCAGTGGTAGTACACCGGGCGACCGTCGTTGAGGATGGTCGCGGCCGACCACAGCGGGTAGTCCGGCGACGGCACCAGCACCTCGTCGCCCGGGTTGAGCAGGGCGCGCAGGGTCATGTCGATCAGCTCGGACACGCCGTTGCCGACGAATACCCGGTCGGTGTCGACATGCGGCGCGCCGCGCTTGCGGTAGGCCGAAGCCAGCGCCTCGCGCGCGGCCGGCAGGCCGAGCTGGTGGGTATACGGATCGGTGTTGTCGATGTCGTCGACGATCGCCCGCTGCAGGTGCGCCGGCGCGCGGAAGCCGAATGCGCCGGGATTGCCGATGTTGAGCTTGATCAGCGTGCGCCCTTCCGCCTCGAGCGCGTGGGCTCGCCGGTTCAGTTCTCCGCGGATCTCGTAGCGGACTTCTGACAGGCGCTCGCGGACGCGGAGCGTTTTCTCGGTGGCAGGCATGACGGCGGGGCGGCGCGGACGGGGAACCGCGATGGTATCGGAAAAAACCCGCGCAAGTGCCCGGATTCCCGATGTTTTGCGCGACGTTCGGCGCCGGTACGGTTTCGGCTGGAACCGTACCGGGGCGGGCTGGCCTGGACGGTCGGCGGGAAACGTTTCCGGCGCCGGCAGGGCCGGGAACCGTGACGGGGTCCGCGCTCGTGCCGTCTCCGTGGTGGCGGGCCGGTCCGTGGCGGTCCGGCGACAAGCGTCCCGGCAGGCGGGGCGGGCAGCGCTCTACAATGCCGCCCATGGATCATGCCGCCCCCGACTTCGCCTCCCTGCGCCAGATCGGCTGGCCCTGGGCCGGCGCCGCCGAGGATCCGGCCTGGCAGGCCCTGGCCGGGGCCCATCCCGGCGCGCGCCCGGCGCGGGTGATCGAACAGCACCGCACCGGCTACGTGCTCGCCGACGGTCCGCAGGGCGGCTTCCGCGCCGAATCGCCGCCGGAATGGCAGCGCCGCCCGGTGTTCACCGCCGACGGCGTGCCGCTGCACGAGCGCGCCGCGGTCGGCGACTGGGTGCTGCAGGATGGACGCCGCATCCTTGCCCTGCTGCCGCGGCTGACCGCGATCAAGCGTGCCGCCGCCGGCGAGCACTACCAGCAGCAGGTGATCGCGGCCAACGTCGATACCGCCTTCGTGGTCTGCGGCCTGGACGCGGATTTCAACCCGCGCCGCATCGAACGCTACCTGCTGCTGGTCGGCGGCGGCGGAGTGAAGCCGGTGGTGGTGCTGACCAAGGCCGACCGTGATGGCGCCGATGCGGACGCCGCGCTCGCCGCGCTGGCCGACCTGCGCGCGCAGGGCGTGCCGGTGCTGGCGCTGAACGCGCGCGACCCGTCCACCGCCGAAGCGCTGTCGCCGTGGCTGGGCCCGGGCCGCACCGCGGTGCTGGTCGGTTCCTCCGGCGCCGGCAAGTCGACCGTCACCAACACCCTGCTCGGCGAGGAGCGGATGAAGACCGGTGCGGTGCGCGAGCATGACTCGCGTGGACGCCACACCACCACGCACCGCGCGCTGATCGCGCTGCCTTCCGGCGCCTGCCTGATCGACACGCCGGGCATGCGCGAGCTCAAGCCCACCGGCGAGGAAGAACTGGCCGACGGCGGTTTCGCCGATATCGAGGAGCTGGCCTCGCAGTGCCGCTTCAGCGACTGCGCGCACCGCGCCGAGCCCGGTTGCGCGATCCGCGCGGCGATCGAGGCCGGCGCGCTCGATGCGGCGCGCGTGGCCAACTACCTCAAGCTGCGCGACGAAGTCGCCGGCGCCGCCGACCGTCTGGCCACGCGGCTGGCGCAGAAGGCCGACGCGCGCGTGCAGAACAAGGCCCTGCGCAAGCGCCTTGACCAGAAATACCCGCGCCGCTGAGTCGCGGCCGGCCGGCGTTGCCGCCTGGCGGCGGCACCCGGTCTAAACTCGCCGCATCGCCCCCGCCGGACGCCGCATGCCACGTCCCGACGTCATCGCCCGCCATGCCGAGCTGGACGCCCGCCTGGTCCGCGCGGTGCGCGGGATCCGCCTGCTCGGCCTGGCCAGCTGGCCGGCGGCGGTGCAGGCCGGCTTCCTCGACGCCTGGCGCCAGGGCAATGCACGGCTGCCGGATGTGGTCTATCCCCGGCTGGATTTCGCCGACGAGCGCGCCGAGCTGCAGGCGATCGCCGCGGCCGCCGATCCGGACGAACCGCTGGGCCAGTACCTGCGCGAATCGGCCGCCAGCTGGGAAAGCGCCGCGCGCCTGCTCGAATCGCTGGGCACGCCGCAGGCCTGCACCGAATCGATGGCGCTGTTCGGCCGCCCCGACCAGGCGCTGCCGGGCGAAGGCCCGACCACGCGCGAGGCCGCCGGCCACTTCATCCAGATCGCCGGCGAACTGGATCACGAACTGCTCGCGCCGGAGGAACAGGTGCCGGTCTCGGCCACCGCGCTGGCGCTGCAGCTGCAGGGCGACCTCGACGAGTTCTTCGGCAGCCGCGTGATCAGCGTGGAGCTGGATCCGGAGCTGATCGCCAAGGCCGCCGCCGGCGCCACCCGCATCCGCCTGCGCGCCGGCGCCACCTTCAGCGACTACGACCGCCGCCAGCTGTTCCACCACGAGGCGCTGGTGCATTCGCTGACCGCGCTCAACGGCCGCACCCAGGGCCGGCTGCCCAGCCTGGCGCTGGCCTCGCCGCGGGTCACCGCCACCCAGGAAGGCCTGGCGACCTTCGCCGAGCAGATCACCGGCAGCATCGACATCGAACGGATGAAGCGGATCAGCCTGCGCATCGAGGCGGTGGCGATGGCGCTGGAAGGCGCCGATTTCCTGCAGGTGTTCCGCTACTTCCTCGACGCCGGGCAGAACGAGGCGGAAAGCTTCGCCTCGGCGCAGCGGGTGTTCCGCGGCGTGCCGCTCATCGGAGGCTGCGCCTTCACCAAGGACACGGTGTACCTGCGCGGCCTGATCGGCGTGCACACCTTCTTCCGCCGCGCGCTGCAGCGCGACCGCCTGCGCCTGTGCCGCTGGCTGTTCGCCGGCAAGATGACCCTGGCCGACGTGGTCCGCTTCGAACCGCTGTTCGCCGACGGCACGCTGTCGCCGCCGCGCTGGCTGCCGGACTGGGTGGAGCGCGCCGGCGGCCTGGCCGGCCTGCTGGCGTTTTCCCTGTTCGCCAACCGGATCCGCATGGACCGCATCGGTGGCGGGCCACTGGATGACCCGGCGCCGGGGGCGCCGGGTCATCCGGCTCAGGCGGCCGGACGCTTGTAGGCGATGCAGTCGACCTCGACCTTGCAGTCCACCACCATGCGCGACTCCACGCAGGCGCGGGCCGGCGGGAACTCGCCGAAGTACTGGCGGAAGACCTCGTTGAACGCATTGAGGTCGCGTGCGTCGTCCAGCCACACGCCGCAGCGCACCACGTGCTCGGGGCCGTAGCCGGCCTCGGTCAGGATCGCCACCAGGTTGCTCATCACCACGTGGGCCTGCTCGGTTACGCAGCCGGTCACCAGCCTGCCGTCGCGGCGCGGCAGCTGGCCGGACACGTACAGCCAGCCGTCGGCTTCCACCGCGCGGGCCAGGGGCTGTCCGGGCGTGGCGCCGTAACGCTTGATATCGCTCATGTCGTCATCTCTTTGCTTGGGGGAAAACGGGCACGCGCATGCTGCCGCCGCACCGGAGGGCGGCATGGGCAGAACGCGCGGAAACGGTGCTCAGGACTCGGTGCGGGCCTGGGCGAGGGTGCTGCGGAACTGCTCGATGAAACGCTCGGCGGTGCGCGAAGGTGGCCTGTCTTCCAGGTACACGCACTCGATGCGGTAGCTGATCGGCGGATCCAGCGGGCGGAACTCCACGCCTGAACCTGCGCTGGCGCGGGCGGTGAACTCGTCCACCACGGTCATGCCCACGCCACAGCGGGTCAGTGCGGCGGCCAGGTAGTAGGTCTGGTTGGACACCACCTCGTGGATGGTGACGCCCTGGTTGTCCAGCTCGGCGTCCAGCAGTTCGCCGATCGGCCCGCTGCTGGCAAGGCCCACCACCTGTCGCCCTTCCAGCGCGCGGACCGGCACCGCCGGCGGCGCGTCGGGCAGGTCGTCGTGGCGGAACAGCAGCATCAGCTGCCCCTGGTCCAGCACCCGGCGCTGCATGCGTGGATGATGCGGCGCGTTGTAGGCGAAGGCGATGTCGCACTCGCGCTCGTACAGTGCCTGGAACAGGTCGTCGTGGTGCAGGGTCTGCACGTCGAAGGTGACCTGCGGGTGCGCCTGGCGGAACAGGGCGATGGTCTGCGGCGCCACGTGCAGGCCCAGCGAGGGGACCACCGCCAGGCGCAGGTGCCCGCCGCCGCTGTTGCGCAGGTTGGCCACGGTCTTCTGCAGCGAGCCCAGCCTGCCGAAGATCTCCTTGACCTCCACGAACAGGGCATGCGCCTCGTCGGTGGCCACCAGCCGCCCGCGTACCAGCGTGAACAGTTCGAAGCCGAGCTGGTACTGCGTGTGGTGCAGCACCTTGCTCACCGACGGCTGGGACACATGCAGCGCGCGCGCGGCGGCACTGATGGAGCCGGTGGTGTACACCGCGTGGAAGACTTCGATCTGGCGCAACCGCATGCCCCATCTTAGGCCAGCGTCGAGCCCTACCGCCAGCCATCAGCGCGCGTGGTGCAGTACCGCGGCGAGGCGTTCGGCGCTGCCCATCGCCAGGGTCCAGCCGAGCATGCCGTGGCCGAGGTTGAGGGCCAGGCCGGGCGAGGCGGCGCGGATCACCGGGGCCGAGGTTGGCGTGACCGGGCGCAGCCCGGCCCAGTGGCTGGCCACCTGGTCATAATCGGCGGCTTGCGGCAGCGAGGCCCGGGCCAGGTCCACCAGGTCGCGCACGCGTGCCGCCTCCGGTGTCGTATCCCACTCGTTGACCTCGGCCAGGCCGGCCACGCGGATGCTCGAGCCGAGCCGCGCGAACACCAGCTTGCGCGAGGTGTCGGTGATGCTGGTGGTCGGCGCGCGGCTGCCGCAGGGCGCGGTGAACGAATAGCCCTTGACCGCCATCACCGGCACCCGGATGCCGAGCGGACGCAGCAGGCGCGCCGCATCGATGCCGGTGCACACGACCACCTGGTCGAATGTCTGCACCGTGCGCTGCGCGCTGTGGACCTGCCAGTGCTGGCCGTCGCGGCGCAGTGCGGTCACACGGCGGTTGAAGCTGGCCTCCACCGCATAGTCGCGACGCAGAATCTCCAGCAGGCCGGTGGCGAAGCGCCAGGGGTCGCCGACAGCCTCCTCGGGCGAGTACACAGCGCCGGCCATGCCGGTGGCGCCGGCCAGCGCCGGCTCGATCCCCATCGCTTCTTCCGGGGATACCAGCCACTGGCGCACGCCATGGGCCTGCTTGAGCTCGACCATGGCCCGGGCGGTGTGGAACGCCTCGGCGCTGTAGTACACGTGCAGCTTGCCGGCCACGCGGTGTTCGAACTGGATCGGGTGCCGCTCCAGCAGCGCGTCCATCTCCTCGCGCGAGGCCTGGGCCAGCGCCAGCACGTCCAGCGTATTGCGGCGGTTGCGCCCGGCCGTGGCGTTGCGCAGGAACGACAGCCCCCAGCGGAAATAGTCCAGGTCCAGCGAGTTGCGCGCGCGGAAGCAGCGGTCGTTGCCGAACAGCAGCCCGGGCAGCTGCTTCCACACGGCGGGGCCGGCCATGGCGTCGGTATAGGCGTAGCTGAGCTGGGCGCCGTTGGCGAAGGAGGTGCCCATGGCCGGGCCGGTGCTGCGGTCGATCAGGTGCACGCGCGCGCCGCGGCGCGCAAGGGCGTAGGCCGTCGCCAGTCCGACGACGCCGGCGCCGATGACCGCGGTGCGGCGACCTGCCAGGGGAAAGGTGGTTTTCAAGTCAGTGGACCGGTTCAGCGGAT